>ERZ802819.1828-NODE-1828-length-12618-cov-9.09775_pt1 | contig 12618 bp, 13 predicted proteins | sample MGYA00345647_ERZ802819 | MGnify/ENA primary metagenome ERZ802819 (study PRJEB30503, sample SAMEA104212355) | marine metagenome | biome: Westerlies Biome; feature: [SRF] surface water layer (ENVO:00010504) within the epipelagic zone...; material: water... | reverse complement strand
CTCACTCAGCAGTTACTCACGTTTTCGAAGGGTGGCACACCTGCACTTGAGGTGACCACCATTTCCGAGGTGGTCGAAGAATGCGCGCAATTTATTCTTCGTGGATCCAAGGTGAAATGTAGCATCGAAAAGGAAGACGACCTCTGGCCCGTCGATGCCGATAAGGGGCAAATCAGCCAAGTCGTTAACAACCTCATCATTAACGCCAACCAAGCCATGCCCGACGGTGGCGACATCCTCATACGCATGCGTAATCTGCAAGTCAGCAATACTGAGGTTCCTGCGCTCAAACTGGGTGATTATATCTGCATCGAAGTTAGGGACGAAGGCATTGGTATCTCACCGAACAACCTCAAAAAAATCTTCGATCCCTACTTTACCACCAAGACGAAAGGTAACGGACTCGGGCTCGCTTCCTCATACTCGATCATCACGATGCACAAGGGCACCATCACGGCCGACTCCTCCTCCGGCAAGGGCTCAATTTTTAGAGTTTATTTGCCAAAGAGTATGCAACTAGCCCCCGCAAAATCAAATCCATTTGAAGCCGAGAAAGAAGAACCAGCTAGTGAGGGAATCCATCGGGGCAAAGGCCGTATCCTAGTGATGGACGACATGGAAGCCATGATGATTGTCGCTGGCGAAATACTCACTGTGCTCGGCTACGACGTTGAATATTCGACAAACGGCAATGAAGCCATAAAAGCCTACAAAGCAGCCAAAGGTGCGGGTGATCCTTTTGACGCATGCGTCTTCGACCTCACCGTACCCGGAGGTATGGGCGGCGAAGAAGCGGCTAATATTTTAATAGATTACGACCCAAATCTAGTTGCCATCGCCTCTAGTGGCTACACCACATCGAATGTGATGTCGGACTACAAAAATTCCGCCTTCAAAGCCGTCTTGCCCAAGCCCTACCGAATTAAAGAAATGAGCGACGTGCTACACGAATTACTCAACTCATAGCACGATTTCATGGCACAAGATCCCATACCTCCCTTGAGTGAGGATAGCCTCGCGGCGCTTGCTTCTATTCCTGTTCAAGAGACACCCTCCCCCAGCTACGTCGTTCACCTCGACCAGTTGGAAAAAAACTGCCAACTCTTACAATACGTCGCCGAGTGCTCGGGCGCCAAGGTGCTACTCGCACTCAAAGGTTTCGCCTGTTTCAGCACTTTCCCACTCATTCGTAAATACCTAAAGGGCACAAGTTCCAGCGGCCTACACGAAGCTCTGCTCGCCCAAGAATCCTTTGGTGGCGAAGTCCACGTTTACTCTCCCGCCTATAAACCCGAAGAAATTCAAGCACTCAGCCGCTTCGCACACAGTCTCGTTTTCAATTCCGCACAACAACTCAACAATGGACTGAATGCACTTGAAGGCCACCGCCGTCCCGAGCTCGGGCTTCGCGTGAATCCCGAATACTCAGAAGTCGAGACCGACCTCTACGATCCCTGCGCCCCCTCCTCCCGCCTCGGGACAACGCGTGCCGCACTCGACCGTGCACTCGCCAATTTACCCCCTGATCTACTTGAGCAAGTCGATGGTCTCCACTTCCACGCACTCTGCGAACAAGACGCCGATGCATTGGAGCATAGTGCGGAAGCCTTTGAAGCGAAATTCGCCGATCTCATTCCAGGGCTTAAATGGCTCAACTTCGGCGGCGGCCATCACATCACCCGTCCTGGCTATGATGTCGAAAGACTCATCCGCGTGGTCAAACGCTTCCGTGAGCGTTACGATGTCGAAGTGTATCTCGAGCCTAGCGAGGCCGTGGCACTCCACACTGGCGTCCTCGTCGTCACCGTGCTCGACCTGATCGAAACCGGCGGGCATCAGATCGCCATCCTCGACAGCTCCGCTACATGCCACATGCCCGACGTCCTAGAGATGCCCTACCGCCCCAGTATCCTCGGGGCAGGCCAGCCCAACGCACATACCCACACCTACCGCCTCGGCGGGATGTCATGCCTTGCTGGCGATGTCGTCGGCGACTACTCCTTCCCTCAACCACTAGAAATCGGTCAGCGGCTCACTTTCCTCGACATGGCGCACTACACCATGGTAAAAAATACCACTTTCAACGGCGTTCCCCTACCTGCGATCTCGCTCTATTCAGAAACCAATGGCCTCGAAACCGTGCGAAGCTTTGGCTACGAAGATTACAGGATGCGTCTTTCGTGATTCGCTTATTGAATATATATGATCAATAAATAATCTAAAAAACATTGAAAAAAATACTCCAACCAAAAGGAATTTTCCTAGGCCTACTCCTACTGCTTATGGCCATCGCATCGACTCTGGTGGTTGCTAAACTACATGTAAGTCAAACGGCACCACCCAAAGAATCCGAAGCACCATGAAGCTTGGAGATCACTCCTGATTGGATCTGCTCCTGAAGAACGTCATGCCACGGTTCCATTTAGATTGGATCATGCAAAACAATGGCAAGTAGCTATCTAGCGATGCCAGTGAAATAATCCGTGTGCGGCAAAAGCTTGATCAGTCACTTTATCAACTCACACCAAGCGCATTCAAAAAAGCACGCGCTAAAATCATATGTCCAAGCCCATTCGGATGCACCCGATCTTCACAGAGCGACTCCGTCGGCTGATGCACTAGGTAGCGATCAAAAGCGGCCTGCGTATCCACGCAAATGGCATCAAACTCGATCGCTAATTTTTTGGTAATTGCACCATAGCCATCCATCTTCGCCCGCATCGGATCCTCGCGATTTTTTTCCAAGAAATAAGGCGTCATCAAAATCAGCCCGTCCAGCTTTGGACGCGTCTTAGCAAGCACGCTGCGATAGACCAACTCATATTGCTCAGGCTCGACCTGCCCTGCACCCGGCTCGGAATCGAACTGCCGCCAGACATCGTTGATACCAATCATAACTGAGAGCCAATTAGGCTCCAGATCGAGCACGTCACTTTGCCAGCGTGCTTCGAGGTCGGTCACGCGATTACCACTGATTCCCGTATTCAAGACAGTCATGGGAGTCCCTGGTATCACTGCGCCCAAGATACTATCAACAAAGCTTACATAGCCCCCACCCAAACTATTCCAGCGCTGCCCCACTGGGTGCTCACGCCCACAATCTGTGATCGAGTCACCGATAAATAGTAAGGTCTGGTTTGCTTTAAATGGGTGACTCATCCCAAAAAAATGCATCTACCCATCCACGGCTGGCAACCTAAAATGCAGTCAGCATCACATCGAATCACAGCCGGAGTTGCTATAGCTAGATAAATGTATATCAAGGAGATGCCAAGCTGCGAAACATTACCTTAGGCTAAATAGCATCCACCGCTGCTGTCCACTTGGCGCGTGTAGCCTCGTCCACTAGGGCGACTTCGAAGCCGTTTTTAGCAATTTGTTTGAGTTCTTCATTGGTAAAATTAAGCCCAGCACTGAGCGCAGCATATTCGTCCTCGACGGTATTACCAAATGAAAAAGGATCGTCCGTGCTAAGTGTGCAGCGGATTCCCTGGTCAAAGAGTTTTCGGATCGGATGATCTTCCAGCCTATCAATGACATCGAGTTTCACATTACTGATTGGGCATACGTCGAAAGTAGCATCAGCCTCCATGGCAAGTTCGATAACGGCATCGTCCTCAATCGCGCGGATACCGTGCTGGATGCGCTTAGTACCGAGCACTTCAATTGCTTCGCGTACCTTGTTCGCACCATCGAACTCACCAGCGTGGGCTTTGGTTTCAAGTCCATGGGCGCGGGCTTTGTCCCACAGCTTGGGTGTCCAATCCTCAAGAGGTAGGTATTCAACACCATGCAGGTCGATCCCCGCCAGGCCATCCCAGGTAAGGCACTCGTCGAGGACGGGCTGGAGGACTTCGCTATAGCAGTTACGCGCCATACCCATAAAGACTCTTACCTCAAGACCTTTGGGAGCAGCGGAACGAATGGCACTAAGAATCTCTCGTCCCGGGATACCTAAAAATTCAATCATTCCTGCGTGAAATGAGGTCTCAACGTAACGGATATTCTGCGCGAGGTGCCCCGCAAAGATGACTTGTGCGGCCTCGTAGTAGCGATCTGGCTTAGTAAACCATTGCAAGGCATGATCGATTAGGTGGGCCTCAAAGTCTTCGAAGCACTTCCACTTGAAGTCTTTTGACCAGCACTCTGGCTGCTGACTGAACTTTTCGGGGTCTAGCTTCTGTAGGAGCTCATAAGGGAGCGCGCCCTCGATGTGTAAGTGAGTTTCAGTCTTGGGCAGACGATGAATAAAATCAGCGATAGCGGGCGTAATCGGAGCATGCATGGTAGAAGCTTATAACAAAATGTGTGAAATTTGTAAGTGAAAGTGTTCTGTGTCGGGCAATTTGCAAATCGCAAAAAACCTCTAATAAACTCTCGCTGAAAAATCACACTTTAATCGAGCCGAATAAAAGGCTTTTCCGTTTTCAGAATACGCCTGCCAGACTAATTTATTTCTAGCCTCGATGTGATCAATGTACATACGAACAATCTAATTTTCTATTTTTGCTGAGCCCACTTGTCAGAAATAAAACCTGCCAAAACCAGCTGTGCAGGATGGTAGCACAGCAATGGTATTAGTACGGCAGCTACATCACCGAGCCAAGGAGCTGCTACCATGATTGATGTAATCAGCGGTAAGCCTGTCGCAAGTGATTTTTGACTCGCACAGAAAAACGCAGTGATTTGCTGTTCTCTAGTCGGTTTGATTAGAGCCGCGCTCCACCAAACAAGGCGACTCACTGCAAGCAAAACGAAGACCGTAATAGAGATAACTGTAAGGATCGAAGTAGCGCTCAATTGGCCAAGAAAGCCCGAGCTCACACTCTCCGCAAAAGCACAATGAACGATGAATATGATAATCCAGTTACACAAAACTTTTGTGTGTTTTGAAACCGCTACCGACATGTCGAACAAAAACTTTCGAATCACTTGTCCAGCGATGAGTGGCAGCGCAACCAGTATTAACAATTTTGTAAATAGAGGTGCGAGTGGCACACTCGCATCCGTACCCGCCGCCAGATAAGTTAAGGCAACAGTGGGCACTAACAGAATCGAAAGCAGATTTGAAAAAATGGTCGCAAAAATTGCGTTTGAGGTGTGACCGCCCGATAAGGCCGTAAAAAGTACGGCCGAAGAAACAGTCGTCGGTAAAATCGCGAGCAAATAAAAACCTAGTCTCAGCTCAGAAAATAAAAAAAAATTGAACGGTAAGAGCAAAAGCATCATGACCGCGGGAAACAGAAGGTAATTCCAAGATAGAACGAAGACGTGCAAGCGTTTGGGTTTGTACCCACATTTTAATTCGCTAGTGGGCAGTGAAAGGCCTTGGAAAAAGAAAATTATCCAAACACCGATCTGAGTCGTTAGATTGGAGTGAAAAAGTCCGCCCTTGGCTCCCGCAGTAGGATACAGAATCGCAATCAACACACCAAATAGAAGCCAAAGTATGAAGTCGTGCTTCTTTAAACATTTTTGCATATGTCTAAGATAGCAGGCAGCACTGCGAGCGCGACTTCTAAAAAAAAGCCCGCCCTCAATGGAGGAAGGGCTTTTTGGTGAAAATCTGAAGGTGCTTAAGCGTCTTTCTCTGTGCTGTCGTCAGTCTTTTTGACGGGCTTCTTAGCTGCCTTCTTAGCTGCTTTTTTTGCTGCCTTCTTAGCTGCTTTTTTGGCGGGCTTCTTGGCTGCCTTTTTAGCGGGCACTTCTTCGGGAGATTCGCTAGGCTCAACATCAGAAGGTGCAGATTCTTCAGCAGGCTCTTCAGTGACTGCCTCCTTCACTGCTTCTTTTGGAGCCTTCTTTTTAGCGGCTTTCTTCTTGGGCTTTTTACTGTAGCCTTCATCATTACCATCAACGAATTCAATGAGCCCCATTTCAGCGGCGTCACCGATACGTTGGCCGAGTTTGTAGATACGTGTGTAACCGCCGTTTCGATCAGTGAACTCGGACACAAGCTCATCAAAAAGCTTAGCAACTGCGTTCTTATCACGGACACGGGCAATCGCAAGACGACGGTAGTGTAGCTTGCGTGCAGCGTCGTTGGCTTTTTCCGCCTTCTTCGCGAGTGTTATAATTTTCTCAATAACAGGGCGAAGGGCACGTGCCTTGGAGATGGTCGTTTCGATACGGCCGTGTGTAATGAGGGCAGTCATCAGATTGCCCATCATCGCGGAACGGTGAGGACCAGAAACGCCGAGTTTATGTTTTCTTTTGTTATGACGCATTGTCTAAATTTCTTAGTGCTGAAAGAGAGCGATTAAAGTTCGCTACCCTTTTCTAGAAGGCGTTCGTCGATTTTCATACCAAGGGAAAGGCCGAGTTGCTCGAGCTTGTCCTTAATTTCGTTGAGCGACTTTTTACCGAAGTTGCGATACTTAAGCATTTCTTGTTCGGACTTCATCGCGAGCTCACCAACTGTTGTGATGTTAGCGTTGTTGAGGCAGTTAGCGGCACGGACGGAAAGTTCGATTTCATTCACGCTCATGTTCAGCAGTTTGCGAAGGCGATTCTGCTCTTCGCTGATCTCCTTACTCTCGCTCTCGAACTCGATGTCGTCTTGGGAAACTTCGTCAAATACCTCGAGGTGGTGCTTGAGGATTGCGGCGCTCTGCTTAAGTGCGTCGTCTGGAGTGATACGCCCGTCTGTAGTGACTTCAAGGATCAGCTTATCGTAGTCCATTGATTGGCCGACACGGGTATTCTCGACGGAATACTTAACGAGACGAACTGGGCTGAAAAGCGAGTCAATCGGGATCACACCGATGGGCTGCTCATCTTGCTTATTATCTTCACCAGTGCAGTAACCACGGCCAACTTTGACTTCGAGCTCCGCGAGGAAACGCTGCGGCTTGTCTAGTGTGCAGATGATTTGCTTTGGGTTGATGATCTTGAAGTTGGCATCCTCTTGGATATCTTTCGCAGTTACCTTGCCGCCACGATTTACATCGATGAGCAGTGTAGCAGATTCGCGAGACTCGGATATGAGGAGCACTTTTTTAAGATTGAGTACAATATCAGTGACATCTTCGACCACGCCGTCGATGCTTTGGAACTCGTGCTGAACTCCGTCGATCTTAATCGAGGTGATAGAAGCACCTTCAATCGAGCTAAGAAGCACTCGACGAAGGGAGTTACCAATTGTATGGCCATAACCGCTTTCAAACGGCTCGGCTGTAAATGTGGCGAATGTATCTGTCGCGGTGTCTTCGACTTTGGACAGACGGTTGGGAAGTTCAAATTTTCCTAAGCGCTTTGGCATAATGGACTTTTCTCTAGCTGGTTACTGTGAATTGCGATGAAACGAAGATCTGGGCCGAACTAGCGGCTATAGAATTCAACGATCAATTGAACGTTAATCGACTCTTCAGTTTCTTCAGAAGAGGGAAGGCGATTAACGGTGGCCTTGAGGGCGTCGGCATTGAGTGTGAGCCACTCAGGCACGGTGCGTGCTTGGCTCTCTTCCATACAACGAGTCGCTAGCTGGCGAGAGGAGGTGCGCTCACGCACTTCAATCTCTTGACCTTCTTTGACCATAAAGCTGGCGATGTCTGTTTTGATGCCGTTGACTGCGATGTGACCATGGCCAACAAATTGGCGAGCGGCAGCGCGAGACTTAGCGAAACCAAGACGATAGATTACACTATCGAGACGGCATTCTAACATCTTGAGGAAAATTTCACCAGTTACACCACGAGTCGCTTTAGCTTTTTCGAAGGTGAGACGGAACTGCTTCTCTGTCATGCCATACATGAAACGAAGCTTTTGCTTTTCATTCAGGCCGACTGCATAGTCGCTGAACTTACGACGCAGGCGAGGGCCGTGCTGTCCGGGAGGGTGCGGCTTGCGCTCAAAAGCTTTAGTCGGAGCAAAGATTGCCTGACCGAAGCGGCGGTTGATACGTGTTGTGGGTCCTGTGTAACGGGCCATGGTGTTATTTTCTAATTATCTGCTAACTAATTTATATGTGTCTATCTGGCAGAGTCAGATTAAACACGACGACGTTTCGGCGCGCGGCAACCATTGTGGGGGACCGGAGTCACATCCACGATTTCGGTTACGATCATGCCTAAAGATTGGAGTGCGCGGACAGCGGAATCGCGACCCATACCTGGACCGTTCAACTTAACGACGACTTCTTTCATTCCGTGCGACATGGCTACACGACCGGCGTCTTGAGTGACGACCTGTGCAGCGTAGGCAGTGGACTTACGAGAGCCACGGAAGTTGCACTTACCGGCACTTGACCAGGAAATGACGTTGCCGCGTGCATCACAGAAAGTGACTTTAGTGTTATTGAAAGTGGCGAGCACATTAACGATACCGGATGTAATATTCTTACTACCTTTAGCACGGCGGATTTTAACACCGTCTAAATCGCTCTTCAGAAGATCTTCTGCTGTGACTTCCTTCTTTTTTTCGGGCTCAGTACCCTCTTCAGTAGAAGCTGCAGCCACTACTTTTTCTTCTTCAACGGGTGTGTTTTCTTCTTCGCTCATAGGAAATTCCTTTTAATAAATGTAGGTGGTCGAACTATCGTCGGACTGGCTTGACAGCACCCTTACGAGTGCGGGCATTTGTTTTTGTGCGTTGGCCACGAACTGGAAGACCACGCATATGGCGCATACCACGAACACTGCGGATAGCGGAAAGGCGCTTAAGATTGGCAGTGCGCTCACGGCGAAGATCACCTTCAACCACGTATTGCTTGTCGCCCACAATGGAAGCTAGCTTGTTAACCTCTTCTTCACTGAGGTCACCGGCACGACGGTCTGCATCGAAACCGGACTCGGCGACGATTGCAGCGGCGCGAGTTGGGCCAATGCCATAGATATAACGAAGCGAGTAAACTAGCTTCTTGTTTGCGGGGATATCGACTCCAAGGATACGTGGCATGATATTTAAAAGGTTGGTCACCCGCTAGAATACGGGAAAACGGTGGAAAATAGTGATTTAAGTTGGTTTGAAAAGTTAATTCTGCGGAATTGTTAAGATTTCCGGCTCGCCGTTGGTAACGAGGACGGTATGCTCAAAGTGAGCGGAGGGCTTACGGTCACGGGTAACGGCCGTCCAGCCGTCTTCAAGCATGTCAATTTTACCGCTGCCGAGGTTGATCATGGGCTCTATGGCAAGGCACATCCCTGGTTTCAGCAGGGAACCGCTGCCACGACGTCCGAAATTAGGGATTTGTGGAAGCTCGTGCATGGTCTTACCAACACCATGGCCAACGAATTCGCGGACGATACCGTAGCTGTGGCGTTTAATAAAGCGTTCGACAGCGTTAGAAATGTCGCCAACTCGGTTACCGGCTCTGGCAAAACTAATTGCATAATTGAGCGATTCGCGGGTGGCATCAATCAAAGCTGCGTTTTCGTCAGCGACTGGCTCGATGAGCACGGTACGTGCATTATCGCCGATAAATCCTCGGTGACGCACGACAACATCAATCGAAACAACATCTCCAGCTAAGATCGTGCGGCGCATCGTGCCGATTCCGTGGACAATTTCTTCATTCACAGAGAGGCAGGTGTAAGCAGGGAAGACGTGTTCGCCGTTACGGTAATTGTGACAGGCGCTTTCGGCTCCGAGCTCTTCGATGGCTTTGCGGCCGAGCTGATCGAGATCGTAAGTGGTTATCCCCTCTTCTACCGTGTCAACGAGGCGTTTAAGAACGGTCGCGGCGATTTGGCAGGCTTCGCGTATCGATTGAATTTCTTCGTCTGAGCGAATGTATTTCATCGAATTGCGGAGTGAGTGGATGAATCAAAGAACAAAAGTTGAGGAACGAAGAGGCAATTAGATCATTGCACCTTCGGAGAATAGCCGTGGTCGCGTTGGTCGCGGGATTAGGCTGGGTTTAAGAACCAAGAGACGATCCCCAGAACAAAGAGTGCGATGCCTATAAAGAGAAGCGGGCGCCAAGCAGTCCAAAAGTTCTGGAGACTGGCGGTGTCGACTAGTTGCTTGTTACGGGCAGCGGAGCGGCCACGAATCTTACCCTTCTTAAGGAAGCCATCGTAGTGGCGCTGCAAAAGGTAGGTTTCGATTTGGCGCATGGTGTCAAGAAGCACACCTACGGTGATCAACATACCGGTGCCACCGAAGAAGATGGCGACGCTGAAAGGCACGTTGTATGTGAAGAGCAAGAAGTCGGGGAAAACTGCAATCACTGTGAGGGAGATCGCGCCGAAGAGCGTGAGGCGCGTCATGATGTGATCTAGGAATTTCGCAGTAGGCTCTCCTGGGCGGACGCCAGGAATGTAACCACCATTTTTCTTCAAATCGTCAGCAATTTGTATCGGTTTGAACATCATGGAGACCCAGAAGTAGGAGAATACCAAGATAAGAAGACCAAAGATGATGTAATAAGCGAGTTGCCCTTGACCGATCGAATCTGCGAAGTCGTTGAAAAAACGCATACCTGTGGCACTGCCGAGGTAAGTGAGGATCTGCGCGGGGAACATAAGAATTGCGCTACCGAAGATGACGGGCATGACACCTGCGTAATTCACCTTGAGTGGAAGGAAAGAGCTTTGGCCACCATAAACCTTACGACCAACAACACGTTTAGCATACTGGACAGGGATCTTACGCTGGGCTTGAGTGATCGCAACAAGCGCAGCAGTTACAGTGAAAAGTAGCGCCAGCATGAGCACACCTTCAGGGACACCGAGTGAAGTGCCTTCCGAACCTACAGGAGCGACGAACATTTGATAAGCCGCTGCGACTGCCCCAGGCAGGCCTGAAATAATACTCACAGTGATCAGTAGCGAAATACCATTACCTATTCCCTTCTGCGTGATTTGCTCGCCGAGCCAAACCATAATCATGGTCCCACAAGTAAGGAAAATCGTTCCTGTAATCAGGAAAGGAATCTGGGAGGCAATCACCACGTTACCGTATTCCGCAGGATTAAAGCCTTGCCCAATCAAACTGGCAGGATTGGTCGAAAGCGCTACAAGGAGAAGCAAACCTTGGACGACACAAATCACGAGTGTCAGGTAGCGAGTGTATTGATTAATTTTTTGACGACCGACATCACCTTCTTGCTGAAGACGAGCGATGACTGGGAAAACAGCACCGACTAGTTGCATGATAATCGACGCGCTGATATAAGGCATGATACCCAAGGCGAAAACTGCACCGTTGAGCAAAGCTCCTCCGGTGAACATGTTGAACATGCCGACGAGACCGCCGCCTGCATTTGCTTGGTCCGCAAAGAAGTCTTGGATCGGACCCACATTCATACCAGGAAGTGGAATGTTGGCACCGACACGCGCGATGAACAACAGCGCCAGAGTGAAGAAAATCTTCTGGCGAAGTTCAGGAATCTTCAGCGAATTTGTAAAAGCAGAAAGCATCTGTGGCGTGTCCTAGTGCGAATCCAAAAGAAAAGTCGAATTTACGCTTCCTCTTTCTCCTCTGTCGCAGATTTTTCAATCGTGCCGCCTGCAGCCTCGATCTTACTCTTGGCAGTAACGGAAACTTTGCAGACCTTGACTGTGTAGGCTTTAGAGAGCTCGCCGTTACCGAGGAGCTTGATGCCTTGATCGTTGTCGCGGACAAGGCCTGCGGCGATCAGAGACTCACGATCCACTGTATCACCCTCGAGCTTTTCGAGCTGTCCGACGTTGACCAGTTGGTAAGAGACTTTAAAGTTCTTGTTGTTGAAACCACGGCGTGGAAGCTTACGGTAGAGAGGCATTTGACCGCCTTCGAAACCGATGCGGATACCCCCCCCAGAGCGAGCCTTTTGGCCCTTATGCCCCTTACCGGATGTCTTACCATGACCGCTACCTTCACCTCGTCCGAGACGTTTGGTGGGGTGTGTGGCACCTTTGATAGTTGGAATATTTTCGAGATTCATGTGTTTAGATCTTTAGACTTCAGCTACGGCTTCGCCGAAACGGATATTTTGAATTTCCTCATGAGAACGCAACTGAAGCAGCGCAGCCATCGTCGCATTGACCATAGCGAGGTGATTGTTTGAACCGAGGGATTTGGAAAGGATGTTTTTAACACCAACGGATTCGAGCACCGCACGGCAACCACCACCAGCGATAACACCCGTTCCGTCCGACGCGGGCCGCAGGAGAACTTTGCCGCCATCAGCCTCGCCGAGAACATGGTGAGGAATCGTATCGTTACGAAGGTTAATCTTAACAAGATTCTTCTTGGCTTGCTCAGTGCCTTTACGGATGCACTCAGGAACTTCCTTCGCTTTACCGTAGCCGACGCCGACTTCGCCTTTTTGATTACCGACTACGACGAGTGCTGCGAAGCTGAAACGGCGACCGCCCTTTACAACTTTAGCACAACGGTTGATGTGAACAACCTTCTCGACGTATTCCGGAGTTTCTTCCGGCTCGTCCTTCTGTGAAAATGATCTGTTTTGTCTGCTCATATAGGAGTTCCTTAAAATTGTAAGCCGCCTTTGCGAGCTGCTTCGGCGAATGTTTTAACGCAACCGTGGTAGCGGCGACCAGAGCGGTCAAAAACAACAGATTCGACACCAGCTGCCTTCGCTTTTTCAGCGATGACATTGCCGAGTGCGAGTGCACCATCGTTGTTAGCCTTCACGTCAGCATCTTTGCCACCCACCGAGGATGCATAAGCCAT
>ERZ802819.1825-NODE-1825-length-12640-cov-8.92682_pt1 | contig 12640 bp, 16 predicted proteins | sample MGYA00345647_ERZ802819 | MGnify/ENA primary metagenome ERZ802819 (study PRJEB30503, sample SAMEA104212355) | marine metagenome | biome: Westerlies Biome; feature: [SRF] surface water layer (ENVO:00010504) within the epipelagic zone...; material: water... | reverse complement strand
ACGGATTTAAAATATCTATTTGATATTGATTAAAAAAAGGATAATTATAAAAAATTTATTTCTGAAGAACATGATCATAATCACGTTGAACTTGTCTCTGATTCAGTAAAGTTAAATTATTTTCTTGACAAAAAAGAATTTGAGAAAGAGATAGTAAACGTTTTAAGTGAAATTAATATTCTTCGAATAAAAGGACGTATATGGATTCCAAATAAATCTTTGCCTTTACAAATACAAATAGTTGGAAAAAAAATAAATACTTGGTATGAAGAAGCACCTCTTAATTGTTGGAGACCAATTGATAGTGGTGGACTTGAATTAGTCGTAATTGCCTTTAATAGTGAATCGATTAATAAATTTATAAAAAAAATTAAAGAGAAATTTAAGGTTTTAAACGTCCAAATTTAAGCATTTAATTTTATAGTTGTTTCTGGAAAATTTCCCTGATTTCAAAATTGAAAATGGAAGATTCAAAAATTGCTTTTAAAGCTAGTATCCTTGCTGAAGATTCAATTCCTTGTTTTAAAGTTATTTGCTCTAAATGTGCTGGGTCAGGTAATTTTAAAACTCCTGAAAACTCAAGAAGAACTTGTTTAGAATGTTTTGGTAAGGGTTATTTATACGTTTAATTAAATTTTTTGTTTTTAATGATAAAAATATTTGTTTATTGATTAAGAGTACTTTTTTATTAAAATTTACACTATTCTTTTATTAGAAATAATTTTTTAATTGGATCAATTTGAAGTTAAAGTTTTTATAAGGTTAAGACCTTCCGTTCTTGATCCAGCAGGAGAGGCAATAAAATCTGCTTCCAGCAAACTTGGAGTCGCAGGAATTAAATCTTTAAGAATAGGAAAAATGATTGAAGTTAAAATCGAAAGTAATGAAGAAGATATTAAAGAAAAAATTGATTTATTGTGCGACCGGTTATTTGCTAATACAGTCATTGAAGACTATGAGTATTCAATAAATAAATTATAAATGGCTAGTTTTACTGTTGGTATTGTCGTTTTCCCTGGTTCTAATTGTGATCGTGATGTTTCCTGGGCTTTAGAAGGTTGTTTAGACATTAAAACAAAATTCTTATGGCATGAATCATCTGATTTGAATGATGTTGATTCAATTGTTTTGCCAGGAGGATTTAGTTATGGTGACTATTTAAGATGTGGAGCAATAGCAAGATTCTCTCCATTAATAAATTCTTTACATGACTTTGTTAAAAGCGGAAGACGTGTATTAGGAATATGTAATGGGTTTCAGATTTTAACTGAATCAGGTTTTCTTCCTGGAGCACTTGTTGCTAATAAAAATCTCAATTTCATTTGTGATGATGTTGACTTGAATGTGATCACTTCGAAAGGCGGTTGGTTTCAAAAGTTAAACGAAAAACAAAATATAAAATTACCAATAGCTCATGGAGAAGGTCGTTATCATTGCGATCAAGATACACTTAAAAAACTTACTGATAATGATTTAATTGCATTGAAATACAAAACTAATCCTAATGGTTCTACCTCTGACATAGCAGGTATAACTAATGAAAAAGGAAATGTTTTAGGATTAATGCCTCATCCTGAACGAGCTTGTGATGAATCCATTGGCGGAATAGATGGTCTCTATACTTTGAGATCTTTAATTACTCAATAAAAAAAGACCTCGAATATTGAGGTCTTTTTTATTTTATCTTTGCTTAAATATTATACTGCTGCTTTTACTTTTGGATCTAAGTTACCCTTGGCATAAAGATCAGCGTAATAATTTGTGCTGCTTTGTTTGATCTTACTTGCTTGACCTTCGCACCAGAATTGCTTATATCTATCTAGACAAACTTGCTTCATGTATTTTCTTGCAGGTTTATTGAAATGTCTTGGGTCGAAGTTGGCTGTGTCGGCAAAAGCAGCTTCTCTAACTGCTGCTGTAAATGCAAGTCTATTATCAGTATCGATATTTACCTTCCTTACCCCGTTTCTAATTCCCTCTTGAATTTCTTCTACAGGTACACCGTATGTCTGTGGAATTTCTCCACCATATTTATTAATGATATCTAACCATTCTTGAGGAACTGAACTTGACCCATGCATCACAAGATGAGTATTTGGTAAAGCTTTATGGATCTCAGCAATTCTGCTTATAGCAAGAACCTCTCCTGTTGGCTTTCTTGTGAATTTATATGCACCATGACTTGTTCCTATCGCTATAGCTAAAGCATCAACTTTGGTTTTCGCTACAAAGTCTGCAGCTTCTTCAGGATCAGTTAAAAGCATATCTGTTGAAAGTTCACCTTCGAATCCATGACCATCTTCAGCTTCACCTTTCCCTGTCTCTAAGGATCCTAAGCAACCTAATTCACCCTCAACACTAACTCCCACTGAATGTGCGAAATCTACTACCTTTTTTGTTACTGCAACATTATATTCATAACTTGCGGGTGTTTTTGCATCTGCCTCTAAAGATCCGTCCATCATTACTGATGTAAAACCATTAATAGCTGCTGAATAACAAGTTGATGGCTCATTACCATGATCCTGATGCATTACAACTGGAATATTTGGATAAGTTTCTGTTGCGGCAAGGATCAAGTGACGAAGGAAAATCTCTCCAGCATAATTTCTTGCTCCTCTTGAAGCTTGAAGAATTACAGGGCTATCAGTTTCGTAAGCAGCCTCCATGATCGCTTGAACCTGTTCAAGATTATTGACATTAAAAGCTGGTATACCGTAACCATTCTCGGCTGCGTGATCTAAAAGTAGTCTCAGTGGAACGAGGGCCATAATTAAAAATTAATTAGATGCTTAAGAAAAAATAAGCAATATGTTCCGAGAGTTTAATATATAGAGGGATCAAATGTCACGTCATTAGATATACAAATCACTAAAAAATTAAAATTAATTCAATACTTTATCGAGTAATAATTGTTACTCAGCAATGTATATAGCTAAATTTTTATAGAAATACCACTCTCAGAGGATCTTCTTATTGCTTCACAAACTCTTTGACTAATAAGTCCCTCAGACAATCCAGGGATTACAGGTGTTTGATTATTGATACTCTCAGCCCATAAATTGTGAATTCTCTTAACAGGTGCAATTCTTCCATCAGACCATGTTTTTTCAAAATTGTAGAGAGGATCCGCAGGCAAATTATATGTTTTATCCTCTTTGTTTGAAAATTTTAAATTAAAACCATGTACGTAATCTTTTTGATTCTCACTGCTTAGGAAAAGTGAACCTTCACTTCCGTACACTTCCAAACTAAATCCTCTTCCATTTTTTGAAATCGAGGATAATGAAACCTGACATGGTATGAGAGTGCTATCGTAATTAGTTATTTCAAGGTTAGCTATACAAATATCTTCACTTGTTACTTCCAATATCTTGGAGGAATTAGACAATGATCTTTCCTTAATTGATGTTGATATTTTTCCAGATACCTTTATCGATTCTCCAAAAAACCAGTTCAACATATCGAATGCATGAGTTCCCAAAGCTCCAATTACTCCTCCCCCTTTTTCTCTTAATGAATACCAGTTCCATGCTCTCTTGGGATCAGATCTGCTGCCCATTAACCAATCAAGTTTAATTAAATAAATTTTACCTAAAATATTCTCATCAATTATTTTCTTGGTTTGTAGAAAAAGAGGTACTGCTCTATATTCAAAATCTACGCAAACACTCAAATTATTAATTAAGGATATTCTTTGGAGTTCTTCAATTTCTTCGGAAGTTAAGGCAACAGGTTTTTCTAATAAAAGATGTTTATTATTCTCCAGTGCTTCCTTTGCTAATTTAAATCTTGATTCAGGAGATGTAGCAATTATTATACCGTCGATATCTTTAGATTTAACTAATTTTCCCCAATCATGATAAAAATTTAAACCGGTTTCTTTCTCTAATGATGGTCCTTTTTCTTTTTTATAGTGATAAATTGTAGTTGGAATTAAGTAATCTGATTCTTTTAAAGCTTCTAAATGAATTTTTTTTCCAAATCCTAAGCCAGCAATTGCGATTCTTAATTTTCGTGAAATATTAATGTTAGTCATTAATCTATTTTTTCAGAACAACCTTTTTCAATAACAACATCAATAAGCTCATCATTATTTGCAGTTTGCCACTTTGAACCGAACTGTGGGATCCCATTAATTGAAGTATCTTTAAATGTTTTATCATTACAATTAATTCTCATAACATAAAGAGATAATTCTTCTTTATCGCTTGGTTCTTTAGGATTTTTAAGGAACTTTGTTAAAACTGTTATTTCTCCAGCATTTATTTCCTTAATACTTCCCATATCAATCCATTCCTTACCATCATTATTTTCTTTTAAAAGTAGCCAATCTACATTACTGACAGCATATGCAAATTCAGAGTTATTTAAAATTAGAATTAAAAAGGTAAAACATAAAGAAAAAAATTTATAAATAATATTCATCTTTTTAATTTGTCTGAACCAGTTCTTTTACACCATGGACTTTTAAAAGTTTTGTCAAAGTGCTTTTTAGTTCCTTCCTATTTACGATTACATCAACAAATCCATGTTCTAAAAGATATTCTGCTGTTTGAAAATTATCAGGTAATTTTTCTCTTAAAGTTTGTTCTATTACTCTTCTCCCTGCAAATCCAATAAGAGCTTTTGGCTCCGCCAATATTAGATCTCCTAACATCGCAAAACTAGCAGTAACTCCACCTGTAGTTGGATGAGTTAATAAAGGCATGTAAAGAAGATTTTTAGCTCTATGTTTTTTTAGTGCGCCTGATATTTTTGCCATTTGCATAAGGCTTAACATTCCTTCTTGCATTCTTGCTCCACCAGAGGCACAAACAATTAAAATTGGATAGTTTTTAATTGTTGCTGTTTCAATAATTCTCGTAATCTTTTCTCCTACTACGGATCCCATTGATCCTCCCATAAATCTAAAATCCATTACTGCTAAGGCCAAAGGCATTGAATTAACGGAGCATAAACCAGTTATTACTCCATCTTTGAGACCAGTACCCTTTTGACTCTCCTTTATTCGTTCTGAATAAGATCTTCTATCCTTAAATTTTAATGGGTCAGTGGGACTTAATGATTCATCAAACTCTTTAAATGAATCTTTGTCAGCGATTATATTTATTCTTTCATCGCTATTAATCCTATTATGATGGCCACAATTACTGCACACATTAAAATTTGAAATTAAATCTTTTCTATAAGCAACCTGGCCACATTCTGAACATTTAACCCAAAGACCATCACTTTCCTCAGGATCTTGAGATACCTTCCCAACAAATTGATCTTTTCTCCTTGCGGCAAACCAGTCGATTAAAGACACAATATTCTCTGTTTTTTTCTATTTAAGTCTAAATAAGGCCCTTTTATCAAGGAAGATATATAAATATTTGAAATTCTTTATTAGTTAAATTTTACAAATACCATAATATGTTTATTTTCATGTATTTATGCCTTCAAAATTAAGATTATTTTGAAGGCTTAAGTAAAAGGTACTAAAAATATCTATAAATGTTTTTTTTCTTCAATCATTTTATGGATTATTGGAGTGAGGATCAATTCCATGGCAAAACCCATTTTCCCTCCATTAACAACTATGCTCGTTGGGCTTGACATGAATGAATCATGAATCATTCCCAAAAGATATTGAAAGTCAATTCCCCATTTTTCTCTTGCCCCTTTTCTGAAATGTATTATTACAAAACTTTCATCTGGCGTAGGAATGTTTCTACATATAAAAGGATTCGATGTATCAATTGTTGGTATTCTCTGGAAATTTATATCCGTTTTACTAAATTGTGGACAAATATGATTTATGTAGTCTGGCATTCTTCTCAAAATAGTATCAACTATGGTTTCTGCTGAATAACCTCTTTCAGCATTATCCCGATGTATTTTTTGTATCCACTCTAAGTTTGTAATAGGTACAACACCAACAAGTAAGTCTGCATAGGAGGAAACATTATATCCTTCTCCCTCAACACCACCATGCAAACCTTCGTAGAAAAGAACATCTGTTCCATTCGGAATATCCTCCCATGGGGTGAATTGTCCTGGTTCTAATGATGTTCCAAGTCTTGCATTATGTTCCTGTGCTTCTTCAGTACTGTGAAGATAATATCTTTTTTTTCCTCCACCTGATTCACCATAAATTTTAAAAAGTTCTTCTAATTTGTCAAAAAGATTTGCTTCTGGCCCGAAGTGAGAAAAATTCTCCCCTTTTGAAAGTGCTTCTGCCATTGCTTTTTTCATAGGCATTCTTTCGAACCTGTGATAACTATCTCCTTCCACAACAGCTGGAACTATATCTTCTCTTGCAAAAATATGCTCAAATGCTCTTTTTACTGTACTTGTTCCTGCACCTGATGATCCTGTTACAGCAACTACTGGATGACGTTTAGACATTTAATTAAAACAATATCCATTGATTCTGACAGGTCATATGCCAACTTTTTGTTCAAGTTAAAGATATTTTTTAATTTATTAATTTTTTATTCAAATTTCTTGGATTATTTTTTCTCCAATTTCACTACAAGAAAGAACTTGGCAATTACCATTATCTAGATCTGACGTTCTATATCCTTTCGATAAAACATTATCAATTGCTATTTCTATATCATCAGCTGCTTCTATCTCATTTAGACCAATTTTAAGCATCATTGAAGTAGACAAAGCCATTGCTATAGGATTAGCTATATTTTTCCCAGCTATATCAGGAGCGGAACCATGAACAGGTTCAAAGACTCCAGGTCCTGAATTGCTTAATGATGCTGATGGAAGCATTCCAATCGAGCCAGTTATCATTGCGGCTAGGTCACTTAAAATATCTCCGAATAAATTGCTAGTTAAAATTACATCAAATTGGCCAGGATCCTTTACGAGTTGCATGGCGGCATTATCAACATACATATTACTTAAAGCTAAATCGTTTTCTTTTGAAGCGACTAATGAAACTGTATCTCTCCATAATTGGCTTACTTCTAAAACGTTTGATTTATCTACCGAACATATTTTTTTACTTCTTTGATTTGCTATCTTGATTGCAACTTCTGTAATTCTTTCTATTTCATTTGAATCATAAACCATTGTATTGAAAGCTTTTTTAATTTTAGTGTTCGTGATTTCTCCTCTAGGCTGTCCAAAATAGATTCCACCTATTAGCTCTCTTACTACAATTAAATCTACATTTTCAATAACTTCTTTTTTTAAAGAACTTGAATCCAGTAAGGATTTTCTTATCTTTACGGGTCTTATATTAGCGAATAAATTTAATGCTTCTCTTAATTTAAGTAAACCACTTTCTGGCCTTAATTCTCTTGGTAAAGTATCATATTTCACATCACCTACACAAGCCAAAAGTACTGCATCACTAGCTTTACATTGATCTAATGTCTCTTTTGGCGCTGGATCATTATGTTTCTCATAAGCTATACCACCAAAATATTCTTCCTTAATATCAAGATTAAAACCATACTTCTTAGAAAGTTTTTTTAAAATGGTTATTGAAATTTCTGATATTTCTGGGCCTATACCATCTCCAGAAAGTAGAACAACTTTATATCTTTTCATTTAGTTTTTAATTTATTAAAAGAATAATTTATTTCTTGTCTAGTTGTCTAAGTTTTTTTGCTAATTCAGGTAGTTTTTTAAAAACACTTGAACTCCTTAACCAAGATTTATTTTTCATAGCTGGGAAGCCGCTAACAACTTCTCCATCTTCAATATCACAATGAATCCCACATTTTGAACTAGCTATGACATTATTCCCAACTTTCACTCTGTTATTAACACCTACTTGTCCAGCTAGGATTACGCTATTTCCAATCACAGCTCCTCCTGCTATCCCAACTTGAGCAGCAAATGCACAATTTTTTCCTATTTTAACTCCATGACCTATTTGAACTAAGTTATCCATCTTAGTTCCTTCATCTATAAATGTATTACCGACAGATGGCCTATCAATACAACAGTTTGTCCCAATTTCTACAAAGCTCTTTATTATTACACAACCTTTTTGAGGCATTTTAATCCACTTACCTTCTTGGGGAATAAAACCAAACCCTTCAGAACCTATGACAGTATTTGAATTTATTACACAATTATTTTCAATGCTTGTGTTTTCATAAATTACACAATTCGGATGAATTACATTATTATTCCCTAATCTTACGTTTCCTAAAATAGTTGTACCAGGAAAAATTTTGTTGTTATCGCCAATTATTGAATTTTCGCCTACATAAACATTAGGTCCTACATAACAATTTTCTCCTACTTTTGCAGAACTTCTTATAACAGCTGAATCGTCAATACCTGGGTTGAAATTAATTTCTTCATATAGAAAATTTAATACTTCCGCAAATGCTATTCTTGGATTCTCTACAACTATATTTGAAATATTTAGTGATTCTAGTAAACCTAATATTTCATTATTATTTGATGTAATAATTGCTGAAGCAGAAGTTTTTCCTAAATTATCTTTCAATATATTATTTTCTTCTAAAAAGGATATTTGATTTTTTAATGCAATATCTAAAGAAGCAGCATTTTCTATATCTATATTTTCGAATATGTTTGCTTTGATAAATTTTGAATCTCCACTTTTTATGAGATCAACTAATTTACTTAATAACATTTTTCGATTTTTTTTTAGGTAAGAGCAAGAACATCCCTATGAACAACGATCATTGATGAATTAATGTTTTCTTTTTTATTTAAGATTCTTTTTAGAGAATCACTACTCATTGATGTTATACCTTTTGCAACTTCTTTCTTATTAGTATTTACAATTCTAACAGCCTGATTAACAGTAAAATCTCCTTCTACCTCTTTAACTCCTACAACTAGAAGAGAGGCACCTTTTTGCTCAATTGCAAGACAAGCACCTTCATCTAATGTTATTTGTCCGACTGTTTTAATAGCATGAGATAACCAACTTTTTTGATTCCCTACTGGTTTATCAACAGGATGAAATATTGTCCCTATTTTTTTTTCATTTAAAATATTTATTAAATTATTCTCATTTCTGCCATCGGCTAATTGAACTTCTACTCCTCCTTTTGTTGCTATTTCAGCAGCAATTAATTTTGTTGTAATACCACCTGTCCCCCATTCGTTATTATAATTTTGGATGTTTTTATCTTTTATAATTTTTAATTGATTACTATTAACTTCTTTTATTGGATGAGCATCTTCATTATTTCTTGGGTCTTTTGAATATAAATTTTCTATATCAGTTAATAAAATCAGCTTATTGGCATTTATTGCTAAAGCAACTAAAGCAGAAAGAGTATCGTTGTCTCCATATTTAAGCTCTTCATTGGCAATAGAATCATTCTCGTTGACTATAGGTATGACATTCAGATCAATTAACTTTTGAAATGTTTTTGAAGCATTATTGAAGGATTCTCGTGAATCAAAATCAGTTTTTGTTATTAGTATTTGAGCTATATTATGACCTAGCTTTTTCATTGTCTTTTCATATAAAGTCATTAAATTAACTTGTCCTATTGCAGCTACAGCTTGAAGTGCACTAAGTTCCTTTGGTCTTGAATTCAAATTTAATTTTTTACATCCTAATCCAACCGCACCACTTGTTACGAGAATGACTTTATTGCCTTTTAAAATAAAACTTGTTAGAGATTTACATAAACTTTCTATTACTTGTTCTGTAGATTGATCCTCATTTCCTCTGAGAATACTAGTACCAATTTTTACGACCCATTTTTTCATTTTAAGAAATTAGAAATTATTTTTTCTAGGATTAATGTTAAATTTATTTTTATTGGTAATCCATTTTTGCTTAATCTTTTAACTAATATTGTCTGAATATTACATCTATTTCCCACGATAATATCTGTAAAAATTCTATCTCCTATTATTGCAATATTTTTTGAGTCCTCATTCATTTCTGAAATTACATCCAAAGTAATTTTTTTCCTTGGTTTCAGCGCGTTTGATTTATATCGGATATCTAATTCCTTAGCAATCTTTCTAATTCGTTCATTAGAGGGATTATTACTAATTAAGTACAAAGAGAATAATTTTTTAGATTCTTTTATCCAATTTTTTACATTTATTGGAACTATATTTGATTGGCGACTTAATAATGTACCATCAACATCTATTAATAAGCTTTTAATTCCTTCATTTTGTAGTTTTAAATGAGATATTTCATATATAGGTAATTTAGAGTCCCAATAGACATTAACAAGAGAACTCATTATTTTAAAAACTACTCTTTTCTAACTCAGATTCTATTAAGGGTTGAACTTTATCAAATTCATCATCCTCAATTAATAATGCCCCTTCATCTAAAAGTTTCCCAACGATAAAAAAAGGATCAAGAGGAATATATAATCCATATTCTTGTTCCAATAAATTAAAACTTACAAGTAATTCGTATGTTTCACTTTCCTCCTCTATACCATCTTCTTCTAACTCATCATAAATTGGCTCTTCGAGTTCACCAGATACAGTTAATGTAACTGCGGATCTTATAAGTTTTAGATCATGTTCTTGTAGAACTGCATCAGCATTCTTTAAGACTTGCTCGTTTTTCTCAATTTTTTCAATTAATTCTGGCTCATCATTTTCATTAATTTTGAATAAACTGACTGGTGTATCTACGGGTGTTAATAATGCATATTCTTTTTCTTCAACCTTTACTATTTGTTCAAGATAACAAAATAGTTCATTTCCATTTGAATCATTTAGGATAAGTGTTTGTGCCTCATAATTATCTTTGGAGTTATGATCGTTCATTTTTGATTTAACTTATATAGATTTATATTAATATTATATTTGTTTATTACCCACTAATTCTTTTAACTCAGGACCTTCCTGAATCCATTGCTCAAGAATTATTTTGGCAGATAAGCTATCAATAAGTCCAGATTTATCTTTCTTTACTCCAAATCTATTTGTTGATTCCCACGTGGAGCTATGTTCATTAACGAAGGAAAAAGGAAGTTTTAATTCATTAAAAAGAAATTCACCATAAGTTTTGCAATCAAGAGCTTGAGATGTCATCCCACCCGACTCGTCAAGTGGTAAACCAACGATAAAACCAGTTAAATTTAGTTTTTTAATGTGTTCTTTAATAATAATTAGTTCGTTATTATTTCTTTCTCTCTTTAATGCAGGAAGAATATTTACCGTAATAAATAGTGAATCACAATATGCTAATCCTATTCTTTTTAGCCCAACATCTAAACTTAATATTGACTTAGATTTGGGCTTGCAATATTTCACTTAGACTTCAAAGGAAATGGGGACGGGTAAGCGTTACCTTGTGGATTTAGTTTTTCAAAAATTGATTCTAATGATTGGTTTATTTTATTAGTCTGCTTAGATTCGTTCCTAACAATAGTATTTCTAACAAGGATAATTTCTTGGTAATTATCTCTAAAACCAGAATTCTCTAAATATGTATTTAATTCAGCACTTTCTTCATAGGTCTTAATTATAGAATAAGGAGATTTTTCAAAAAAATTATTCAGAATATTTTTTAAAATAGGACTTAATCTAGCATCCCAACTTTTACCAATCGTTAATGTATAAATTTTATTATCTTGAAAATTTATATCTTTTAAAATTGTGCATAAAACAGCATTGTTGTGAATTATTGCCCCGCTATTTGAATCATTTCTATTGGAAATATCTTTTTGATCAAGATCCAATATCGTCCTTATTAATGGAGATTGATTTGAACGAATAAAATTAAGTACATTTAATAAATTTAATTTGGTTATTGCTTGAAATTCATCAATAAAATAATAATTTTTATTTTTATTTTTAATGGACTTATTAATATTATTTTTACTCCACAGTTTCACCTTTTGTAATGGTTGGAACCCTAATTCTCTTGCACTTGAAATAAGGTGATTATTGTCTATATCAGAATTAATTACCCAGCTTGCAGTTTTTATATCTGTAATAGAAATTGATTTCTTTATCAATCCTAGTATCAATTCTTTTTCAGTTATAGAAGACTTTATAGTTGTTAAATTAGGCTTCGATATCCTTAAACAAGAACCCTTGAAGTTTAAAGGAAATATATTTAAATAACCTACAATTTTTTTTTCTTCTATTGCAATAATACATTTATGCTTATTTTTTTTTAAATTATTTAAAAAAATTTTTAAGTCCTCAAAAGTGTTTATAATTGCCATTTTTAAAAACCAATTATTTAACTTCTCACTTCTAAAATCCATTAATAGATTTAAATGACGAATATGAAGCTCCTCAAAGGAAACTTTTCTATCCTTATTAGAATTCAAAATATGATTTGAATCTTGTTTCATTTATTTATTATTCCTTATTAATACTATAGGTGTTTTTTCGTCAGAATTGCCTGCGGGATTAACCTTTAGGATTTCTTTGAGTATATTATTTACTGAACTATTTGAACTGGCTAATATTTTTACACCACCTAGATCATTTACATCAACTACGGCTACATCTACTTTAAGCTGTTTCGATAACTTATCACAAAACAATTTCGTATTTATTGGACCCATAACTATGCTTTTATCATATGGAACAACTGTTCCACTTATGTCATCAATTAGTGAGGATTCAAAACCAGTTAATCTATAAAATACCCCTTTAATCCCAATACATTTAAATAAAAAACCTAAAATTAATGAAAAGG
>ERZ802819.1814-NODE-1814-length-12676-cov-13.4258_pt1 | contig 12676 bp, 11 predicted proteins | sample MGYA00345647_ERZ802819 | MGnify/ENA primary metagenome ERZ802819 (study PRJEB30503, sample SAMEA104212355) | marine metagenome | biome: Westerlies Biome; feature: [SRF] surface water layer (ENVO:00010504) within the epipelagic zone...; material: water... | reverse complement strand
CACCAATACCGCAGGCGAGCATATCGACATCGCTTTCCATCACAGCCCGCAGTTGGGCCTGTTCAATTTCTTTAGAACGAATAAAGCGCGTGCGCATACCGGGTTTGCTCGCCTTGGGCACCGCGAAGCGTTCAACCAGCTGCTGCACGAACTCCGTGTGTTCTTGCGGGATCTCCGCCTGAATCGCTTCGCGGGAGTTGTGTTCAGGCATGCCCGGCGGCAAGACCAGATCCACGCCAAATGGACGATTGCCCACGAGGCTGCGAATCTGGGCTAACTCTTGCGTAATTTCTTCCGGAAAGCGGCGAGTGGCGCCGTAAACGCCAAACCCGCCAGCATTGGTTATGGCAGCTACGGTCTCGATATCATGTGCAAAGCCGAAGATCGGGCTGTCGATTCCAAATCGGTCACACATTGGACTCCATATTGCGCTCACGCCTACCCCCAGTTCGTGATGTTTATCAATGCCCATTATTACTGGGCACATACTGACTGACAAACACCTGCAGGGCTTCAACCCTTGGGATTACTCACGCTGATGCGAGACATGTTGCGCTTCACGATACTCGGTCCAATACCCTTAACCTCCTCGAGCTCTTCCACCGAACGAAACGGACCCACCTCGTCGCGATATCGAATGATGGCTTGCGCCTTTGCCGCGCCAACGCCTACTAGGGTAGCGGCAAGCTGTTCTGCGCTGGCAGAGTTCAAGTCCACAGATTGCGGTTGCGATGCCACTTGAACTTCAGATTGCGCACTAGCACTTGATACCCCAAGGCCCATTGGGACTGCGCTGCCGGCCGCCATTGCATGAGGTAGCGCGAGGCATAACGTGAGAAATAGAGCAGCGGCCATACCCTGTGTTTGTCTAGCTTCGGGTCGGACGCCGAAGGTCTGCGTTAACGTGCTTCGAGTTTTTAACATATCGATCTCCTGAGTTATGGAGATTCGACACTAGGCGTTGCCCAACATCAGCAATAGGGCGTGGTTCTGAAGATCGTGTGAGTGATTGCGCAAATCAGCGCAAGCTATGAACCCGTTTCAGGCCGAATTTGCTCACCTGAGGTATCGGCAGATGAAGGCAACTGGCCGTCTTGTTTACTCAGCGCGCTCTCGGCGACCGCCAGCGATTTTTTCAGTTTGCGTACCTGCAGGCGTAATGGAATGTGCCGTAGCCAGTTATAAAACCAGCCTAGGAAGATACCCAGTAGTAGCGCCATCAGCAGCCACCAAAAAATACTGAGGGTAAATGGTGTCTGCCAGCGTACGAAGTTAAGCGCCACCTGTTGCTGGTTCACCGCTAGTGCGGCGAATACGAACACGAGGGCAAGAATGCTGATAAAGAGTAGGGATTTAAGCCAAGTCACGGAACGATCCGGCACAACACATGGTTAGGAATTCTCATTATCCGTTTGGCTGCGCTCCAAGGCCTCATTGACGCGATCACGCAGTTCCTTGCCGGGTTTGAAGTGGGGCACATGCTTGCCAGACAAACCCACTGATTCACCGGTTTTAGGGTTACGGCCAATCCGCGGTGCGCGGTAGTGCAGCGAAAAACTGCCAAAACCTCGCACCTCGATGCGACCGCCCGAGGCGAGAGTGCCAGACATTTGTTCGAGCATGGTTTTTACCGCCAACTCGACGTCTTTGTTGGTTAGCTGCAGACCGGTGCCCTTAGCCTGAGCGTTGACCATGCGGTCAATCAACTCAGACTTTGTCATGCTGGAACTCGACATCAATGAACTTATCTAATCAGATTATCCAATTTGGCAAACAACTAGGCAGAGCCTAGTCGTCTTCCGGCTTGTTCATCTGAGCCTTGATCAGATCACCCAAGGTTGCAGGGCCACCGCGGTCGCTTTCTTGCTTCTGGTGATCCTTCACGGCCTGACGCTCTTCTTCCACGTCTTTCGCCTTGATCGACAGACCAATGGTGCGGTTCTTGCGATCAAGATTGACAATTTTCACTTCCAGCTCTTCGCCTTCTTTCAGCACATTGCGTGCATCTTCGACGCGATCAATGCTGATTTCCGATGCTTTCAGTATGCCGGTAACATCTTCCACCAGTTCGATAACCGCCTCTTTCGGCTGCACTTCGAGCACCTTGCCCTTCACGATATCGCCGCGATCATGCTCTGCCGCATAATCTGAGAAGGGGTCTTTCTCCATCTGCTTGATGCCCAGCGAGATACGCTCGCGCTCTGGGTCAACAGACAAAATGATGGTTTCGATTTGCTCGCCCTTGGAGTAGCGACGCACGGCGGTTTCGCCAGGTTCGTTCCAAGAGATGTCGGACAAGTGCACGAGGCCATCGATACCACCTTCCAAGCCGATGAAGATACCGAAATCGGTAATCGACTTGATGGTGCCGGTAATGGTGTCGCTCTTCGCATGGGCGACGCTGAACGACTCCCATGGATTCGGACGGCACTGTTTGATACCTAAGGATATGCGACGGCGCTCCTGATCAATATCTAGCACCATCACTTCGGTCTCATCACCAACGGAGACAACCTTGGATGGATGGATATTCTTGTTGGTCCAATCCATTTCAGACACGTGCACCAAGCCCTCTACGCCTTCTTCGATCTCAGCGAAGCAGCCATAGTCGGTGAGGTTGGTGACCGTTGCCATAACCCGAGCACCCTCGGGATAACGACGCACGATATCTGCCCACGGATCATCACCCAGTTGCTTCATACCAAGGCTGACGCGATTTTTTTCGCGGTCGAACTTCAGAATACGTACGTCGACTTCGTCGCCTACGTTGACCATTTCACTTGGGTGACGAATACGCTTCCACGCCATATCAGTGATGTGCAACAGGCCGTCAACGCCACCGAGATCGACGAACGCGCCGTAGTCGGTCAAATTCTTAACGATACCCTTAACGTCTTGGCCTTCCTGCATGGAAGCCAACAACTCTTCACGCTCGTGGCTATTTTCTTCTTCCAACACCGCACGGCGTGAGACCACGACGTTGTTGCGTTTTTGGTCGAGCTTGATGACCTTAAACTCTAGTGGCTTGCCTTCCAGATGAGCGGTTTCGCGTAAGGGACGAATATCCACCAAGGAACCTGGCAAGAAGGCGCGAATATCGCTGACGTCGACAGTAAAGCCGCCCTTGACCTTGCCATTGATAATGCCAATGACCACTTCGCCCTGTTCACTGGCTTCTTCCAGCTTCTCCCAGCTTTCAGCGCGGCGCGCTTTTTCTCGGGACAGGCGTGTTTCACCGAAGCCGTCGTCTACCACTTCCATAGCGACTTTGACTTGGTCGCCTATGCTCAGTGTGCAAACGCCTTCTTCGTTGAGAAATTGATTTTTCGGGATAACCCCTTCGGACTTCAGTCCGGCGTGAACGACAACCCAGTCGTCGTCTATATCTACCACCGTGCCGGTTACGATGGACCCAGGCGCCATCTCGATGGTGTTTAGGCTTTCTTCAAATAGGTCGGCAAATGATTCGCTCATAGTGTTGGTCGGCCGAGGAAGCTCATAGCGATCGCGTGAGCCTGCCAGACGGCGGAACTCTCCGTTGGTTCGTTAGTGTTAATGCAGTGGGAAAAGACTCCCCACCAAACCGTGGCCAAAGCAGCACCGGCATCAGGGCGACGCCTGGCGGTGTTACTGACTACGATCCTTTACTCAGCCTTGCTGGTTAGCTGCGCCATGACCGTTGCCACTACCTCATCGATTGTCATCTGGGTACTGTCAACAATCAGCGCGTCTTCCGCAGGCCTGAGCGGCGCTACTGCACGTTCTCTATCCCGTGCATCACGCTCTTGGATCTGCTCGAGAAGGCCGCGCAAATTAACACCCAAACCTTTGTTTTTCAACTGGTTATAGCGTCTTTCCGCCCGCGCTTCGGCGGACGCATCGAGAAATATTTTCACCGGCGCGTCGGGAAATACGACGGTACCCATATCACGCCCGTCAGCCACCAAACCGGGGGCTTTGCGGAACTCCCGCTGCAGCGTAAGTATCGCATCGCGTACTGGCGGTAGCGCTGCCACGATGGATGCACTGCTACCGGCATCTTCGGTACGTATGGCGTCGGTAAAATCATCGCCACTGACCTTGACCGACCCAGCGCCAAACACGATATCCAATCGCGGACACAACTGCGCCAACGCTACGGCATCATCCAGTGGTATGCCCTGACGAAGTCCTGCCACAGCGATGATGCGATATAACGCGCCGCTGTCGAGCAAGTGCCACCCCTTGGTCTCGGCGATAGCGCTGGCTACCGTGCCCTTGCCCGCGCCTCCGGGCCCATCAATGGTGACGACGGGTACGGCGGAAGTGGAAGCAGAAATCACAGATCCATTATCCTCGTTATCTCGTACTGGTTATTGTGACTGATCAGCAGCTTGGCGCTTCGCCGCAGCAGCGCGCAGCAGTGCCAAACCGTTGGCTGCATCGCCCTGCTGTATCGCGCTGGTTAAGGCTTCCAAGTTTTGCCGGTAATCATCGAGCGCCTCGCTCAAGGCGCCGCGATTGAGCTGCATGATCCGCCACCACAATTCAGGGTCGGCTGCCGCGATGCGCGTAAAATCACGAAAACCACCACCGGTGAGCGGCAGGTGCTCATCGGTTACCTGGCCCATAAAGGCGAAAGCCAACAAATGTGGTAAGTGGCTGGTGACTGCCAGAGCAGCGTCATGCTCTTGGGAACTCATACACACCACTGACGCTCCCAGTGCCTGCCAGAACTCGGTACCGGTTTGTCGGCTCTCAGCCGCAGTTTGCTGCAGCGGTGTGATGACCACCGTGCAGCCGTCAAAAAGGGAAGCGTCTGCCGCCTGAGGACCGCTTTTTTCCGACCCACTGATGGGATGGCAAGGTAAAAACTGGGCACGCACTGCCCGCATGGCAGCAATGGCATCCACAATGGGGGCTTTAACACTACCAACATCAAACATTGGCGCTGGATGACCGGCCAGCGCTACCACCCACTCGGGCACTAGGTCGCTGGGTACGCACAGGGCAATAAGGTCCGCCTGATCAGGCACATTGCCGGCAATACTATCGATCAATCCGTTTTCCAAGGCCCACTCGGCTGAGGCCGCATTGGTTTCTACGCCAACAACATGCGCGGCAATACCACGCTCTTTTGCTGCCTTACCGATAGAGCCGCCAATCAAACCCACGCCGACAATGGCAAGCGTCTGCAGTTTCACGATCCGGGCGCGCCCTTATCGCCAGCGCCAGATCCCGCCGCCTTGGCATCCACCTTGGCACCCGCCCTGGCACCTACCTTGGCGAGCACGGCGAGAAAACGCTCGTTCTCCGCCGCCAAGCCGATGCTCACACGCACATGATTGGGCAGACCATATTCCGCTATGGCGCGCACGATGACTCCCTCTCTCAGCATGCGCTGAAACAAATCACTGCCGGACTCGCCACAGTCGAAGGCAACAAAGTTACCCGCCGAGGGAATGAAGTCATAGCCCAGCGTAGTCAAACCCTCGGTCATTTGCTTCATACCTGCGCGGTTGAGCGCAATGCTTTGCGCTACATAGTCATCATCCTCTAGCGCGGCCATCACCGCGGCCATGGCCAAGCTGTTGACGTTAAACGGCTGTCGGGCACGATTGAGCAAGTCTGCAAAGGCCGGACTGGATACGCTGTAACCAAAGCGCACCGCGGCCAAGCCGTAGATTTTCGAGAAGGTGCGCGTGACGATCAGGTTGGGGAATTGAGCGAGTACCGTCGCACCATTCAAGTGATCTGCGTCTTCAACGTACTCCAAATAGGCCTCATCCAGCACCACCCAGACACGCTCGGGCACTGCCTGCAAAAACGGTAGCAGCTCGCTGGCGCCAACTCGCGTGCCAGTGGGGTTATTAGGATTGGCAATGAAGATGAGCCGCGTGTTATCCGTAACGGCCTCAAGCATCCCTGTCAGATCGGCGCCGTAGTGCTTCGCGGGCACTGTCACCAGATCTCCGCCGCAGCAGGTAACCGCCAGTCGATAAACCACAAAACTGTGCTCGGCAATAATGGCTTCGGCGCCGGGTTCTAAGACCACCCGAGCAATCAGATCAAGCACATCGTTTGAGCCGTTACCCAGCGTCAGCTGGCTTGGTTCAACACCGATTTTTTCCGCCAGCTGCGCTTTCAAGGCGAAGCCGCCACCGTCGGGATAGCGTGATAGCGCCGTCGCCGCCTCAGCAATCGCCTGCTGTACTTTTTCGCCAGGGCCTAGTGGATTTTCATTACTCGCCAGCTTGACGATATCGTTGATGCCCAGCTCACGTGCCACCTCATCTACGGGCTTACCGGGCTTATAAGGACTGAGCGCCGCGATACGCGGATTAATCGATGGGTGTTGCATGGCTACTCCTGCCCTGTTGCTTTTGGGTAAGACCCCAGCACCCGCACTTCTAGGGCAATATCGTTGACGCCGCCAAGGGCAGCTTCGGCTTCTGGCTGGGATTCATGGCCATCAAAGTCGATAAAGAAAACATAGGACCAATCGCCTGACCGCGCTGGGCGCGTCTCTATGCGGGTGAGACCAATCTGATTGGTTTCAAAGGGCATCAACACTCGCAAGAGCGCTCCGGGTTCGTTCTTCACCGAAACCAAGATCGAGGTTTTATCGTCACCACTGGGGCCGACATATTGCTTGCCCAGCACCAAGAAGCGGGTTTTGTTGTTGGGATTATCTTCAATACGGGTGGCAAGTAGGCGTAAGTCGTATCGATCCGCTGCCATTTCCCCAGCGACAGCCAACAAATTTGCGTCGGCTGCTGCCTGTTTCGCCGCTTCTGCATTACTCGCAACGGCGGCTCGCGGAACACCAGGATGGTGCTGATCTAGCCATGCCCGGCACTGCGCCAAACTTTGTGCGTGAGACACAATCTGGGTCACATTTTGCTCAGGCGCTGCATCCTTAGCTCGCATCAACGCATGATGGATGGGTAGTTCAACCTCGGCGCAAACGCGCAGCTTGGTGTTGAGCAAACAATCCAGCGTGTGATTGACCATACCCTCGGTGGAGTTTTCAACCGGCACCACGCCGTATTTACAAACGCCAGACTCCACTTCCCGAAACACCTCATCGATAGAGGCCATGGGCGAGGTTTGCACAAAGTGTCCAAACTGTTTGACCGTTGCCGCTTCGGTATAAGTGCCCTCCGGGCCAAAATAGGCAACATTCATGGGCGTTTCTAGACTCAAGCAGCAGGCGGTGATTTCACGAAACAGCGTTTCGACGTCGCCATTCGACAACGGGCCGAGATTTTGATCGGTCAAACGACGCAGAATTTGCGCCACCCGTTCGGGCCGATAAAAAACCGTGGTCTCGTCATCGGCGCTTACGCCCTGACGCTCCTTGACCTTGCCCACTTCCAGCGCGCACTGAGCGCGTTCATTGAGCAGTTCTAACAGTTGCCCGTCCAGCGCATCGATACGCTCGCGCAGCGGCTTTAACAGATCATCATCCGCGTTCATTTTCGAATTCGCCCATGAAGGTGACTAAGGCTTGTACAGACTCCATGGGCACCGCGTTATAGATGCTCGCGCGCATGCCGCCGACACTGCGGTGGCCCTTCAAATTGAACATACCTCGCACTTCCGCTTGGGCCAGAAAGTCTGCATCTAGCGCTGCATCAGCCAAGGTAAACGGTACGTTCATGATGCTGCGGTCTGCCAGAGCAACTGGCGCGCTATAAAAATTGCTGGCATCGATGGCGTTATACAACAGGTCAGCCTTGGCCTGATTCTGTGCGGCCATGCCCGCGAGACCGCCGTTGGCCTTTACCCACTTAAATACCAGCCCGGCCAAGTACCATGCATAGGTAGGCGGCGTATTGGACATCGAGTCCGCATCCGCCTGTACCGCGTAATCCAAAAAGGTTGGTGTAATGCTGCGAGCGCTGCCGCAGAGGTCTTTGCGAACAATGATCACGGTCAAACCTGCAGGCCCGATATTTTTCTGCGCCCCGGCATAGATCAAGCCGAAGTCGTCGATGTTCACAGGGCGGGACAATATGTCTGAGGACATATCCGCCACGAGGGTTTTGTGCTCAGGAAATTCTTTGAACTGCACGCCGCCAATCGTCTCGTTCGAGCATACGTGCAGAAGCGTGGCGTCATCGCTCAGCTGCCAGCTGTCCGCGTTGGGTATGTGATCGTAATTGCTGTCACTGCTGGAAGCCGCAACATTCACGTGACAGTACTTGCCCGCCTCTTTGATGGCTTTTATTGACCAAGCCCCGGTGTCGACAAAGTCGATGGTGTCGTCGGGGTTTGTCAAATTCATGGGAACGCTGGCGAACTGACCTGTGGCACCACCCTGCAAAAACAGTACATGGTAGTCGTCAGAAATGGCGAACAGATCGCGCAGATCTTGTTCCGCAGTGGCAGCGATATCGACAAAGGTTTTGCTGCGGTGACTCATTTCCATCACCGACATACCGCTGCCTTGAAAGTCGAGCATTTCCTCTGCGGCCTGCGCCAACACGTCGGTGGGTAATGCTGCGGGACCAGCGGAAAAATTATGCGTTCTTGCCATGGCTCATAGTGCTCCAGTTGCTGGCTTAGATTGTGCGCTTATGCGTCTGTGGTTGCGGCTGCGGGATCTTCCTCCGCGCCATCCTGCGAATCGTCTTCTTGCTCTTCAATACGGCTGACGCTGTTCAGCTTCTCTTCCTCACGTAGCTTTATCAAACGCACGCCCTGGGTATTGCGACCCAGCACCGAGACCTCATCGCCCTTGGTGCGCACCAAGTTGCCCATATCAGAAATCAGCATGAGTTCGTCACCGTCGAAGATTTGCACTGCACCGACCAGCGCACCGTTTCGATCACTGGTTTGCATGGCAATCACGCCCTGTGCCCCACGTCCGCGCAGCGGGAAGTCATCGAGGGCCGTGCGCTTGCCGTAACCGTTTTCACTGGCGGTGAGCAAGTAGCCGTCTGCGGTGGGAATGATCAACGAGATCAATGCATGCCCTGAACCAAGCTTGATGCCGCGCACACCCTTGGCGCTACGGCCCATGGCGCGTACATCAGATTCTTTAAAGCGCGTAGCCTTGCCGGAGCTTGCACACAGCAAGATATCGCAACTGCCGTTGGTGATTGCCGCACCAACTAGGGTGTTATCGTCTTCCAGATCGAGAGCGATCAGGCCACTGTTGCGGGGGCGCGAGAATTGCTCCAGCGGTGTTTTCTTCACCGTGCCATTGGCCGTGGCCATGAACACGAAGTGATCCGAGGTGTATTCCTTTATCGGCAGTATCGCGGTGATGCGCTCGTCGCCTTCTAAGGGCAACAGATTCACCATGGGGCGACCCTTGGCGCCACGACTGCCCTGAGGTATGGCGAAGACCCGCAGCCAATAGACCTTGCCGACATTGGAAAAACACAGCAGCGTATCGTGGGAGTGGGCGACCAACAGGTGTTCAACGAAATCCTCGTCTTTAACCGCTGTCGCCGCCTTGCCCCGGCCACCACGACGCTGGGCCTGATAGGTATCCAGCGGCTGGGTTTTGGCATAACCCTGATGGGAAATGGTCACCACCAAATCCTCTTCGTTAATCAGGTCTGCATCAGAAAGATCGAGCTGACTGCTAACAATATCGGTACGCCGCTCATCGCCATAGGTGCTGCGCACCTCTTCAAGCTCGTCGCGCACGACAGACGTCAGGCGCTCGTGGGAGCCGAGAATATCCAGCAGGTCTGCGATCTCATCCAGCACACCCTGATAATCTTCCATCAGTTTGTCCTGCTCCATGGCGGTCAGGCGATGCAGCCGTATTTCCAAAATCGCCTGGGCCTGCTCTTCCGTCAGACGATAAAGGCCATCGACGAAGCCAAAGTCTTCGGACAATCCCTCGGGGCGACAAGCATCACTGCCCACACGCTCCAACAATTCAAACAGCGCACTGGCTTCCCAGCGCCGCTGCATTAGCGCTACCCGCGCGTCTGCCGCCGAGGGCGAGTTCTTGATCAGTTCGATGACCGCATCGATATTGGCCAGCGCTACCGCCTGACCTTCCAAGATGTGGCCACGTTGGCGAGCACGACGCAGCAAATACAGGGTGCGGCGCGTGACCACCTCCTGTCTGTGGCGCAAAAAAGCCTGCAGCATCTGTTTTAAGTTCAGCAGCTTCGGCTGACCTTGCACAAGGGCCACACAGTTAATGCCGAAAACGCTCTGCAGCTGCGTTTGGGTATACAGGTTATTGAGAATGACCTCACCGGAATCGCCGCGCCGAACTTCTATCACCACGCGCAGGCCATCCTTATCGGACTCGTCGCGCAACTCGCTAATGCCCTCGATACGCTTTTCTTTTACCAGCTCAGCAATCTTTTCGATCAATCTCGCCTTGTTGAGCTGGTAAGGAATTTCAGTGATGACGATTTTCTCGCGACCCTTGTTGTCGGTTTCGACCTCGGCTCTGCCGCGCACATAAATGCGACCTCGCCCAGTGCGGTAGGCCTGCACGATGCCCGCACGGCCATTAATAATGCCGCCGGTGGGGAAGTCTGGGCCTTGCATATGCTCCATCAGATCATCAATGCTGATGTCTTCATCTGCCAGCACCGCCAAACAGGCGTTAATCACCTCGGTTAGATTGTGCGGCGGAATGTTGGTAGCCATACCCACGGCAATACCCGAGCTGCCGTTAACCAGCAGATTGGGCACCCGTGTCGGCAGCACTTCGGGCATGGTCAGGGAGTCGTCATAGTTGTTGACGAACTCGACGGTGTCTTTGTCTAGGTCTGCCAGCAGCTCCGAAGCCATTTTCGCCATGCGCACTTCGGTATAGCGCATGGCTGCGGGCGGGTCAGCGTCGATAGAGCCAAAGTTACCCTGCCCGTCTACCAGCAAGTAGCGCATGGAGAAATCTTGGGCCATGCGCACAACAGTGTCGTAGACCGCGCTATCGCCGTGGGGATGGTATTTACCGATGACATCGCCGACCACGCGAGCAGACTTCACGTAGGGTCGGTTGTAGGTGTTGTTGAGCTCGTTCATGGCGAATAACACCCGCTTATGCACGGGCTTTAGACCGTCGCGCACGTCCGGCAATGCGCGCCCCACAATCACGCTCATGGCATAGTCGAGATAGGACTGACGCAGCTCATCCTCGATGTTGACGGGTTGAATATCCTGCGGATCCGGGGGAGTAATTTCAGACATAAAAGACGAGGTTTCGAACAGCAAAAATAAGCTTAAATTCTACCACACTGGCGTCCTCGACGTGGGATTTATGACGTCCTCAAACGAGGCTTTCTTCCCCTTAAAGTGGCCCGTTATACTCGCGCCATGACCCCTATCGATCTGCTCATCAAAGCCCACAGCGTGCTGCAATTTGACGACTCGAAAGACAGCGCCAAGCCAGTACCGCATACCGAGCACAACTGGGCGCTGGGGATCAGGGATCGACATATTGTCGCCCTTGGCCCCGCTAACGAGGTTGCAGCCGCCCATCAAGCAACGGCTACCCTAGAACTACCCCATCACCTGCTCATGCCCGGCCTGATCAATGCGCAAAGCCATGCGCTGGGCATGATTGATCGCGGCAGCAACGGTTTGTATGACGTTTTTGCTGGACCACTGGGCGCTATCGACAATGCCGCCGCCACGCTCGCCGATGAGGAGATTATGGCCGCGGCCCAGCTCGCCTTTACTGAGATGCTGTTGGCAGGCACCACAACCTGCGCCGATATGTCGCTGCACACGCAGTGGGTTGCCAAGGCGGCAGAAGCCAGCGGCATTCATGCCCAAATCAGCGTGCCGGTGAACGATGACAACAACGCTTGGACACAGGGTGCCCAGCAGGCCCTCGATCAGGCCTTGGCCATGCACGACACCTATGCTCGTCACCCGCGCATTGGTATTGCAATTGGCCTGCCTGACCTCGCAAAAATCGATCACGCGACTTTGGCAAAAGTTGCCACCTATGCCCTGGAGCTAAATCTTGGCGTGCAGGTGTTGCTGCACCAAAGTTCCGCTCACGTGCTGGCGATTGAACAGCGCCATGGCTGCAACGGCATTCAACTGCTTGAACGCGTGGGTTTGCTCGGGCCGAACCTGCAGGCCGTACATATGAACGCGCTGGACGATGACGACATTGCGCTGCTGCATCACCACCGTGTCGCACTGGTGCGATGCCATCATCCATTTGAAAATCAAATGCGCAGATGGGATTGGCTCAGCCCCGAGCAGCCACTGGCGCTGGGTACTGGGGGCTATGGTCTGAACTACTACGCAGACCTTTTCAGCGGCATCGAAAAACACGGCAGCAGCGGCATATATCCTGCGACCTTGGGCGGCGCCCAAGTCATGGGGTTGGACGAGAACATTGGTTCACTGGCCCCGGGCAAACTTGCTGACGTCATCGCCTTGGACCTACGCATCTTAGACGCCAGAATCCATGCTGAAACCGCGCTGGTTGATCTGCCAAACCTACTGACCCGAGGCCGAGCCAATCAGGCCGTGACACATGTCTGGGTGGCCGGTAACGCGCGGGTCAGTAATCGACAGTTTATGCAGTAAGCCGCCTCCGCTTCTCCTCTCGTATTAGTCAAAACCGCAACTCACCCACCGCGCATCTCGTCGCTATGAAACGGAAAGTCCGATACAGCGAGCGCCGCCTCTCTGGCGTCAGCGTCGCTGGAAAATTTGCCGCGCTGCGCATTGGGCAAACCTTGGGCAATGA
>ERZ802819.1806-NODE-1806-length-12703-cov-11.1142_pt1 | contig 12703 bp, 9 predicted proteins | sample MGYA00345647_ERZ802819 | MGnify/ENA primary metagenome ERZ802819 (study PRJEB30503, sample SAMEA104212355) | marine metagenome | biome: Westerlies Biome; feature: [SRF] surface water layer (ENVO:00010504) within the epipelagic zone...; material: water... | reverse complement strand
GCCCCACATCCTTCAACAATAGCCAATGCTCCTGAATTTCTTACACAAAATCTATCTCCTGCTTGACCAGATGCAAATAAAGTTCCAGCTGTAGCACCATATAAAGTTACATTTCCGATGATTACATTTTCATGGCTTGGTTGGTTGAATGAATTTCTAGGTTGAACAATAATTTTTCCACCAGAAAGACCTTTACCAACATAATCATTTGAGTCTCCGAAAACCCTTAGAGTTAAACCTTTCACTGCAAATGCCCCAAGAGAATTTCCACCAGAGCCTCTTAATTTGAGTGTGACATGGTCTTCTGAAAGGGAGTTCATTCCATAATGACGAGTGATAAAAGAAGATATTTTTGTTCCTATAGTCCTTAGTGTATTTTGAATGTTATAAGTAAGTTCTATTTTTTGACCTGATTGAATAAACTCTTTTCCATCTTTTTCAAATAGATCATCAAGAGTTTTTGGAACTTCATTTCTTTTTTTCTCAGAGTGATAGTCATAAATCTTTCCATCATCAATTTTTGTTAAAATTGGATTTAGATCTAAATTATCAAGATCGCTGGAACCATAGTGAGCTTGTGATAAAAGTTCTGTTTTTCCAATAACATCTTTGAGAGATGAGTAACCCAGTGATGCTAAGATTTCTCTAACCTCCTCTGCTATAAATGAAAACAAATTAATTACCTTCTCAGGAGTTCCTCCAAATTTTTCTCTTAACTCTTCATCTTGGGTGCATACACCTACGGGGCAGGTATTAGAATGGCATTGTCTGACCATGATACAACCCATGGCCACTAATGAAGCAGTACCAATTCCATATTCTTCTGCTCCAAGAATAGCTGCCTTAACTATATCCTGACCTGTTTTTATTCCACCATCTGTTCTAAGGATTACTTTATCTCTCAAGCCATTTAATGATAGGATTTGATGTACTTCACTGATCCCTAACTCCCATGGAAGACCAACATACTTAATACTGGATTGAGGGCTTGCTCCTGTTCCACCTGAGTGTCCTGATACTAAAATCACATCTGCTTTAGCTTTAGCCACTCCAGCAGCCACAGTTCCAATACCAGACTGAGCAACTAATTTTACACATACTTTAGCTACTGGGTTGATTTGTTTAAGGTCATAGATAAGTTGAGCTAAATCTTCAATTGAATAAATATCATGATGAGGGGGCGGACTAATAAGAGTAACACCCTTAGTACTATGTCTAAGTTTGGCAATTAAATCAGTTACTTTGAAACCAGGGAGCTGCCCCCCTTCTCCAGGTTTTGCTCCTTGGGCTATCTTAATTTCAATTTCTGAACAATTATTTAAATATTCTGCAGTTACTCCAAACCTTCCACTGGCTACTTGTTTAATTGAAGAGCTTGGGTTGTCTCCATTTTGTAATTTATTATATCTAGCTGAGTCCTCTCCTCCCTCGCCACTATCAGACTTAGAGCCAATTCTATTCATAGCTACAGCAAGTGTCTGATGAGCTTCGGGACTAAGGGCGCCTAGAGAAATACCAGGAGAAACAAAGCTCTTTCTAATTTCAGAAATACTTTGGACAGCATCAAGTTTAAGAACTTGTTGGGATTCATTAAATTTAAGAAGGTCTCTGATATGAATAGGTTTTGTATTATATACTCTTTTAGTATAATTTTTGTATAGGTTGTATGAGTCTCTTGTTACAGCTTCTTGGAGCATATGGATAGAAACACCTTCGTAGGCATGCGTTTCACTATTAGCTCTAAAACGAAATTCTCCACCAATGTCTAGAACTGCACTATTCCCCTTGAAAGATAATTCATGCTGTTTTCTGACTCTTTTTTCTAAACCTTCAAGGCCAATACCAGAAATTCTTGAGGGCATTCCAGGAAAAAAACTCTCAACCATACTACGACTAAGACCAATAATTTCTAAGTTCCTTCCCCCTCGGTAAGAACTAATAATCGAAATACCCATCTTACTAATAATTTTTCTAAGGCCCTTCTCGATAGCTTTCTTTAAGTTTTGTAAAAGTTTTGGATATTCAATATTTTTATAAATATTTTTATTTAACCTATCACAAACTATTTTTTCAATAAGAGAGGCGTTGACGGTGGTTGCTCCCACACCAATTAGTACTGCAAAATAATGAACATCAAAACATTCTAAAGATGATACATTTAGTGAAGTAAAAGTTCTTAAATTGTTCTTAATTAAATAACTGTGGACTGCACTTGTAGCTAGAATCATAGGCAGGGCTATCCTGTTTTTATCAATTTTTTTATCAGATATTATTAAATGCTGAGTACCAGACCTAACTGCTTGTTCTGCCTCTGAACAGATTCTTTGTATTTCATTTAAAAAATTAGTCTGGTCATTAATATCATAGGTACAATCGATTTCAGTAGTGAGTTGGCTAAGATGCTCTTTTAAGGTTTCGATTTCGTTATCGAGCAATACAGGACTTTCTAAAAGAACAAGATTGCATTGCTCTGAGTCTTCCTCAACAATATTACCTAAATTTCCAAGTCTAGTCTTAAGGCTCATTACAACCTGTTCTCTTAAGCTGTCTATAGGTGGGTTTGTAACTTGACTAAAATTTTGTTTAAAAAAACTATGAAGACCTCTATATCTTTCTGTAAGAACGCTTAAAGGAGTATCATCTCCCATAGAGCCTATAGCCTCTTGCCCTGTTTTCACCATGGGATCTAATATCAGATCAAGGGTTTCTAAGGATAAGTTAAAAGATTTTGCTATTTGATAAAAAATTTTATCAATGCTTTCTTCTGGCTTGAGGATTTTTTTATCAGAAAGAATAGCATCTAATTGAGTCGTTTTTTTATTCCAATTCGAGTAGTCTTGTCTTTCACTTAATTGTTTTTTTAATTCATCACTTTGGTAAAACTTTTTCTCTTTATAGTTAATAGCAATAAGTTCTCCAGGTCCCACTCGACCTTTTTTCAAAATATTTTTTTCTTCAATATTAACCATACCTACCTCGGAACCAGAGACAAGTAGGCCATCATTGGTAATTATATAGCGTAAAGGACGAAGACCATTTCTATCCATTCCTGATATAATCCAATCTCCAAAATTTCCGCATACAGCTGCTGGACCATCCCAAGGCTCAATAACAGCATTACAATAAGCATACATATCCTTTAAATTTTCTGACATATCTGAACGATTTGACCATGCTTCTGGGATAATCATTGATTTAGCCATTGGCATATCCCTGTCAGTTTGCACTAATAATTCAAAAGCTCCGTCTAAAGAGGCGGAGTCAGAAGCATCAGAGTCTAAAATAGGTTTTAGATCATTAATTCTCTCATCAAAGAAAGGATGAGTTATTCTCGGTTCATGGGCACTCATCCAATTAATATTACCTTTTAAGGTATTTATCTCACCATTGTGAGCTAAAACTCTAAAAGGTTGGGCAAGAGACCAAGTAGGAAAAGTATTTGTAGAGTATCTTTGGTGATATATTGCAAACTTTGATTTAAAATCAGGGTCTAAAAGGTCAGTATAAAATTCAGATAACTGTTCTGCTAAAAACATTCCTTTATAAACAATAGTTTCAGTTGAAAGAGAACAAATATAGAAGTCATTTATATTTAGTGCTTTAATTTTATTCTCTATTCTTCTTCTAGTTAAATATAGTTTTTTTTCTAAATCATCTTGGGATTCTTTAGGAGAGAATATAATTTGTTCAATTTCAGGTTTTGTGTAATTTGCCTTTTCTCCAAGAATTTCTGTATTAACTGGAACTTGTCTCCAACCAAAAATGTTCATTCCCGCTTTAATAATCTCATATTCAACAATAGCTCTACATTTTTCTTGAGCTCCAAAATCTCTTTTTGGGAGAAATATCATACCTACCCCCAGAAGATTTTTTTTGTTAGCTTTATGTCCTGTTCTTATAACTTGCTTGTTAAAAAAAGAAGTTGAAATTTCAAGCATAATTCCAGCACCATCTCCAGTTTTTCCATCAGCATCTACAGCGCCCCTATGAAAAACAGCTTTGAGTGCCTCAACACCTTTTTCAACTATATCTCTTCGTGATTCACCGTCTATGGAAGCTACAAGGCCTACCCCACAATTATCGTGTTCGAACTCATCTCTATATACATGATTTTTTTTTAGTTTATCTTTATTTTTTAAATAAAATTCTACTTCTTGGTTTTTCATGATGCTTTTTTGATTTGATTGCTCTGTAAAAATTGATGAATAGACTTTGCTACTTCTCTTCCATCATGGATGGCCCAAACAACTAAAGATGCTCCTCTAACAATATCTCCTGCAGCAAATACCTTTGGATTACTTGTTTGGAACCTCTTAAAATCAACTTTAACAGTATTCCAACTAGTAAGTTCTAGGTCAGTATTGAAATGTGAATTTAAATCTTCTGGCTCAAAACCTAAAGCCTGGATGATTAGATCACTTCTAATTTGTTTTTCTAATCCCGTATCAACTGGTTTTCTTCTACCTGTTTCATCAGCCTCTCCAAGAGTAGCTACTTTGTAGCTTAAGCTAGATGCCTCAGATTTTTCACTAATTATTTTGGAAGGAACAGAAAGCCAATTAAACTTAACTCCTTCTTGTTCTGCATTTAAAACTTCCCTTGCAGATCCAGGCATATTTTCTTTATTTCTTCTATAAAGGCATGTTACTTCTTTTGCTTTTTGACGGATAGCTGTTCGTACACAATCCATCGCTGTATCGCCACCACCAATTACAACGACATGTTTATCTTTTGCACTTAAATATTTGTTTGAGGAAGGAGTATCTCCAAGACCAACTTTATTACTCTCAATTAAAAAATCCAAAGCAGGAAGAGAGTTATTAATATTTGATGTTTCGATATCTAGTTTTCTAGCTTTGTAAACACCGGTAGCAACAAGAATAGCGTCGTAGTCTTTTTCTAGATCTTGGAAAGTTAAATCTTTACCTATTTCTTTATTAACATGAAATTTAACTCCACTATTTGTTAACCAATCTGTTCTTCTCTCAACAATACTTTTGTCTAATTTAAAATTAGGAATTCCATAAATCATTAATCCACCAACTCTGTCATTTTTTTCAAAAACGTCGACCTGATAACCATTTTGAATAAGGTATGATGATGCCGCCATTCCAGCAGGACCTGATCCAATGATCGCAACTTTTTTTTTCGATGAACTGTTAACTTCAATATTTTTAACCCACCCTTTTTCCCATGCTAATTCAGTGAGATATTTTTCTAAATTACCTATTGTAATGGCACCAAACCCTGCTTGCTCAACAACACAGTTACCTTCACATAGCCGATCTTGAGGGCAAACCCTACCACAGACTTCTGGAAACACATTTGTGGAAGAAGAAACTTGGTAAGCCTCTTCTAATCTATCCTCGGCAATATATTTAAGCCAATCAGGAATATTATTATTTAAAGGGCAATGTATTTGACAGTAAGGAACTCCGCATTGGGAGCATCTTGAGGATTGTTCGATAGATGTTTTATTGTCAAACTGACTATAAATCTCTTGGAAATCCTTTATTCTTTTTTCAGGATCTGTTTTAGAAGGATTCTTTGGTTTTTGCTTATGAAACTCTAACATGATAATAAATTATTACTTTATTCTCCTACAAATAAATGGATATTAGTTTTACAAATATTCTATACTTAAGTAAATACCTAATTAGTAATATATTATGACCAATGAAAATTTTTTTTATATTTTTTACTCATTAATACAAGGAATTACTGAATTTATCCCCATTAGCTCAAGCGGTCATCTTAACATAATTGAGTTAATTTTTGTAAACCTTGAAGAAAGAAACTTTTTATATGAAACTACTGCACACTTTGCCTCTTTATTGGCCCTTTTATTATATTTGCTTAAAAATAAATACTTTGAGTTTAGTAATATAAAGGTCAATTTTTTTCCTATTATTTTTGCAACTGTGCCAGCAGTATTGGTTGGTTTTATAATGATCTCTTTGAAAATAAATATCATAAGCCTAAAAATTATTGGTTTTGCATCCATCTTTGGCGGATTAATGCTTTATTTTTCAGATATGAAGCAATTTCAAAGACTCGAAGTAAAAAGTAGAGTATTAAAATTTTTTTTAGCCGGTGTGTTTCAATGTCTCGCTTTTATACCCGGGTTTAGTAGGTCTGCTAGTTGTATAATTGCTTTTAGATTACTGGGGGAAGAGAGGAGAGTATCCTCAATTTATAGTCTTTATTTAGGAATGCCTATAATAGCTATATCTTTTTTATCTAATTTTAAAGACCTCAAAAATATGTTTATAGATATTAATTTAGTAATAATTTTTATTGTAACTTTTATTTCAGCATACATAACTTTAAATCTTTTTATAAATTTTATAAATAAAATCAGCTTTACGCCCTTTGTTATTTATAGAATTTTACTAGGATTAATTATTTTAAGTATATTTTAATTAAACTCTATCGAGGAACTTATTTAAATACTGTGAGGAAATTATTTTCATATCTGATAAATCTTTCTCAATTATTTCAGATACTTTAGATTGGCTTCCTTCAGAAATACTATCATGCGATAGTGATAAAAATTGATCGTAAGTAAATAATGGCCTGGGGAGTTTCTCCATTAATTTTCCCTGGATAATTGCAAAGAATGAAGGGATTTTTATAAATCGAGCAGGTTTTTTTAGAGTTTTAAATATATGTGAGAGTATCTCTTTAAATGAAAATATTTCATTTCCAACTGCTGGGATATTTGAATTTTTATATTTTTCAAAATTTTGAATTAATTTAAATAGCATCAGAGATAAATCATTGACATAAATTGGTTGAAATTTTGTTTCTCCTTTTTTGTACAAAGGAAGAAAAGGAAATAATTTTGCAATCTTACCGAATTGATTTATAAAATTATCCTCTTCTCCATAAACAATACTGGGTCTGATTATAATATAGTTACTATTATTGTTTTCGATAAATTCTTCTCCCATTTTCTTAGACATTAGGTAATTAGATTTTGTATCATAGCTTGAGCCTAGGCTTGAAACATGTAAAAAAGGTTTGTTATATTTTTCAGCATAAAAAGATATTTTTTTGGGCAATAAGAAATGTGCAAGTTCAAACGACATACCTGATTTCTCAAACAAAAGTCCGATTAAATTTAGAACCACATCACTTTTTTTAATTAAATTCTCTAAGTTAGATAAATCATGTAAGTCAAAATCAAATACTTCTATTTGACCAATATCTCCAGAAAGAATATTGCGTTTAACGCTGGCAGGGTTTCTTACTGGACATAATACCTTACATTCATCAGATAAGAGTCTTTTAACAATACTTCTACCAATAAAACCAGTAGATCCAAATACAAGTATATTTTTGTTTCTCATTACAATATCTATCTTATATAAATATAAGAACTATGATGTCAAATTATCAATTATTCCATAATGACCTACCTGCTCAAGCTTTAAAATCATTTAAAGGTGAAATCTCTATAGATACTGAAACATTGGGGTTAAATATTAAAAGAGATAGACTTTGTCTTATTCAGCTCAGAAACGAGTCAAATAAGAAAATTTATCTTATTAAGTTTGATAGTGAGCTATCTGCTAAAAAATCCAAAAACCTAAAATTAATTATGGAAAATAGGTCTTTAAGAAAAATTTTTCATTATGCAAGATTTGACATGGCGGTCCTTAAAGAAAATTTAAATATAAATGTGAAAAACGTTTTCTGTACAAAAATTGCCTCTAAGCTTACAAGAACATATTCCTCAAAACATGGCCTAAAAGATCTGGTAAAAGAATTATTAAATTTAGAGTTAGATAAAAATGAACAAACATCAGATTGGAGTCGAAAGAAACTCTCAAAACTACAGGTTCAATATGCTATAAATGATATTCTTTATCTTGAAGGTCTCAAAATAATTCTGGAAACTAAACTTGAAGAACTTAAAAGGATAAAAACCTTTAACTCGATAATGAAATTTTTGGAAACAAGAGTTGAATTAGATTTAATGGGCTGGGAGAGTACTGATATTTTTGCCCACAAATAAAATGAATAAATCAAATATTATTAAAAAAGGTAGGGAAGTATTAAATACTGAAGCTAGTGCTATAAGAAATTTATCTAAAGGCTTAGATCAAAATTTTATAAAAGCTGTAAATCTTATAATTAAACTTGAGGGTAAGCTTATACTCTCAGGTGTAGGAAAAAGTGGAAACATAGCAGGTAAACTAGCGTCTTCATTTACCTCTACTGGAGTACCATCAATTTATTTGAATCCAGTGGATGCAAGCCATGGGGACATGGGTATTGTAAGTCAAGGAGATGTTTTAATTGTTCTCTCAAATTCTGGTGAATCTTATGAATTATCAGACCTCATAAACTTTGCCAAAAAAAAGAAAATAAAAATTATTTCTATAACCTCTAATAGAAAAAGTCTTCTATCTAAAAATGCAGATGTTTCTTTAATATTACCAATTCATAAAGAAGCGGATAAATTAAATACAATTCCTACAACCTCAACCACTCTTTGCTTAGCTTTAGGAGATGCCTTATGTTGTACAGTTTTAGATATTAAAAATTTTGACAAAAAATCATTTAGGGAATTACATCCAGGTGGAAAAATAGGGAAAAAACTTAAAACACTGAATGAAATTATGGATAAAGAAATACCAATAATAAATTCTAAATCCACTATTATGGATGCTGTTTTAAAGATGACCGAAAAAAAATATGGTTGTGCGGTAATGATTGATAAAAATAAAAAAATTAAGGGAATTTTTACTGATGGGGATTTAAGGAGAGCCATTAAAGGTATCAAAATGGATGATTTAGTTGTTTCTGTAATGAAAAACAAACCTATTACAGCACCTCATGATTTGTTAATTTCCTCTGCAGTTTTATTAATGAATAAGAATTCGATTACTAGCTTAATTATAGCAGATAAAAATATTCCAATTGGCATTGTAAATCTTAAACAATGTGTTGATAATGAGTAAATTCTTTCCAAAAGTATTAAATTTAATCATTTTTTTTATTATAGTACTTCAAACATTTATATATTATCTTAATACAAAATCCTCAACTAAAGTTTTTAGTCAAAAAAGTGTTAGTGTAGAAAACTTCTCTAGTATAGTTTTGTCTAAATCTGGAATGACAAAAATTGGATCAGAAAAATTAAATAAAGTAGATGGAAATAATATTTCTTTAGAGGGAACATCTTATTTAGAAAATAGTAAATATAAGATTTATGGAAGTAATATATTTATTAATATAGAAGATGATGTTTCCTATAGTAATGACGATGTTGAAGTAATTAATTCTATGGGAATTTTAAATGCAGAGGGTTTCACAAATTTAGACTCCGAAGGAAAAATTTTATTTAAAGGAAAGGTAACTTTTGTAAGCCATGACTAAATATATACTTATTATACTTTTATTTATCTTCAAATATGCTCAATCAGAAAGCTATGTAAAAGCGGGTGATAGTTTGATTTGGGACTCTGAAAAACAGTCTTATACCGCTAATGGAGACGTCGAATTTCAAAATGATAAGTTTATTGCATTTGCCGATGAAATGATTGCTGAATATATTGAACAAAAAAATAAGGAGGTTTTTACAATTGTAGAATTATTCAATGATGTAAAAATTGAATTTAAAGATGAGATATTTAAAGGTGATTATGCCATATATACTCGTGAGGATAATATAATTAGGTTAACTGGCAATGTTTCTATTAAATCCCCAACTCGACTTCTAACAGGATATGAATTGATAGCTGATATTGATAATAATAAAAGAATTTTAAACTCTGCTGACGATGAATCATTAGTTGAAGTTCTTTTAGACAATAATGCAAAAAATTAAACTCATTAAAATAAGTAAAAAATTCAAATCAAAACAAGCACTCAAGCAAGTTAATCTTGAATTTGATAGAAATAAAATTAATGGTCTTCTAGGACCAAACGGTAGCGGTAAGACAACCTTATTTAACATTATTGCTGGCTTTCTCTCTCCAGATGAGGGTCAAATCTTATTAGATGGTAAAGATTTAACATCATTAAGCTTAAGTTTGAGATCAAAATTAGGTATTTCTTATTTACCTCAAGAGGCCTCTATTTTTAGGGATATGAATGTATATGATAATATTCATTCAATTGCTGAATTATTCTACGAAAAATCAAAATCAATTAAAGTAACTAACAATTTAATTCAACAATTTTCTCTTCAAAGTTTTCAAAAAACAAAAGGTAAGCTTTTATCTGGGGGAGAAAGAAGAAGAACAGAAATAGCAAGAGCTCTTGCCAGTAATCCTAAATTTTTATTATTAGATGAGCCTTTTGCAGGCATTGACCCAATTGCGATTGAAGAAGTTAAATCTACAATAGATCTTCTTAAAAAAATAAATATCGGTATTATTATAACTGATCATAATGTCAAAGAAGCTCTGAGTATTGTTGACTTTGGATATATTATTTATAATGGGCAAATAATAAAATCAGGAAATCCTAAAGAAATCACCTCAGACAAATTTGTTAAAAAAATATACTTAGGTAACGCCTACCAATAACCAAATAGATGACTATCAAAAATAATAGTTTGATTAAGGGTACTTATTTTCCTCCGGGTGATAAGTCAATTAGTCATCGTATTCTCATTCTATCAAGCCAAGCTGTTGGTAAATCTGAAATATCAAATTTATTAGAGGGCGAAGATGTCCTTAATACTCTAAAAGCAATGAGAATTTTGGGAGCTAATATCTCCAAAAAAAATAAAAAATATGTTGTATTTGGTGTCCCACCAGGAGGATTATTTCAACCTAATAAGCCCATAGATTTTGGAAATTCTGGAACTGGTATAAGACTAATATGTGGTCTAATAGCATCTAACAATATTAAAGCCAAGCTAGTTGGAGATGGGTCTTTAAGCAAACGTCCCATGAAAAGAGTGACAGTTCATTTGAAAAAAATTGGAGCACTTATTAATCTTAAAAAGGATTCTTATCCTCCTATTAAAATTCAAGGAGATGGAGAGGCCTTGCCTTTAAAATATAACATCATGATCCCGTCTGCTCAGATTAAAAGTGCAATTATGCTATCAGCTCTAAATACTAAGGGGTTAATTGAAATTAAAGAGTTTAAAACAACTAGAGACCATACTGAAAATATGTTAAAGGCCATGGGCTATAATATCAAAGTTAAAGAGAACAATAAGTATCGCTATATAAAAATGATAAATGATAAAGATCTTAATTCCTTAAATTACAATGTACCCGGGGATCCCTCTTCGGCTGCTTTTTTTATAACAGCTGCCTGTTTAAAGCCAGGTTCTAAATTAATTATCAAAAATATGTTATTTAATAAGACTCGTACTGGTTTTATAAGCACTCTAAAAAAAATGGGTGCAAAAATCAAAATATTAAAAAAAAAGAAAGTAAATTTTGAGTTAGTAGCAGATTTAAAAATTGAACAAAAAAAATATTTAAAACCCATCATTTTAGAGGCAAAAGATGTCCCTTTGCAGGTTGATGAGATACCTATTCTTTCTATAGCAGCTTCATTTGCAGAGGGTAAAAGTGTTTTTAAGGGCTTAAAAGAATTAACTGTTAAAGAAAGTAATAGGCTACTTCTTATTCACCAAAATTTAAAAAAAATGGGAGTAAATTCAGAGATAAAAGGATTTGATTTACATATATATGGAAGTAATAATTTAAAAAAAGGTGGCGCCACTATAGTTCATCACAATGATCATAGAATAGTAATGTCGTTCTATTTAGCTAATTTAATCTGTATTAAGAATAATATAATTAGAGATAAATCCTGTGTAAAAACAAGCTATCCCTCTTTTTTTCATCATATTTTAAAATATTTGCATTAATTTTCCTTGAAAAAGGTTTATAAAGCTTTAAAAAAACCTAACTAATTTGAAAGGTTAATAATGACTTATGATATCTAACGACGAGTATAGCAAACTGCTAGACCAACAATTTGAAACTAAAACGAATATTTCTGCTAACAAAATTATCCCTGGAACAATTTTAAAAATAAGTGAACAACATGTTGTTGTTGATATTGGATATAAAAGTGAAGGTCAAATACCAAAAGAAGAATTTATTAATACTGGGTCCGTAGACGATCTAAAAACTGGACAAACTATTGAAGTATTTATTGAAAAGCTAGAAGACAGAGAAGGAAACATAAGACTGTCTCATGAAAAAGCAATTAAAATGAAATCTTGGGAAAAGTTACAAAAACTCTTCGACAATAAAGAAAGAGTGAAAGGTTTTATAGTTGGCAAAGCAAAAGCAGGACTTTATGTAAAAATTATGGGAACAAATGCATTTTTACCCTTGAGTCAAGTAGACGTTCGCCCTGTAAGAGATGTTAGTCATCTTATAAAAACTGAAGAGACTTTTGAAATTCTTAAAATGGACTACTCTAAAGGTAATATCGTTGTATCTAGAAAAGCGATACTAGAAGAAAAACAGAAAACTATAAAAAATGAAATTATAGAAAAGTCAAAGTCTGACTCAGTTGTAATTGGCAGGGTAAAGACTTTTACTGACTATGGTGCATTTGTGGATCTGGGAGGCATTGATGGATTGGTCCATTTAAGTGACATATCTTGGAGTAGGATAGGTCATCCTTCTGATGTCCTTGAGATTGGAAAAAAATATGATTTTAAAATATTAAAGATTTCAGATGACTCAGACAAAATTAGTTTAGGCTATAA
>ERZ802819.1800-NODE-1800-length-12730-cov-7.43164_pt1 | contig 12730 bp, 9 predicted proteins | sample MGYA00345647_ERZ802819 | MGnify/ENA primary metagenome ERZ802819 (study PRJEB30503, sample SAMEA104212355) | marine metagenome | biome: Westerlies Biome; feature: [SRF] surface water layer (ENVO:00010504) within the epipelagic zone...; material: water... | reverse complement strand
CAACATCAAAAGAAAAAAAGAAGATATTATGGAACTCAAGATTTTATGTACTTATTTGGTCGTCAGTAATTGTTTACTCAATTTACATAAGTAGTTTCTTACCAATTATTTATATTATTTTGCCCACATATATTGGAAAGCCTATTTGGTTTGCTGTTAATGTTACCCAGCATTTAGCAGCAAAAATAGATACAAAAGATCATCGTCTAAGTACTTATTCTGTGAGAATCAATCCTCTTTTAAGTTTTTTATATTGGAATGTGGATTTGCATCTTCAGCATCATATGTATCCAATGGTGCCTTCCTATAATTTAAAAAAATTGAGAAAGGAAATTGATGATCAACTCCCAAAACCTTTTAATGGTCTATTTGACTTTTATAGACACGTTCTTCCATCAGTAATATCATTAGCTGTAAATCCTAATAATTATTACAAGGTAAAACTTTCTTCAGATAATGATTAACCTTAAATATTGAAAAATTATTATAAAAATTATTTTAATAATTTTACCAATTACCAGAATTTTCCATAGATAGCCAAGGTTCTTGAGGAGGTAAACTCTCACCTTCTTGAAGTATCTCTATTGAAATATTATCTGGTGATCTTACAAATGCCATATGACCATCTCTTGGAGGTCTATTTATGGTTACTCCAGCTTTCATAAGTTTGTCACATACATCATAAATATTTTTTACACTGTAGGCTAAATGACCAAAGTTTCTGCCACCAGTGTATTCTTCAGGATCCCAGTTATATGTTAATTCCAGTAATCCAGTTTTTTCATCACTATTTTCTGCTCCTAAAAAAATTAGAGTAAATCTACCTTTTTCATTATCAACTCTTCTTACTTCTTTTAAGCCAAGTTTATTGCAATAAAAATCTAATGAATTTTCAATATTTTCAACTCGCACCATTGTATGTAAATACTTCATTTTTACCTCAAAATTTATTTTTAATTTATCCTAAATGATTTGTAACTGAACTTATAATATAATTTATTATTTTGTAATCAGCTATTTTATTTCTGACCACTATTCCAATATCTAAATCAAGAATATGATCACTATTTAATTCTACTACATCAAAATTTTTAGCAATATTATCCAGGGATCTTGCAGCGATAGCAAGGTTATCATTTTTCTTAGTTGAAGCAAACAATGCGGCAGGCGATGAAAACGTAGTTAAGTATTTTTGTATATCAACATTATTTTTTTTAAATATATTCTCAACTCTTCTACCTGCTGTTGAAGTGTATTTTGTAATTGGTCCAGCACGTAATAAGGACCATTTTTGATTTTTTAATGAGGATAAAGATATTTTTTTTTCTTTAAAAAGTTTGTTTTTTTTATTTGCATAAATAACAAGTGGAATTTTTTTAACAAATATTTTTTTAAAAGAATTATCATTTTTTAAATCACTAATATCTCCAATCCATATATCAATGTCACCATTTCTTAAAAAAGGTATACTGGTATCTTTTATCATTGAAGAAATATTCAGTGACACATTTGGAAAAATTTTATTTATTTCTGAAATAAAATTAACAAAACCATCAGATGACTGGAGAGAAATACCGACCGCAATATTTAAACGCCCACTGTTTCCATTGTGCCAATTTTGAAACTTTAATCTAAGAGAACTCACACCTTCACGCATAATTAATAATTCTTTGTAGAGGTCGTCTGCAAATTGTGTGGGAGTCATCTTTACTCCCTCTTTGTCAAAAAGCTTCATTTTGTAATCTAATTCAATTTTTTTAATACTCTTTGAAATTGCAGGTTGAGTAACAAGGCATTTTTCAGCTGCAACTCTAAAGTTTAAACTCTCATATGCCGCAATAAATTGCTCAGAATTCCTTGAAAAGATAGACTCCATAATAACCTATAGTTATGGGTCTATAAGTATTTGTTATTTTGAGTAATGCAAGAAATAGTTTAATTTTTTTATATTATAAATTATTTTGGGACCTTTAAAATTACTCTAAGGGAGCACTAAAATATTTAATAGGAGGAAAAATGAAGAAAAAAAATAAATTCAAAGTTTCCAGAAGAACTATAATGAAGGGAGCATTAGCAACAGGTGCAGTTATGTCTGCTGCTTCAATTCCCTCAAGTTTATTTGCTGGAGAATATAATATTCCTGATCCATTAAAGGCTTTACCAACTACTGGTGGTAATATGCGTTGGATTGATAGTGGAGATATGAAAGGTGTTTTTTGGAAAAAACTGTTTCCTGAATATGCTGCTTCTAGAGGTATCACTATTGAATATGATGGTTTACCATGGAAAGAAATTAATAAAATTGTACCGCTGGCAGTTAGAAATGGAACTGTACACGATGTATTTCAAATACCTTTAAATATGGATCCAGGTGTTGCAGTTGCTGAGGGTTGGGTTCAACCTTGGGATGATTACATTGAAAATATTGATGAATGGTTAGCAGGTTTTCCAAGTGGAGTTTATCTACCTGGTGTTAATCAATTTGGAGGTAAAACTTACGGTGTATGTTTAACTGCAAATAAAAGAACAGGTACCTGTCTTTTATCTAGTAATAAATATATGAGTGAAGCTGGGTATGATCCTCAAGCTGGTAGAATGACTTATTCTGAAGTTAGAGATGCTGCTAAAAAAATTACTAAAAACGGTAACGGTCAATATTATGGCTGGATAATTGGTGGCAACCAAGTAAACCGTTGGGAAGATGTTGTTCATACATTTGGACAAGTAGCTGGAGCCCATAGTGGAAGAGGTGGATTTACTAATAGACATATAAGTTTCAAAACTGGAAAATTTGTAATTGATTCTGATGAATATATGGCTGCTGTAGAACTTCTTTTACAGTTAAAATCTGATGGAAGTGCTTTCCCTGGTGTAATGAGTATGAATGCTCCTCAAGCAAGAGCTCTTATGCCTCAAGGTGCTGCTGGAATGATTTTCCAAGGACCTTGGTGTATTGGTACATGGGCAAAAGATGCTCCAGATTGGGAATTTACTATTGCAAGTGAACCTGTTCCTGATGGTAAAAAAGCTGAGCCTCTGTATATAGCTGAAGGCGGATCAAATACTTTGTGGTTAAGTAAAGACAGTAAAATGGGTCCTTTTGCAGGTGATTTAGTAAGGTTTATGGGAACTGAGCAAGGTCAGATTTATTGGGCACAAACTGTTGGTGCTGCAGATCCTGCTGTAAGCCCAGGTGCTGTTGCAAAAGCGGGCTTAACTGGTGCATCAGCACAAGCACTTAAAATGTTTAATGAAAATCTTCTTGTTGGACCAAATCCAATAGTTAGAAACAAAGACATTGGTATTGTTGCTGCTAAATCTAGATTACCAGACCCATCTTTGGCTTTAGTTATTCAAGGTCTTTATACTGGGCAACTTCAAGGTATCGAAAAAAACCTTAAAGAGTGTAACCAGAGATACGAGGATGCTCTTGATAAAGCAATCGATGAGGCAAGAGCGGATGGTGCTAATGTTTCTCGTGATGACTGGGTATTCCCAAATTGGGATACTAGCTCTAACTATGGTGCAGACAAGTATCTAGAACTTTAATATAAAATATATTTACAAAGGCGAATTTAATTCGCCTTTTTTTAATTATGTATAAAAAATCATTATCTCAACAAATATATGACGCACGATGGTGTTACTTATTTATTTTACCATGCTCAATTCTTACAGGAATGTTCGTTCTTTATCCTATTGGAATGTCATGGTATTTTTCACTACTGGATTGGAGTGGATTTACAGACGATGCAAAGTTTATAGGTTTTCAAAATTATGTTGAAGCAATTAATGATAAGTTTTTTTGGGATGCATTTTATCGTTCTTTCATTTTTATGTTTGGAACAGTCCCTGTAAAAATAGTTTTAGGTTTTATTATTGCAGTATTTTTAAATAACCAAGTTTTAAAACTTTCACCTTTTTTTCGAACAATAATATTTATGCCAGTTGTTACTGCCATTGCAATAATTGGTATTGTTATGACATTTATTTTTAGTCCATTTAATGGACCAGCAAATAAATTGCTAATGGCTACTAATTTAACTTCTGGACCGATAGATTTTTTAGGTAATCCTGATACCGTATTGCCAACTGTAATGGGTGTTTATGTATGGAAGTGGCTTGGCATAACCATGATGTATTGGTTAGCTGCTTTACAAACAGTTCCTCAAGATGTTTATGATGCTGCGAAAATTGATGGAGCAGAAGGTTTAAAATTATGGATAAATATAATATTGCCAATAGTTTTGCCTTTTGCAATTGTGATTATTCTCGTTGAAGCAGTTAGCGCATTAAATGTTTTTCCTTTGATCGAAACTATGACAGCTGGAGGACCTTTCTTTAGTAGTGAGGTAATGGAGGTTTATATATTCAGAACTGCTTTTATAACTGATGCTGGAACCATGCCTAGACTTGGATATGCTTGTGCAGCAGGTGTATTTTGGGGAGTTGCAGTTCTCTTTATTACAGCTCTTCAAGGATTTTGGATGAGAAAGATTAGAAGAATATGAATAAATATTTAAACTTTATAGCCGAAAAAAATCAAGTAAGATATTTGGTCATATCAATAGTCTTTTTAATTTTCTCTTTTTTTTGGATCTATCCACTTTTATGGGTTTTATCTGCCTCTTTAAAAACTGATTTTGAAATCTGGAGTGGTTTAGGTTTAATTCCTGATCGACTTGTTTGGGAAAATTTTGAGAGAGCATGGATTGGCGCAAATATGGGTAGGTACTTTTTTAACACCCTTATCATTACGGTTGTGTCAGTAATTATTGTTGTAGTGACAACTGGAATGTTTGGTTATGTTATTGGCAGGTATTCTTTTCCAGGTAAAAAAATACTTATAGGTATATTAATTAGTACTATCTTTATTCCACAGGGTTATACGATAATTCCTGTTTTTGATTTATTAAGTGATTTAAATTTATCTAAGAATTTATTGGGTTTAATAATTGCGACTGCTGGAGCATCTCCAGTAATATATATTTTATTATTTGCTGGATATTTTTCAAGAATACCTGTTGAACTTGAGGAAGCTGCAAAAATGGATGGCGCAGGATTTTTTCGGATTTTTGTTTTAATTATGTTACCTCTAACTAAGCCAGTTGTAGCAACTGTTTCCATCTTACAAGTTTTACATGCATGGAATGATTTTTTATTACCTGTCGTTATTACTCTTGGAAATCCAGATATTAGAACTTTATCCGTTGGAGTATATGCCTTCAAAGGAGAGTACTTTATAGACTGGTCTGGAATGGCTGCTGCTTCAGTAATTACTATTTTACCAATAATTGTTCTGTTTTTGTTTATGCAAAAATATTTTGTAGAAGGTGTTCAAGGAGCAGTGAAAGGTTAATGAAAAAAAAACCAAACATTTTACTAATTACTTCTGATCAACAACATCATGATACAATAGGTAAATTCAATTCAAAAATTCATACACCCCATCTTGATAACTTGTGTAATGAAGGTATGAATTTTACAAGAGCTTATTGCCCTTCACCTGTTTGCACTCCATCAAGAGCAAGTATAATTACTGGTTTGTATCCCTCATCTCATGGAGCATGGACAATTGGTGTAAAGTTAGAAGAAACAGTCGAAACAATTGGTGAATTACTCTATAAAAATGGATACTCTACAGGATTAATAGGAAAAGCTCATTTTCAACCTTTAACATCAATACCCGGCCAGGAATCAATTGAAGGGCAACCCACATTAAGGGATTTAAATTTTTGGAAAAATTTTAAAGGTCCTTGGTATGGTTTCGAACATATTGAATTGGCAAGAAATCATGCGGATGAAAGTCATGTAGGTCAGCATTATGCCATCTGGATGGAAAAAAATGGTTTAAAAGATTGGAAAGAATATTTTCAGCCTGTACCTGGGGAAACATCTAAGTATGCCCCTACTATTTCACAAGAATATGATTATTGGGCTCGTCCTGATAGAGCTTGGAAATTAGATGAAAAATTTCATTATACAAATTGGACTTCTGAGAGATCGATAAATTTTTTAGAAAATCAAAAAACTGAAGATAAACCTTTTTTTCTTTGGACGAGCTTTCAAGACCCTCACCCTCCCTATGTTTTAAGTGAACCATGGGCGTCAATGTATGATTCAAATGATATGTCACCTGGCACTTTAAAAGAAGGAGAGCATGAATTAAACCCACCCCATTTTGGTAAAACTCAAACTAGTAATCCAGATTTTGAAAATTGGCACTCACCTTTTAATGCTCATGGATGCATGAGTCATTTATATCCAATGGATGAACTAAAAAAAGATATGGCTATTTATTATGGGATGGTTAGTTTTATGGATAAAAATATTGGAAAAATAATTACCAAATTAGATCAAATTGGTGAACTTGATAATACTATAATAATTTTTACGACAGATCATGGGCACTTTATTGGTCAACATGGATTAATTGCAAAAGGCCCTTTCCATTATGAGGATATGCTTCGTTTACCATTTATTGTTAAATGGCCTGGTAAAGTTCCAGAAAATACTTCCTCTTCTTCTTTAATTAGTTTGGTTGACCTAGCTCCAACATTTTTAAAGATTGCTGGAATTGATATTCCAACTCAAATGCAAGGAGTTGATCAAACAGATGTTTTTTATGGCAATGTAGAAAATATAAGAAATCATATATTTGTAGAAAATAGACACAACCCAAGGATGCCTCATTTAAAAACTTACATAAATAATAATTATAAAATTTCTATTTATAGAGAAGCTAATTATGGAGAATTATTTGACTTAGAGAGTGATCCAAATGAATATAATAACTTATGGGATAACGCTAACGCTCAAACATTAAAAAAAGACTTATTATTTAAATTTGCTCAAGCCACATTAAGGGATGAAACTTCTAAAATGCAAAGAGTTTCTGGAGCTTAGATTGAAAGGATATTTATGAGAATTTTATATATTGATATAGACTCTTTGAGGCCAGATCATTTGGGATGTTATGGTTATCATAGAAATACTTCCCCTAATATTGATTTAATTGCAAAAGAAGGTGTAAAATTTACCAACTTTTATTCAACAGACACGCCATGCCTACCAAGTAGAACAGCTTTTTTTGGAGGAAACTTTGGATACAAAACAGGTGTAGTAGATCATGGTGGTGAATTTTCTGATTTAGCTCCTCGTAAAAATACTTGGCATAAAAATTTTAAAGGTGGCTTAAGAGGAGAGTATGCCTTCACTTCTCTAGGAAAAGTTTTGCGTGACGCTGGTCTTTATACAGCTAGTATTAGTCCTTTTCCAGAAAGACACACAGCATATCAAGTATGGTTTGGATTTACTGAAACATACGATACAGGAAAAGGAGGTTTGGAAAATGCTGATGAAGTATATCCAGTCATAAAAAAATGGTTAGAAAATAATGGAGAAAAAGAAAATTGGTTTTTACATGTTAATATGTGGGACCCACATACACCTTACGACACTCCAAAAGAATTTGGAAATCCATTTAAAAATGATCCAATTGAAGAGTGGGTTACTGAAGAATTAATAAAAAATCAAAGAAGTAGTTTTGGGCCTCATAGTGCGAGAGAGGTTCCTGGTTACAATGATGATTTAGGTGATAAATATACTATGGGAGTAGGTTCAATAAATAATGTTGCTGATGCTAAGGAGCAAATAGATGCTTATGATACTGGTATCAATTATGCAGATTTCTATTTGAATAAAGTTTTTGAAGATTTAAAAAAATTGAATATCTGGGATGATACTGTCATAATTATTTCAGCTGATCATGGTGAAAATCAAGGAGAGCTTAATGTTTGGGGCGATCATCAAACTGCTGATCATATTACAAATAGAGTTCCTTTAATTATCAGGTGGCCTGGTATAACTGATAATAATAAAGGAAATACAGTTGATAATAAATTTTATAATTTGGATTTAACTTCTACTATTTCACAAATAGTTTCGTCATCCCAACCTGAGAGATGGGATGGAATTAATTTTACAGAAAATTTAAAAAATAGTCAGTCAGAGAACGGAAGAGAATTTTTAGTAATAAGCCATGGCGCATGGAGTTGTCAAAGATCTGTCAGGTGGGACAACTGGTTATTAATTAGAACCTATGACACGGGACTAAAAGATTTTCCAAAATATATGTTATTTGATATTGAGAAGGATCCTCATGAATTAAATAATTTAGCAGCTAATAACAAAGAATTAGTAGCACATGGTTTGATGCTAATTGATAAATGGATTGAAGAAAATATTCAAGAGGCTGATAGAGGGGATCCTCTCCATGGTGTTATTAGAGAGGGAGGACCACATCATGCAAATATTTATTCTAAACATTGGAACAAATATATTGAGCGTTTAGAAAAAACTGATCGAAAAACTCATGCAGAAAATCTTAAAAAATTTAAAGGCAAACCTTTAAAATAAATTTTATGAAAGATAATAAAGTATATGACTTTATTATTTTAGGTGCTGGTTCAGCTGGTTGTGTTTTAGCTAACAGGTTATCAGAAGATGGAAAATATTCAGTGCTGATACTTGAGGCAGGTCCAATGGATGTAAATTACTTAAAACCCATTGATTCACTTTTAATACATATGCCTGCTGGAGTTTACCATGCATATAAAAATCCCAATATTAATTGGAATTATGAAAGTGAATTGGAAACTAAATGTGATAACAGAAATATTGAATTGCCTCGAGGTAAAGTAATTGGAGGCTCTTCTTCAATTAATTCAATGGTTTATATGCGTGGGCATCCTTATGATTATGATAACTGGTCTGAAAAATATAATCTCAAAAATTGGTCTTTTAATAACTGTTTACCTTATTTCAAAAAATGTGAGTCATCCGACAGAGGTGAAAATGAATGGCGAGGAGGGCAAGGACCTCTAGGAGTAACAAAAGGAAAATTAAAAAACCCTTTATTTGATGCCATGCTAGAGGCAGGTGAACAAGCAGGACAAGGAAATTCAGATGATTTAAATGGTTTTAAACCAGAAGGTGTAGCTAGGTTAGATAGCACTACTAAAAATGGAAAAAGATGCAGCGCTGCAACTGCACATTTAAAACCATCGCTTAAGAGACAGAATGTTGAGCTTAAAACCAATGCATTAATTCATAAAATAATTTTAAACAAAGATGAAGCTGTTGGAGTTGAATATGAATTAAATGGTGAAATAAAAAAGGTTTATACCACTCATTCTATTATAGTAAGTTGTGGAGCAATAAAAAGCCCTCAACTATTAATGTTATCAGGTATTGGGTCAGTAGATCATTTAAGGTCTAAAGAAATTAAACCAGTTTGTGATTTAATTGGTGTTGGACAAAATCTCCAAGATCATCTTTTAGTTGCTGTTGGCTATGAATGCAAAAAAAATGTTACGATTCATAAAATGACACAAACGAATAAAAAACTATTTGCTGGCTTGGAGTGGTTATTAACTCGAAAAGGGATTGTATCGTCAAATATTTGGGAAATGGGAGGGCTTATAAATGGAAATGAAAGAGTTAAATATCCTAATTTACAATATCACTTTGCCCCTGTTTATAATGAATATATTGGTAGAAATATAAAACTATCCCAAGGTTTTACACTTCAGTGTGATCAATTACGACCTAAAAGTAGAGGTTCGGTTTCTTTACATTCAGCAAACCCGAAAGAAAAACCTAAATCATTTTTTAATTATTTATCGCATGAAGACGATTTAACTGAATTAAAAGAAGCTTACAAAAAAATGATAGAACTTATTTCACAGCAGGCTTTTGATGAGTTTAGAGGAAAAAGAATAACTCCTGAACCAAGTTTAAAAGATGAAAATGAAATTGAAGCATGGATAAGAAAAACTGCGACAACTGATTATCATCCTTCAGGCACATGTAAAATGGGAAGTGATCCAGATTCAGTTGTGAATGAAAATTTAAAAGTACATGGTTTTAAAAATTTGTATGTAGTAGATGCATCTATAATGCCAAATGTAGTTAGTGGAAATTTAAATGCACCAACTCAAATGATTGCTGAAAAATTTTCAGATATTATTTTAAATAAAAAACCTCTTGATCCAATAAATGCAAATTATCACTTTAAGAAAAATTTACATTGATAATTATGATTTTTATTTTTACAATAAATCTTAATATAAAATGAACTCAAAATCTAAACCCAATATTATTGTTTTCTTTACAGATCAACAAAGATGGGACACCTCTGGTTTACATGGAAATCCTCTTTCTTTGATGGAAAATTTTGATCATTATGCTATGGAAAATACACATTTATTCAATTCTTTTACTTGTCAGCCAGTATGTGGACCAGCAAGGGCGTCTCTGCAATCAGGGATGTATGCGACTAGAACAGGATGTTATAAAAATAAAATACCATTAAAACAAAATATAAACACTTTAGCAAAATATTTAAAAAAACAAGGATACTCAACTGGATACATTGGTAAATGGCATTTAGGTTCATCCGAGCCTGTAAAAAAAGAAGATCGAGGAGGCTATGATTACTGGTTAGCATCAAATTTACTTGAGTTTACTTCAGATGCATATGAGACTTATGTATACGATAATCAAAATAAAAAAGTTTTTTTACCTGGATATAGAGTTGATGCCATAACTGATGCTGCAATAAACTTTATTAAAAGTAATCAAAAAAAACCGTTTTTTCTTTTTGTCTCTTTAATAGAACCACATCATCAAAATAATACTGATGACTATCCACCACCAATTGGGTACCGTGAAAAATATACTGGTAAATGGAGCCCTCCTGATCTCGATGCACTTGTTGGCTCTGCACCTAGGCACTTAGGAGGATACTATGGAATGGTTAAAAGAATTGATGAAGCTTATGGACGAATGATTGATGTTGTTAAAAGTTTAAAATTATTTGATGACAGTGCAATTATTTTTACATCAGACCATGGTAATAATTTTAGGACAAGGACTAGGGAATACAAACGATCATGTCATGAAAGTTCTATTAGAGTGCCAACCTCTTTTATTGGAAACATGTTTCAGCAAGGAGGAAGAATAAAAGAACTGACTAATATTTTAGATATTCATGCAACAATTTTAGATTTAGGAAAAGTGAAAAATACCTCTCATTGTGATGGAAAATCAATAATTCCACTTGTTAATAAAACAAGCAGGAATTGGGAAAATGAGATATTCATTCAAATAAGTGAGAGTGAATTAGCAAGAAGTCTTAGAACTTCAAAATGGAAATATTGTATCTCCGATCTTACTTCTAATGGAAATGATAAACCTTCATCAGATAATTATACAGAGACTAGTTTATATGATTTAGACGCTGATCCTTATGAGTTAAATAATTTAATAGGAATAAATGCCTATGATGAAATATTAAATGATCTTAGAAAAAAAATGAAAAGAAAAATAAAAAAAATTGAAAATATTTCTATTAAAATTAATAAAGGACAAAATATTACAAATCCTGGACAATTAGGTATTAAACCAGACTCCTTTCATCGCTCAAAGAAAAAACTTTAATAAATGAAATTTAAATATTAAATAATAAATCATGAAAACAGTATTTCTATTATTCGACTCACTTAATAAAAGAATGTTAAATTCTTATGGAGGTAAATATATTGAAACTCCAAACTTTAATAGACTGGCAAAAAAATCAGTTCAATTTAATAATCACTATATTGGTAGTATGCCCTGTATGCCTGCTAGACGTGATATGCATTCCGGTCGCCTAAGTTTTCTTCATCGTGCATGGGGTCCTTTAGAGCCTTTTGATAATTCTTTTCCTGAAATTTTAAGATTAAATAAAACATACACACATTTGGTTACAGATCATTATCATTATTTTGAAGATGGTGGCGCAACCTATCATAACAGATTTAACTCATGGGATTTTATAAGAGGGCAAGAGAGCGATCCATGGAAAGCAATGGTTCAGCCACCTTTAGAAAAATTAAGAGAAAAATATCACCAATCTCAAACAAATTTAGAAAATAGAGAAACGGGATATTATCACTATGCTATTAATAGTGAGTTCATTAAGGAGGAAAAAGATTTTCCATCTGTAAAGTGTTTTCAATCTGGTTTAGATTTTATACAAACAAATAAAGATGCAGACAATTGGTTTTTACAATTAGAAACATTTGATCCACATGAACCATTTTTTGCTCCAGAACGTTTTAGAGAAAAACTTAAAACTAATTATAGAGGCCCAAGATTAGATTGGCCACAATATGATAAAGTGACTGAAACTGATGATGAAGTAGATGAGTTAAAAGCAAATTATATAGCTTTAGTTGGATTGTGTGATTATTTATTAGGGACTGTTTTAGATTATTTTGATGAAAACAATTTATGGGATGATACTGCTTTGATTTTAACAACTGATCATGGCTTTATGCTGGGTGAACATGATTGGTGGGCAAAAAATAGAATGCCACTTTATAATGAGATTGCCAATATACCTATGTATTTTTATCATCCAGATTATAAACAATATTCTGGTGAACAAAGAAATGTAGTAACTCAAAATATAGATTTAATGCCAACATTTATGTCAATGCACGGACATAATATTCCTGATGAAGTAACTGGAAAATCTATTCTCAACTTCTTGGAAAAAGATAATCAACAAGATTACCTCGCTCTTTATGGATATTGGGGTGGGGGGATAAATATTTCAGATGGAAATTATAGTTATTTTCACTATCCTGAAAATTTTGATCAATACGATAGGAGTAGATATCAA
>ERZ802819.1799-NODE-1799-length-12732-cov-51.1358_pt1 | contig 12732 bp, 10 predicted proteins | sample MGYA00345647_ERZ802819 | MGnify/ENA primary metagenome ERZ802819 (study PRJEB30503, sample SAMEA104212355) | marine metagenome | biome: Westerlies Biome; feature: [SRF] surface water layer (ENVO:00010504) within the epipelagic zone...; material: water... | reverse complement strand
AGGCGGTGGCCATTGCACTGATGATCTGCGGGTGAACGCCCGAGGCGTTGTCAGAACCAAAATTAGCTGGCATCAGATTTCCTAAAGACAAAAAAAAGCCGCCCGCAGGCGGCCTTTATCATACAAGATTACGTTATAACGCAAACTTCACACGAGCGAAGTACATACGTCCACGCGGATCATGCTGCTTGGGATCGTAACTGAAGTTAGCCGCATCGTAGACTGCAGGCGCTTCCTCATCAGTGATATTCTTCGCACCAACCGTAATGACGGCAGCTGTATTACCCATGTTGAAGTTGTAGTTATAAGCGAGATCGATCGTACTCCACTGGTCAATACCGGAGCTAAATCCGAGCGCCTGAGCTGAAGCAGGAACAGCACGACCTGTACTGTAGGAGTCGACCGTATACACAACCATGGAGGCACTGTGGTTTCCACGCTCCCAATCTGCAGTCAGGTTCCACTTGCTCTCGGGCATTGAACGAACGAAGTTATCATGGTTAAACGAACCCACTACATCGCGCACACCGCCAGCACCGTCGGGAATTTCGTAGCTCATAAAACGGCTATAAGCTAGCTGCAGTCCAAACTCCCCGGCATCACCGGCTGACACACTCCAATCGGCGGCCACATCAATACCATCGGTTTCAACCGTTGCTGCGTTGATGTAGGCGACTTGCATACCATTGAGGACGCCATTGACACGCGATACCGCATCACCGTCCGGTTCGGCGTTTAATTTACCTTGTGCGTTCTCAATGGTGATCACGTCTTCGTAGTCAAACTTCCAATAATCAACTCGCAAATCAAGATTTTCAGAAGGGCTCCAAACCACGCCGAAGTTCGTATTCGTTGATGTTTCAGGCTTTAGATCGGTACTTCCCTCAGACCTGACGCGGACAAAAAGGGCGCTAGACGAACCACTTAATGGGTCTACCAAACCTTGGAGTGACGTGCCAACGTTATACTGCTGAACCAGAGACGGCTCTCGGAAGGCAGTTGACATCGACGCCCGAACTACAACGTTATCGGCAGCTTGCCAACGAAACGACATCTTAGGATCAAAACTGCTGTCCGTGTCCAAGGACTCGTAACGGGCGGCAATGTTCATCTCAAGTGAATCAGTGAGTTCAACAGACGCTTCTGCAAAAGCAGCAAATGCATCTCGAGATACATCTACCGGTGCACCTCCACCAAGGAAGATAAGATCGACATCCTGTAGCTCACCTGTCTGTGGGTCGGGCCGCTGGGTGTAAATGTCGTTTCGGTTTACGGCATAGCTTTCATTTCTAAACTGAGCCCCGTAGGCCAGGTTTACAGTGCGACCTTCTGTCCCAAAATCAAACCATGGTCCCGAGACAACCAGATCGGCAACCGTCAATTCTGTTTGACGATTGGTGTAGGTGGTTGCACTGAGGTAGTCAATAAGCTCGGCTGAATTTTGGCTTGGATCAAAAATATTGAACGTTTCCGTCCCGCTGACGCCACCCTGTCCAGCCAAGGCCGCCGTCAGACGCGATGCAATTGTATCGGGCTGATAAGCCTCACGGTCATTTTCAGAATAGGTAACGGATGCGTTCCAATCCCAAGCTCCATCATCCAATGAGCCCGACAGGTCTAAGGAAGCGCGAAGCGTTTCCGAGTTACGGGGGGCTAGTGGAGAGGGAGCCTCTGCGCCCAGTGGTCGTCCATACCAACGAACGAAACCATTGAACGGGCTCCCCGCCTGACCCGGAGCAATCGTGGGGAAGTTCAGGGCTGGGTAAGAGGGCGACTGTGGATTATCAAGTACTTCATTTTTTGCGAACCCTAACTCACCGCGCACGGTGACACCGTTGTCCATTTCGTGCGTGATTGCAGTGTAAATATTAGTGCGCTCCTCCTCATTTACCAGGTTGAAGCGCGGTCCATAGAGAAAACCACATTTCTGCCCACCCAAACTCGGAACGAACCCACCCGATAAAATTCCACCGTTAGCTTCGCAGTTAGCGTCCGGGATCGTTTCGCCGGGACCATACGTACCTTCATACGCACCAGTACCGTCAATTACTACTGGCAAACCCGGGGCCAAGCCACCTAAGTTTAAAAAGCTTCTGCCTAGGGTACTCACAGCGTTTATTGTTGTGTACGAACGATCAGCTGAACTCAGTGGATCCTGTTGCAGAAAGCTTCCCGCAATGATCATGTTTGTCTTGTCACCCATATTGAACCCAGCGAGAACACTGATGTCTGAGGTGGTTTGCGAATCGGAAGCAGTAGTCTGATGACCTGCTGTGACCTCAACACCCTCGAAGTCGTCTCGCAAAATAAAGTTCACAACACCGGCAACCGCGTCGGACCCGTAAGTCGCAGTTGAGCCCTCTTTCAGGATTTCCACGCGCTCAAGCGCCGCCATTGGGATGGTCGCTGTATCGACAAAGACGGACCCATCGTTCGCTACTGCTGCAGCAATCGTTTGCCGCTTACCGTTCACCAATACCAAGGTCGACGTCAGACCCAAGCCTCGAAGGTTAACGTTAGAGGTTCCTTGAGTTTCACCCGAGGTAAAACTATCAGGATTATTTTCCGTGCCAGAACTCACTGACAGCTTCTGCGTCAATTCACCGATGGTCAGAGCACCTTGCTTTTGGATGTAGTCACTGTCCAATACATCAACAGGCGAGGCCTCATCGGTTCCTCTTCCTTTAATGTAGGAACCCGTAATGACAACCTCTTCGAGTGACGTGGTGTCATTCTGGGCGAAGGCAGTGTTGGCAAGAATGAGGTTTGCACTTAGCAAACTCAAGGCAAACGGTAGGACTTTCCCGCCGATACAAGCTGGTGTAATCCGCTTCATAGTTACTCCTTAGGACGTTTTTTTTGTAATTTTTTGTCAGTTATTTCTTACTAAATTATTTTTTTATTTCGTGTCGTGTAGCCGTCATACTTCTGACACGATCGGTAGTTGAGCATTATTTTAGTGATGCTTCAACAGTAAACGCTAAGAAAACAGTAACAAAAGCGCGTGGTCTTTAATGGAAACAAAAGTGCAATTGTAATTTTGAAGACGAGGGAGTAACGTACCTCAAACTTTAGAGCGATGGCCATGCAGACAATCCTAAAACTGGATGTGGCAGGGCAACCCCGAGGCTGGCTAAGCCTGCAGGAAGCGATCTCTGCCTACGCTCGAGGCGATGTTATATATGGCATCGGGGAATCCCTTCCCCCCGTATTTGGTGGCACTCAACGTCTTACCGGTGTCCGCTCGCAGATCACCCTACAGCCCATCGTCGCCCTAAATGGGCGCGTTTTTGACAGCTTCACTCCACCGCTATGCAACCGGACCTTGTTTCGCAGAGATGACCATCGGTGTCTTTACTGCGGTAACCAATTCCCCCGCAGCGAATTAACACGCGATCACGTCATGCCCACCTCACGCGGTGGCACGGACAAGTGGGAAAACGTAGTCGCCGCGTGCAAGCGATGCAACTGGCTAAAGGATTGCTTAACGCCCGATGAGGCGCGGATGCCTTTGCTCGCCGTCCCCTTCAAACCAAACCCATACGAATGGCATTTCCTTGCAAAAGATCGCGTGCTCGCCGATCAAATGGAATACCTAGCAACGCAATTTAAAGCGGACCGCGACTGGGCTCATTGAGGTTATAAGGGCTATAGACTAGCGCGCATACTAACCGCCATTGCCCGGCATCAATCTCTTCCGCTCAGGCGCTTCAAACCCAAAGCTCACTAACCCCGATCACTAACCCCGATCACTAACCCCGATCACTAACCCCGATCACTAACCCCGATAGTAGTGTTGCGGGACCATCGGTAAAGCCGCAACCGTAAGACTTACCGGCTTACCCCGCAGCAAGACCTGCAAGTCTGTTCCTACTGTGGCAACTGAGGGCGCAACAAATCCCATCGCTAGCGGTCCGCCGACTGAAACACCAAATGCATCGGAACAAATGAAACCCACCTCGATTCCGTCGCCGTCTAATAGCGCCCCGCCAGCTCTGACTGGTCGTCGACCTTCCACTTTGAGTCCGACACGCTGACGCTCCACACCCTCGCGCAGCTGCCGCTCAATAATAGCGGCACCTGGGTAGCCACTTGGTCGTGAACCCTCAGGTCGTCGCGCCGGAGAAATAGCCCACTTAAGACCCGCTTCAATCGGGGTGATGGTCGGAGACAATTCGTGACCGTGCAAACACAAGCCGGCTTCCAAGCGCAGCGAGTCGCGAGCACCAAGTCCAACCGCCTCCACCTCAGGCTCTGCCAGCAGCAACCGCATCAGAGGTACGGCATCGGCGCCTGCGACTGAGATTTCAAAACCGTCCTCGCCGGTATAGCCGGAACAGGTTACCCACACATCTACCCCGCTAATACGATCAGCCACTGACGTCATAAACCTCAACTCTGCAGCGATAGGCGCTAGGCGACGCATCACAGATCGAGCAGATGGCCCCTGAATCGCTATTAATGCCCGATCATCGTGCATTTCAAACACTAATTGTGGGAGCATCGATTGGAGATAGGCGAGATCTGCGTGTTTATTGGCCGCATTAACCACTAAATCAAATCGTCCATCTCCACGATTCGTGACGATTAGATCATCTCTCACACCACCGTCGTCATTCATCAGAAGCGCATAAGTGCTCGCCATAGGCGCCAAGCCAATAAAGTCGCTGGGCATCAGCTTTTCCAACTCAGTGGCGACACGCGATCCAGTGACCGTGATCTGCCCCATATGCGAGACATCAAATAATCCCGCCTGCAAGCGTGTGTGGGTGTGTTCTGCGATAATGCCCTTGGGATAGCTAATAGGCATGGTGTAGCCAGCAAAGGGCACCATCTTCGCACCAAGCTCTCTGTGAATCTGGGTCAACGGTGTTTCGAGTGGCAATTGCGCCTCCGATTAAATGTGGGCACTCCAAATAAAGCACTGCGACTAAAGTGCTAATAGCGCTGATAAAGTGCGGCGTAATGGCGTTGTCACCGCCTATAGTTAACGCGGCAATTGTTTCGAGGCGCCGCGATTAATACGGTAAAGTATGAAGGACAAACCTATGAAGAGTCACCCAGTGGACGTCGTCAGTTTAATCGGTATGCCTGGTAGCGGTAAAAGCACCGTCGGTGTGTTGCTCGCAAAACGCCTCGGTCTGGGCTTTGTCGATACTGACTTGTTAATCCAACAACAAGAGCAGGCAACCCTTGCGGAGATCATTGCAGCCAAGGGACACGAAGCGCTTCGGCATATTGAGGAGCAAGTGCTGGTTGATATGGCAGTTGGACCATCCGTGATCTCAACCGGCGGGTCGGTGGTTTACAGCGAGGCCATTATGCAACGGCTCGCAGAGCAGTCTCACATCGTCTACTTACGATCAACACTGGCCACTGTAGAATACCGAATATCGCTGGCCCCGGACCGCGGTATCGCCTCGCCAGGAAGCCATACACTTCAAGATGTTTATAACGAACGGGTGCCTTTATATGAGCGCTACGCTCAAATGATCGTCGATGTTGATGCTGACACGCCAGAGACCATAGCCGGACACATCGCCCTTGGTTTGGACAGCTAAGTCATAGCTCGAACGCGTCCGGCTAAGGTAAAAATGTTATCCATCCTGGTTAATGGCCCGTGTTTGCTCGGGGATGACAGACACGCACCTTGGCATGGGCTTTGCACTCCCTTGATAACTTCCGTCCAGCCGACAGGACGTCACATGACATAGGGACATGTAACTGGGCGGAAGTATTTATTACGCGAATGATCCATGGTCATTGGGGACGATTCTGAGCGGCTTGAGCTGCACGAAAAAAAATCAGAAAAACGGCAAAGGGCACAAAAAAAAGCTTGAGAAACACCTTCGAAGGGTAGACATTTAACACGGCGGTTTTATTTTTTACCTTTGGAAACGACTGGGGGTGAACATGCAGGGCCGAGATCAAGACAACAGCGATCTGATGCTGTCTGATGACCTTAGCGATACTGTGATTGGCGAGTTTGATGACGCATCGCTTGACGATCTGGAAAAAACCACACCACAACTGTCTGACTCTGCGCGCCTTGCGGAAAAGCGACGTCGCACAGAAGATATGCTCGAAGCGCGAAGGCTACGCGAAGAACTTGGGGATGATGATTTCAGCTTTGACTAATCTGAGCTGTATCGCTAGCTACTTACTGTCTCTTGCCGCCAAGAGGTCACATTTTGCTCGATAACGAAGAAGGCAAATAACCAAAGCACCGCATCCCAAAAATCTAAGAAGTCGCCTTCAAACCCCCAGTAAACTGCCGCAGCGAATAAGACAAAATAAAGCAACGATTTAATCGGATAGATGGCTGTACCGATCAGCGGAACCGCTCGTTTTGCTGCCAAGACCGCCCTGACTTCCACTTCCAAAACTGCAACCACTAAAATCCACGCAGCAGCATTTATAAAATCGGTCGCCGCTAGCCAAATCGCGCCTTGTAACAGCTCGGGCGCCGCAACAACTCGATCGTAGTTTGACAGCAACACCCATTCACCTTGAGCACATACATCCACCGACAGTGATTCATATTCATCCAGTTTGTTGAGTAATGACCAGCTACTATCCAACTCACCGCACCGAGCGGGGTCCAACGCCTCACTCGCAAGCAAGCCATAAAGCTCGGCGAAATAGCCCCAACAGGCAATGCAAATCGTGATCAAGCAAACAAATCGAATCAAACGAATAAAACGCCCCGTGATGCCGCGTAGGACTTGGTCCGACAGCACCGATGTCTCGAGCTCAAAAAAGAGTAGTAAGACAAGCCAGGCAGCCGTATCGATGGTGGTGGAAAAAATCTGAAATACACTGGCGACGGAAGTAATCGACGTATTCAGCGCTGCAGCAGATTCTAGCTCCTCAACTAGGAACAAATAAACATTGTTCAGCAGGGCCAAATACACCGCGTATTTTACCCATTGAAATGGCACATTATTTTGCTGAGTAGCAATCACAATACTGCATGCATCCTGAATCAGACTTGGAGAAGGAGGTGCTCGCGCTCCCACGAGCTTATGACTCGATTGAACTCTTCAAACTCGTCCAACTTTACCGCCGCGTAAGCACGTAAAAACTGGCTATCGATGACGCGCGACAAATCGTTGTTGGCATTGAGTCGACGAACGGCCTCCTCCAGCGAACGCGCAACTTCGACATTGTCGTCGTTAGCGGTGCCCTGATGCGGCTCGGTTGGCTGCAGCTTCTGCTCCAGCCCGAGCAAACCACTCGCAAGGGAAGCTGCGATGGCTAAGTAAGGGTTGGCATCAGCTCCCGGGAAACGATTCTCGACACGCCGATTGATCGGTGTGCTGTCCGGAACACGAAATGCTGTCGTGCGATTATCGTAACCCCAACTCAAGTTGATCGGCGCCGCGATATCGGGGGCCAAACGACGATAGGAATTAACATTGGGTGCGTAAAAACTAATGAGATCGGGGGTATATCGCTGAAGACCAGCGATGTAATGCATCAGCTCCGGTGTGGGCTGCTGGTCGGGATCATTGAATATGTTTTGCCCAGACTGGACTGACAAAATACTCTGGTGAATATGCAGCGCGGATCCCGGCTCCTTCTGCATTGGTTTGGCCATAAAGGTTGCGTACATACCATGTTTTTGCGCAGTTTCCCGCACGGTGCGCTTAAACACGAATACCTGATCCGCCATGTCCAAAGGATCGCCGTGATTGAAATTAATTTCCAATTGAGCGGCGCCATTTTCGTGAATTAATGTATCGACACTCAGCGCCTGCTCATCGGCGAAGTCATACATATCTTCGACGAAATCTTCAAACTCTGCGACGGCATCAATGCTAAAGGACATGCGAGCCACTTCTCGTCGACCCGAACGCCCTTTCGGGGGCATAAGCTCATAGTCTGGATCGGTATTCTTGTGTACGAGGTAGAACTCGACCTCAGGAGCCACCTCAGCTCTTAAGCCGGCCTGTTGGTAAAGAGAAAGAATGTTCTTTAAGACGTTGCGAGACGCAAGTGGATGGGGCTCACCCGAGGCCTTGTAACAATCTGCAATGATTTGCGCAGTCGGCTCTCTGGCCCATGGCACTTTGCGCAGTGACTTTGGGTCTGGGACAAGTAACATATCGGTGTCGGTTGGCTCGACAAACTCCCAGTGCTCATCGGTGTACTCACCCGTCACGGTCTGCACCATGATGGACTCTGGGAGTTTTAAGTCAGTTCGGTTCAGAAACTGATGCGCGGGAATAAACTTGCCGCGCGCATTACCTGTCATATCGGGCACTAAACACTCGACTTCCGAAATATTATGGCCTTCCAGCCAAGCGGCGGTCTCGGCGCTACCCTCTTGGATAGGGCTCTTGGCCGCCGGGGTCTGCGGTGAATAGACAATGGTATCGCTGTGATCGGCGGGCTTCTCTGGGCTACTCATAAATTCTTCGATTTGTGTCGTTATAGCCAGTATGGTCTGGCGCCTGCACGCTCGCAAGCGGCATACTTACGGCATGACGAAACTTAAACATAGTTACCCCGACAGCTGGTACGTTGCGTCTGCACCGCAAATCGACCCGCAACCTACTGCGCAAGGCGCTCTGTCTGCTGACGTCTGCATAGTTGGCGCAGGTTATGCAGGCCTTTCTTGCGCGCTACAGCTAGCAAAAACCGGTAAGTCCGTGATTGTGCTCGAAGCAGCCAGAATTGGCTGGGGCGCCTCTGGCAGAAACGGTGGCCACGTTGGGACTGGGCAGCGCGCGGATCAATTCTCACTGGAAAAGTGGTACGGCAAAGATGTAGCTAGGGACCTTTGGCGACTTGGCTTGGAAGCTGTCGACTTGGTTACATCACTTGTTTCGGAACACGGCATTGAGTGCGAGCTCGGCAGTACCAATATTCATTTTGCCGCAAAGCGCTCTCATGTAGACGAGTTGAAAGACGAGGTTGAACACCTGCGCACTCACTACAACTACGACTTGGTAGAGGGCATAGAACACTCTGAACTCGGAGACGTCACATCAGGCATTGGCTTCCACTATGGAGTCATAGATCGCGGTGCTAGACACCTTCATCCGCTTAAATATTGTCTTGGTTTAGCGCAGGCAGCACTCGACGCGGGTGTGTCCGTTTATGAGCAAAGTGCGGCTACCGAAATCACTACCAAGAGCAATCACTCTATCGTGAGCACCGGCGGTGCCCGTATTTGTGCGCAGAAGGTAGTGCTCGCGTGTAACGGCTATCTCGGAAACCTCTATCCAGATATTGCCGGCAATATCATGCCCATTAACAACTTCATGGTCGCGACAGAGCCGCTTGACGAGGATATGGCGCATCGACTAAATCCACTCAATGCCTCCCTGTCGGATAGTTTATTCGTTGTGAACTATTGGAAGCTATCAAACGATCGAAGACTGCTTTTTGGGGGTGGAGAGACCTACAGCGACCGATTTCCCAGCTGCATCAAGTCTTTTGTGCAACCAAAATTGCTGTCTATATACCCCGAGTTAAAAAATACGCGGCTTGACTATGGTTGGGGCGGTACGCTCGCCATAACGCGCAACAGAATGCCGGACCTTGGTGTTCATGATGGACATATCTACTACGCTCAGGGCTTTTCCGGCCATGGGGTACCCACAGCAACCATGGCGGGAAAATTGATTGCCGATGCTATTACTGCTGGTGATGACGACTTTGATCTCATGGCGGATTTGAAAACGCGCAAATTCCCCGGAGGACCGCGATTAAGGCGGCCATCGCTCATAGCAGGCATGCTGTTTTATAGCCTCAGAGATAGGCTCGGGCGCTAGGCTGGCGATTGCGTTTTTTCGACACCTTTAACGATGCGCCTAATAGGCCGTACTGTGACTGCCTAACAAGACGTCGGTTGCCAGAGGCGGCGGCGTCAGTACACGTGTCTCCAACCGTGAAGCTTAACCATGCTGCCAACCGAAATGCGGTCACCTCGCTGCTCGTGCCCAAAGACCATGCGGCAAACCTACCAATCGTGACAAAAACGATAAATTAGTATTTTGGTAACTAAATTGCCGCCGCCTCGTGGTACAAATAAAGCGAAGGTTAGGAGAGAACAATGAACCATATGCTCAACAAGCCAAGTGTGCTGCTGGTGGTGTCGGACAACTTCATCGCTAAAAAGCTCACGCAGGCACTCCACATTCAGGGCTACAAGACGGTGCGAGCACCTTTAGCGCGAGACTGTTATTCAGCCTGGACATCGCCCGAGCGCTTTTCAATGTGCCTTATTGATCAGCACCTGGAGGACCAACCAGGCAGTGTAGTTGCGAAGTATTTGGCTGAAAATAATGCAAAAAATGTCGTTCTGTTTGGTGAGCTAGATGACGCCAGCCTGAGGTTAAGTCTTTATCACTCAGGCGTAGCGCTTGTTTTGAGAAAGCCAGAGGGTGCCAACGAAATAGTCGCGGCCTTAGGCGTGATTGCCATCGAAAAAGCTGACGCCCCTAGGATCTCGCGCAGAGTAATACCCTTCCCAGTCCAGACATCCGGAGAGTCGTCTTGGCAGTTAGAAAGTCTTAGAAGAGAGCTGGTCAGCCCGGATGGAAAAACGATCGCGTTAACTAGAAATGAGGTCAAAGTGTGCTTGGCTCTCGCTGCAGAACCGTCAGAACCGACGAATAGAGAAGCGCTAACTCGCTCGCTTTACGGACGGTTTGACTCATCTGCCAATAGAGCGCTTGATGCTGTTATTAAGCGTCTCCGGCAAAAGATTGTGGCTACGGTGAATACTGTCGACCCTATCACCACGCACTACGGTGAAGGGCATCGCTTCACAGCGCCTATTGTCGTGGTGAGTCAGTAACGGACACTGGTGGCCATCTGCACCGCTTTTTAAGACTGAGGCAGAAGTGATTCAACCGTGTGCTTTTCGGTTGACTGTCGCCCCCAGCCTGCCGTTTTTCTGCGTCTTGCCTAGTGACGTTAAGGACTCGACCTACACAGTCGGTGTCACCCCGCAACACCAGGCGGCATCAGCCTGCATCAGGTAAAGTCGCGTATGACTCCGACCCAATAGTTCACACTGTTCAACGCCTGCCCCTGATGGTGGATAGTGTGTATGCGCCAAGACGGAGCTGATACAGTGTCCAAGGATAAATTATTGCACTGACGCAAATGCGGCGCAGCGACCATTGAGTCGCGGGCACCCTTACCCGAGTCAATTGTTCGGTCGGAAGTCGCATCAGTCATCGAACCAGCCCTTGTTCCATTCTTTCTTTGCCACCATAACAAAGGCTGATTCTTTTTTGCAAAAAAATTCGCTAATTGAATCTTAAAATGCGAAATCTTGCAGAATGTATCCTTTAAGGACAGTTAAACCGGATAATATGTTCTTGCGTCTTACCTTCAGAAGCCACAGTACTGGACATAGTTGCGCCCAAACCCAAAAGAACAACCTGCAAAAGGTTCAGTGCTGTGTGATCAAGCTCAGGATCATCCAACGACCAACCAATACCCGTATCCCTAATTCGCACCATTAGCTCGGGCTTTCCACTGACAGATGTTTCTGTCCACAGGGCCAACTCGACGAAACCCTCATCAACAAACGAGAGCGCCGCCATAATAAAAGCTAGCAGCGCAGTCTCTAGCCAATATTCAGAGCCCTCAATTTCTAATGCGAGGACTTCATCGACCAAGACGCGGCATGTGACATCCTCATCGCGTGCGAGTCGCTCAAACTCCACCTGAATTCTTTTCGCCAGAGCCGTGAGCTGCACCGATTGCCCTTTGCCGAGCATTAACGTCCTGTGTTCGCGAGCTCTGTCGGCGATTATGCTGGCATCTAAGTTCAATCGGAGCTGTATAATTTCGGAGAGTGCAATATTAAAATATCGCTCCTCCGTTTCAGCCGTGTTAGAAGCGTTTTTAGCGCGCCGCGTTAAGTCTGAAAGTTGCGCCAAGTTCTGGGATACAACCGTGTGAATTGCGCTTGTCAATTGCTCTTTACTCGCAAGCGCACCTTTGTAATTACCGACTTGGCGCTCCACCATCAACAAACGCGATCGAATCAACATGGCGAGAAAAAAAGCGATCGCCGTCGCAAACAGTGTCAGTGCTAATTCTGATAGCGCGAATGCCGGATACTGCTGCCGTTGGGCAGTCAAATAAGCATCAGTCGCCTGGATCTTAATACGAAACCCGTTTCGTTCGGACACAAATACCAACCCATCAAAATCACTGTCATCACAGGGAAGCTCACCCACACCAGCCCGATAACGCAGGAGGCAAGTGTTTGATGCGGGATCGTAAAGTGAGCTATCCAGCTGAGCGAGTGGGCCCAAGTCTCTCAGGAGTGAATCAAAAAATCGGTCCATATCAACAAGGTTAAATTTCGTAATCCACACCACCGTCTCGGTTGCGGACGAAAACTGGAGCAGCTGACGCCTCACAATGACCGGCGCTTCAGATGTAAATGAAAGGTCATTTTCTCGAGACGCGCGAAAACCCATCTGATCTAATTGGCCTGGAGGACCGGACCAATCAAAATCGTCCAACATGGTATGGCCTGATATATCCTGCCCAACAAGCTCGGAGCGCGGATAGGAATAGGCGACTAACACTCTCCCCTGAGCATCACGTTTGGCGATGAAAAAATGGATCAGCTGTGAAGCAGAGTCTGTTCTATAGTTTTTGATTAGCCCATTCCACGCTATCTCAAGACGATCTTCCGCATTATTTGGACTGTTCACTTCCAGTCTGGACTCAAAACCCGAACGAAGCATGAGC
>ERZ802819.1796-NODE-1796-length-12751-cov-13.7703_pt1 | contig 12751 bp, 9 predicted proteins | sample MGYA00345647_ERZ802819 | MGnify/ENA primary metagenome ERZ802819 (study PRJEB30503, sample SAMEA104212355) | marine metagenome | biome: Westerlies Biome; feature: [SRF] surface water layer (ENVO:00010504) within the epipelagic zone...; material: water... | reverse complement strand
GGTAAAGTATTATTTGGTGAACGAAGCGTATGGCTTGAAAGTGATCAAAAATATCAAGTCGTTTGGGATGAAAATCTTCTAATGAAAAGTGAGTCTCAAATAGCATTACTGGGTATAGGAAGAAAATTTCAACGTCCTACTGTATTTGAGCTAAAAACAGTATTCGAAAATTTATTTATATCCATGAAGAAAAATAGAAATCCTTTTAGTGTTTTATTTCAAAAATTAAATAGAGATGAAAAAAATCTGATAGAAAAAATACTAGGTGAAATTAGCCTTAAAAATGAACAAGATAGAATTGCTGGTGAGTTATCACACGGTCAAAAGCAGTGGCTAGAAATAGGAATGCTATTAACTCAAGAACCAAAGCTATTATTAATTGATGAACCAGCAGCTGGAATGACTTCTAACGAAAGAAGACAGACAGTTGAGATCCTTAAAAAATTATCTGCAGATAAGTCAGTTATTGTTGTTGAGCATGATATGGAATTTGTAAAAGATCTTGAATGTGAGGTTACTGTATTGCATGAAGGTTCAATTCTTTCAGAGGGTTCTATAGAACACGTATCCTCTAATAATGAAGTAATTGAAGTATATCTGGGAAGATAGTCATGATTGATATAAGTAATTTGAATTTTTACTATGGTTCTTCTCAGATATTATTTGACGTTTCACTCAAAGCGAAAAATAAAGAAATTACTTGTTTAATGGGTTCAAATGGAGTTGGTAAAACATCTTTATTAAAGTTTTTATCAGGAATTTACCCTTCAAAGTCAGGAAATTATCTTTTTGAAGGGGATAATGTAACTAACTTTAGCTCGCACCAACTTGCTAAAAGAGGAGTTGGGTATGTTCCTCAAGGCCGTTTTATATTTCCATTATTATCTGTAAAAGAAAATTTAGAAACTGGTTTTGCATGTTTAAAAAGTGATGAACATTTCATACCTGATGAAATTTTTGACCTTTTTCCAGTATTGAAACAGATGATAAATAGAAGAGGTGGAGATTTATCAGGAGGTCAACAACAGCAATTAGCAATCGCAAGAGCAATGATTTCAAAACCAAAACTACTACTTATGGATGAACCAACCGAGGGGATACAGCCAAACATCATCCAGCAAATTGGAGAAGTCATAAAATATTTAAAAGATGAGCAGGGAATGACCATATTATTGGTTGAGCAATATTTTGATTTTGCATTTGATTTAGCAGATTATATCTATGTCATGAAAAGAGGAAAAATTATTACTGAATCAAAGAAAGAGAGTCTGGATAAATTGTCGTTTAAAAATGAAGTATCAATTTGAATTTTTAGTCAAGCAAAGTAAAAAGGCATTATCGAGAGCACTCTCTTCCAAAGCATTTAATCGTCCACTTTTTCCAGCATGACCACCTACCAAATTCATCTTCATTAATATTGGATTACCTGAAGTACTATTTTCTCTTAGTTTTGGAACATATTTTGCTGGTTCGTAATACTGAACTTGAGAGTCATAAAGGCTGGATGTGACTAAGACAGCAGGATAATTTGATGGTCTAATGTTATCGTAGGGCGAATAACTCTTAATATAATTATACTCATCCTCATTCGCTGGATTACCCCATTCTTTATATTCAAAAGTAGTTAGGGGAATCGTTTCATCTGACATCGTAGTCACTACATCCACAAAAGGAACTGCTGAAATAATACCTGTATATAATTCTGGCTCCATATTAATGATTGCTCCCATTAAAAGACCGCCAGCACTTCCACCCATTGCATATACATTTTTAGAATTGCCATACCCTTGATTGATTAGTGATTTTGTTGCATCAATAAAATCATAAAATGTATTCTTTTTATTAAAGATTTTACCATCATCGTACCACTGTCGACCCATCTCAGAGCCACCTCTGATATTGGCGACAGCAAAAACGAAACCCCGATTGAGTAGGGGTAAGATGGACGTTCTAAAAGCTGCATCAATTATAATGCCATAAGAACCATAGCCATAAATAAGGATAGGAGCTTGAGATAAGTCAGTTCCTTTTTTATATACTAATGATACAGGAACTTTTGTATCATCACGGGCAGTAATTTTAAGTCTTTCCACCTCATATAGATTTTCATCGTAATTGTTTACAGGCTGCTGCCATGCCAATTCACTCTTACCTGACTCAATATCCTCTTTGAATATTGAACTAGGTTTCTTTGGACTCGAATACCCATAGTAAAATTCAGTATCAAGGTACTCATTATTGGTTGCTAAATAACAAGAAAAGGCAGGGTCACTAAATTCAATATAATTCCTATCGAGTGTTTCTCTGTTAATTTTTACTATCTTGGGCAGACCGTCTTCTCTTATCTCTAAATAAAGATATTGAGGAAAAGTGACAAAATCTTCAATTAAAATGGCATCATTATGCTCAACAACAGTTTGCCAACTATTAAAATTATTAATTTGATCTATGGTAAATTTTAAAATTGAGAAATTTTTTTTATTTTCTGCATTACTGCTGACATAGAAACACTCTGGTGTGTCTTCAATGGAATAAAGATGCTTATCGGAACGTTTGAGTACACAAAACGGTTGACCGAGTTCATCATCTAGATCAAGTAACCATGTCTCTGAAGACTCAGTTTTACTAGTATAGATATTTAAATATTTTTTTGTACGTGATTCATAAATATGAAGATGAAACTCTGAGTCATTTTCTTCATAGATTAAAACATCTTCTTCAGGATCAGTTCCAATCTTGTGCTTAAAAACTTTATTTTCTATTAAAGTTACAGAATCTTTTTGAGCATAATAAAATGAAGTATTTTTCTTATCCCATACAATACTTCCAGAACTTCTCTCAATACTACTATCTATGATTTTTCCCGTTTCTAGTTCTTTTATTTTTATATTATATTCGCGGCGACCTGATAAATCTTCGGCATATGCAATGAAAAGATTATTTGGTGAGGGAGTTATTGAAGTAACATTTATATAATCCAAACCCTCGGCCAGTGCATTTACATCTATAACTAATTCTTTATTACCATTTTGTTCGCGGTAGTATGTTTTGTATTGTTGATCAGAGTTGATTTCGGAATAATAGAGATAGTCTCCGTATTTAATTTTCATTGAAACTTCATTCGGCGGTATGAAGCTGACTAATTCTTCATATATTTCTTTACGGCTATCATTATTATTTGCAAACCAATCCTCTAAGTATTTATTTTCTTCTTCTAAATAGGAGATTATTTCTGGATTTTTACGAGTATCATCCCTCAACCAATAATAATCATCAATTCGTTCATCGCCATGTGCAATATGAATTTTAGGAATTTTTTTTGGCTGTGGAGGTCTCATCATTGTCTTATATATTACCGATATTTTTTTCTTCAATCTTGTGGTGCCCCATACCGGTTACGCTCCGGTGGCTGACCATTACCAATGGCCTGCTTTACTATTAAGCGAATGGGGCCGAGTTTTTACACTTCATATCAATAACTTATAAAGTAGATTTTGTAAATTTTTTGGAGAATACCATGAGGTCTAATTGCTTTTTAATCGGGGACAATTGTTTTCACAAAATATACTATGGTAGTTGCTATTTGATAACTTAAGTGACTATATTTTCATGTATAATAAACAATATTTAAGCGAGAGATAATTTGAAAAAATATTCAGTATTTAGTCTTTTTAAGAATGCTCTTAATCATCATAAGGATTGGGATGTGGCATGGAGAGATCCTGAGCCCAAGAAAGAATATGAAGCCGTTATTATTGGTGGAGGTGGCCATGGTTTAGCGACAGCTTATTATTTGGCAAAATATTACAACCTTAGAAATATCGCTATCCTTGAAAAAGGTTGGATTGGTGGAGGAAACGTTGGAAGAAATACAACAATTTTAAGATCAAATTACATGCACGATGCAAATAATTTGTTTTATGAAAAAGGTATGCAGATGTGGAGAGACTTAAGTCAGGAATTGAATTACAACGTCATGTATTCACCAAGGGGAATCTTAAACCTTGCCCATTCAGACGCTCAGCTAAATGCATACGCAAGGAGAGGTAACTCAATGAAGTTGAATGGCATTGATGCATCTCTATTGGGTCGGGAAGAAGTAAGAAAGAAAATTCCATTTGCGGATTTTACTGAAAATGCTCGGTTCCCTATTTTTGGTGGACTGCTCCAACCAATTGGTGGAACAGCCAGACACGATGCTGTCGCATGGGGATACGCGAGAGCGGCCGATGACATGGGAGTGGACATCATTCAACATTGTGAGGTTACTGGCTTTGATGTCGATAATGGCAAAGTTAGTGGAGTTCAAACATCTAAGGGATATATCAAAACACACAAAGTTGGGTTGTGTGTAGCTGGAAGCACTTCAATTTTAGCTGAAAAATTAAATATGACTCTTCCTATTGAAGCGCACGTACTTCAAGCTTGTGTTTCAGAACCTGTAAAACCTTTACTTGATGGAGTAGTGACATTTGGCGCAGGTCACTTTTATTGCAGCCAGTCTGATAAAGGTGAAATGGTTATGGGAGGAGATTTAGATGGCTATAATAGTTACGCTCAAAGAGGAAATTTACCTACAATTCAACATGTACTAACTGAAGGTGTTGCACTTTTTCCAAATTTAAGCCGATTAAAAATTTTAAGAACATGGGGTGGGATTATGGACATGTCCATGGATGGGTCTCCTATCATTGATAAAACTCATATTGAAGGAGTCTACTTGAACTGCGGTTGGTGTTACGGCGGCTTTAAAGCAACTCCTGTTTCAGGGTTAACTTTTGCCCACACAATTGCATGTAATGAACCTCACGAACTAAATATTCCATTCAAATTAAACCGATACCACACAGGGCACTTAATAGATGAAAAAGGACTAGGTACAAAAACCTGGATTAGTTAAAAATGTTAGAAATTAAATGTCCATATTGTGGAAATAGATCTCAGAATGAATTTGCTTACGGCGGCGATGCCACAGTTAAAAGACCCGAACTTAACAGTGTGATCTCTGATCAAGAATGGGATGAGTTTGTTTATTATCGAAAAAATCCAAGAGGTAACCATTTAGAACTATGGCATCATGTATCGGGCTGCCGTCAATGGTTTAAAGTTTTTAGAAACACTGCTACTCATGAAATTATCCAAACAATGGAAATGAAAGAAAATCCTTAAAGTGCATCAAGAATTTAGAACATCATCAGGCGGTTTTATTGATAGAAGTAAAGAAATAAGCTTTATTTTTAATGGAAAAAAATATTATGGCTATAGGGGGGACACTCTAGCGTCAGCTCTACTTGCAAACGGTATTCACCTTATTGGAAGAAGCTTTAAATATCATAGACCAAGAGGTATTTTTGCTGCAGGCGTTGAAGATGCAAATGGAAAGGTTCAACTATATAAAGACAACATTACAGAGCCTAATGTCAATGTTACTGAGGTTGAATTAGTTGAAGGTCTAAGAATAGAGAGCCAAAATTGTTGGCCATCAGTTGACTTTGATGTTGGTGGAATCAATAATTTTTTTAGTCGTTTTTTCCCTGCAGGATTTTACTATAAAACATTTATGTGGCCAAAAAGTTTTTGGTACCATGTCTACGAGCCCTTCATAAGAAAAGCTGCAGGAATGGGAAAGGCACCTTTAGATCCTGACCCTGATCGGTACGAACATCAGTACGAGCATTGTGATATTCTTGTTGTTGGTTCAGGACCTTCTGGTATTGCAAGTGCCTTATCAGCTGCAAAAAATGGAGCACGAGTTATTCTTGCTGAAGATAAATCAAGATTTGGCGGATCTTTACTCACTGACAATGTAACCATTGGCAATAAAAATGGAGATGAGTGGGTTAAAGACTCTATTGCTGAATTAGAGTCAATGCCAAATGTAATAGTAAGAAAACGTTCTCAAGTTTTCGGTTATTATGATCATAATATGCTCGTCATGTTTGAAAGATGTAAAGATCATCTTAAAAATCCTGCACCTTATACACCTCGTCAGAGACTTTGGTATATCCGAGCTAAACATGTGATTATATCTACAGGCTCTATTGAACGACCTCTAATTTTTGCTAACAATGACAGACCCGGTATTATGCTGGCGAATTCCGCTCGAGAATATCTAAAAGTGTACGGAGTTCTGCCTGGAAAAAATCCAATTGTTTTTACAAATAACGATACAGCCTATGAAACAGCTATAGAATTTAAAGCTAAAGGAATAAATACAACAATTTTAGATACAAGAAAATCATCCAACGCTGGAGTTGTACAAGAAGCTAAAAATCTTGGAATAGAAATAAAATTTAACCATGGTATTGCAAATACGTCAGGATATAAAAAAGTAAATTCTGCAACTATTGGTGAATTAAATAACACTAAAGATGGATATAAAAATTTACAAACGTTACCCTGTGATTCTATTTTTGTTTCTGGAAACTGGACGCCTACAGTTCACCTTGCGTCTCAATCGGGTAATAAACTCAAGTACGAAGTTGAAACAGATACATTCTTGCCGCACCAATCTAGACAGAAAGAGACAGTTATAGGTTCAGCCAATGGTTCGTTTACATTAAAGGAAAGTTTAGCCGATGGCTTTAAAAAGGGATTTCAAATTTCTGATGAAATTACAAAAAATAGCAAAGAGCTGTCAGTACCAATATCAGATGAAAAAGATTTCAGGTCACATGACAAATTCTGGTGCATGCCACTTCCAAATAATAAAAACTACAAAAGGTTTGTTGATTTTCAAAATGATGTGGCTGTTTCAGATATTCAATTAGCTGTTCGTGAAGGTTTTAGATCAATTGAACATGTGAAACGCTATACCACTCTTGGGATGGCTACAGATCAAGGCAAAACCAGTAATCTCAATGGCTTGCAACTAGTTTCAGACTTAGAAAAGAAAATTGTTCCAGAAGTTGGACATACCACGTTTCGACCCCCTTATACTTCAGTAACGATTGGAACTCTTATTGGTCGTGAGGTTGGAAAAAATTATCAGGCAACTAGAAAATCTCCAATGCATGAATGGCATGAAAAGAATAACGCTGTATTTGTCGATGCTGGGCTTTGGTTACGACCCAGGTATTATAATAGAGGAGAAGAATCTCTTCATGAAGCATCAAAAAGAGAAGCTCTAAATGTTAGACAAAATGTTGGCATTTGTGATGTTACATCTCTTGGGAAAATAGACATCAAGGGAAAAGATTCTGCCGAATTTCTTAATCGTGTTTACACCAATGCTTTTCTAAAGTTACCAATTGGCAAAGCACGATACGGTGTGATGTTGAGAGAGGATGGTATGGTTTTTGATGATGGAACTACAACGCGAATATCTGAAAATCATTTTCACATGACAACCACTACCGCGCAGGCCGCAAATGTTCTCTCACATCTTGAATATTATCTTCAAGTTGTCTGGCCGGAATTAGACGTTAATGTTGTTTCAACTACTGAACAATGGGCTGGAATGGCAATTGCAGGACCCAATTCCAGAGCATTACTAAAGAAATTATTTCCTCATGATGATGTAAGTAATGAAGGCTTCCCGTTTATGGGCTTTAAAGAATTTAAGTTTAAAAATATTACTGCTCGTGTTTTCCGAATTTCATTTTCTGGAGAATTGGCTTTTGAAGTCAATGTAATGTCTGATTATGGAGAGGAGATGTGGAATGAAATTATGGTATTAGGTGAAGATCTTGGTATACAGCCATATGGCACTGAAGCACTATCAACATTAAGAATTGAGATGGGTCATGTGGCAGGCTCTGAGATAGATGGACGAACAATCGCATACGATCTTTCTCTTGAGGGAATGTTAAGTCAAAAAAAAGATTTCATTGGTAAAAGATCTTTAACCAGAAAAGCATTTGCAGAAAAAGATAGGGAAAAAATAGTTGGAGTTGTTCCGCTTGATAAAAAAACATCAATTCCTGAAGGTTCTTATTTGGTAGAAAATGCTAAGGCAAGTTTCCCGAATCCAAAACTGGGTCATGTGTCCGCCTCTTGTTGGAGTGTCGAGTATGATAATCCTTTTTCATTAGCAATCATTAAAGACGGTAAAAATAGGAAAGGTGAAAAGCTCTTTGCAGTATCGCCTCTAAAAAACATTGTAATTCCTGTAGAAATTATATCTCAGCATTATGTCGATCCAGAGGGAAAGAGAGTGCGCTCATGAATAAAATATCACCATTAGCTAATACACACAAAATAGGACTATACGGTAACTACGAAGCCAAACATGAAACTGATTTACTTTCCATTAGAGAAATTTCAAATATAAAAATTTTCCAGCTCTTTAAATACAAAATGAGTAATATGGATTTAAGTAATTTGCTTTTGGAAGGACATAAGTTTCCAACTAAAGGAGGGTCATCCTCAGGCAATAATAGCTTAAGAATTCAGTGGCAGGCACCGAATATATGGATAATTATTTCTGAAAATAAAAATATTTCACATGAAATAGAAAAACAATGCCCAGGTAGTGATTTTGCAATTACTGATCTTTCGCACTCTAGAGCAATTATAGAAGTTAAAGGAAATGATGCTTTAAATGTGATTAAGAAAGGATCCCCACTTAATTTAAATAATTTTGTTAAAAATAATTGTGCAAATTCTGTTTATCATGGCATTACAATTTCTGTAGATATGATTAACGATGATCCCATAACGCTTAATATTATGGCTTCGAGAAGTTTTGCTGGTTCATTTTATCATGCTATAACCGATGCTTCTCTAGAGTTTGGTTTTAAAACTATTTAAGCTCTCTTATTTTATCGACAAGTTCTTTATTGATTGGCCGAGGTTCTTGAGACTCTCGATTTTTGTGTCGTCTTTGACCTGGCAGGCGAACACCTTCTAATGAGAGCATTTGCTTGAAGAATTCTTCAGAATGATCGGCCCAATTTTTTCCAGCTATCAGTTCAGGAGACATGGCCATAATAAACTCCCCACCTCTTGCTGGTCCTCCGTCATTATTATCTTCAACTTTAGCTTCAAAGCTAAACAGATCTCCAACCATTCCAGCAGCAAGCAATTCAATCATCATGGAAATGGCTGACCCTTTATATCCACCAAAAGGAAGAAGCATTCCACCGTCAACAATTTCAGCAGGGCTACTTGTCAACTCTCCTTCTTTATTCAATCCAGTTCCCATTGGCACTTTATGTCCATCTCTCATTGCAACCTGAACTTCACCCATGGCCATAGATGCTGTTGCCATATCATAAACGACTGGAGTTTTTCCAGGTCTTGGCCAAGCAAATGAGATTGGATTTGTTCCAAATAAAGGTTTTTTTGCCCCAGCGGGTGCAACACTTGGTTTATATGCTGTACATGCAATTCCAACAAGATCTTCTTCAGCTAAAGCTTCTGTTTCTGGCCACAGAGCCGCAAAGTGATGTGTATTAGTAATTGTTAAAACACCAATTCCATGTTTTTTCGTAATCTCGATTAAAGCTGGAATACCAACATTTATAGCAACAGGAGCAAAACCATAATCACCATCCACTCGAATAGCATTTTGAGTTAAGTTATTTATCGTTGGATTAGCATTTCCATTTACTTTTTTACTTTTTAAAGATTTAACATAACCAGGCATTCTAAATAATCCATGAGATGCAGACCCATCTCTTTCTGCAGTGCAAACAGTATTGGCTACAGCATTAGAACTTGTTTCATCGCAGCCATTATTTTTAAGAACTTCTCTGGCAAGATCGTAAATTTCTTTTAATGATAGATCAATTGTAGCCATATAATTTCAATTCAGTGTATTGTATAAATTAATTTAGTGCAAAGAAAGATGATGCTCTCAATCAATAATGACTAAGTATACTATCTAATTAAAGCTGTCCTTCTAAAACAGACTTTATAGTATCCCCAATAACTGACGGGTTTTTTGATATAGTAACACCGGACTCTTTTAAGAGTTCAACTTTTTCAACTGCACTTTCTCCGTATGCTGAAACAATAGCACCAGCGTGACCCATCACTCTACCTTTTGGTGCGGTTAGTCCTGCAATATATGCGACTACTGGTTTTTTCATATTTTCTTTTGCAAATTTACCTGCATCTACTTCTTGAGGTCCACCAATTTCTCCAATCATTAATATAATATCGGTATCAGGATCTTCTTCAAACCGAGCTAGTACATCTCTAAACGAACTTCCATTAATCGGATCTCCACCAATGCCTACACTTGTTGATACACCAATATCTAGCTCTTTCATTTGTGATGCAGCTTCATAGCCCAGTGTTCCTGATCGGCCAACAATGCCAACATTTCCTTTTTTATAAATATGTCCTGGCATTATACCCAGCATTGATTTGCCAGGGCTAATTATACCAGCGCAGTTAGGACCAATCATCGTCATTTTTTCAGATTTTGCATATCTTCGCATATACCTCTTCACTTTAATCATGTCGTGAGAGGGTATTCCGTCAGTTATCGCAACACACACTTTGATACCTGCATCAGCTGCTTCCATTGCAGAATCCGCAGCATAACTTGGTGGAACAAATAAGATACTTGCTTCAGCATCCGTTTCTTTTACTGCATCTTTAACGGTATTGAAAACGGGAAGGCCAAGATGTGTTGATCCCCCTTTGCCAGGAGTAACACCTCCAACAACGTTAGATCCGTAATCAATCATTTCTTGCGCATGAAAACTTCCTATTTTACCAGTGAAGCCCTGGACAATTATTTTAGTATTTTCATCAATCAATATAGACATTATTTTACTTCAATCTTTTTTAACGCCTCAACAGCCTTAGAAGCAGCTTCTTTAAGAGAATGGGCTTCAATGTAATTAATATTGCTTTCTTTTAAAATTTTATTGCCCTTTTCAACATTTGTGCCAGCCAACCTAATTACAAGCGGCATCTCTATTTTTATTGTTTGAAGTGCTTGAACTATTCCCTCAGCAACCCAATCACATCTGTTAATGCCAGCGAATATATTCACTAAAATAACTTTTACTTTTTCATCAGATGAAACAAGCTTGAAAGCTTTTACAATTTTTTCTGGCGTTGCTCCTCCCCCAATATCAAGGAAGTTTGCAGGTTCTCCTCCAGCAGACTTAATCATATCCATTGACGCCATTGCCAATCCTGCTCCGTTAATAATATTTCCTATATTTCCATCAAGTCCTACGTAATTTAGACCTCTATCACTTGCATATACCTCACTTGGGTTTTCTTGAGATTTATCTCTTAATTCAGAAACATCATTTCTTCTAAACAATGCATTATTATCAAAACTCATTTTGCAATCCAAAGCTAGGACATGTTTATCTTTCGTGATGACCAAAGGGTTAACTTCTACCATAGTTGCATCTAGTTCACTGAAAGCTCTATAACAACCCTCAATAACCTCAGCGGTTCTCGAGATAAGACCTGTTTCAATACCAAGGTTAAATGCGATCTCCCTTGCTTGAAATTCCTGAATCCCAACAGCAGCTTCTATTTTTGACCTGATTATTGTTTCAGGTTTTTTATTTGATATTTCTTCAACACTCATTCCACCTTCAGTAGAAGCCACAACCATAATACATTCAGAGCCTCTATCAAAAACAAGACCTAAATAAAGTTCTCTTTCTATATCAGAGGCTTCCTCTATATAAACTCTATTGATAATTTTTCCTGATGGGCCTGTTTGATTGGTGACCAGTTTTTTTCCAAGTAGCTTATCTGCAGCACGTGCAACTTCTAAAGCATCGTTGCAAATAATTATCCCGCCAGCTTTACCTCTTGCGCCTGAATGAACCTGTGCCTTTACAACCCAACGCGAACCACCAATTTCTTTTGCCTTATATTCTGCATTTTCAGGACTATAGGCAATACCTCCCCTTGGGATTCCAATTCCAAAGTCAGATAAAATTTTTTTTGCTTGGTATTCATGTATATCCATCTTATCCCCTCAAAAAATTCTACTATAATAAAAAAGTAATGTCCTGAGATTAATATTATTTTATTTATTACCCTCCAATTGCAATCCCTTCTCTTCGAGGATCTGATCCCCCTTCAAGATTATCGCCGATATATATGGTATTTATTCCCGAAAAGTATTTTTTTAATTGTGTTTCGTAGCCCATTGATGAAAGCGCTTCTTTTAGAGTGTTAGCATTTGGACCATCTTCAATGTCATATCTACCCCATCGATTAATTGCATGAGGTAAAGATACAGATTGTTGTACATTCATATCCCAATCAATAAGAGAAATAAGAGAGGTTGCAACGAACCCAATAATGTTACTCCCTCCTGGAGATCCAGTAATGTATATTGGCTTTCCTTTCTTCAGAACAATTGTAGGCGACATAGAAGATCGTGGACGTTTACCTGGTTCTAGTCTATTGGAAATTAATTTCCCATCAATTTCATCGCGAAAAGAAAAATCTGTAAGTTGGTTGTTTAATAGAAACCCACTTTCCGTTAACAATCTTGATCCAAAAGCATTTTCTATTGAAGAAGTCATAGACAATGCGTTCCCATATTTATCATAAATTGATATATGAGTTGTTGATTGTAGCTCAAGTGAATTATCATCTCCATAATCGTATGTAACTTCTTGAGAAGGATTTCCAGCCTCAATATTTTCTGTTCTTGTTCCTAATTCTATTTTCTTAGATCTTTTTTTTAAATATTCATGATCAAGTAAACCTTTCATGGGAACATCAACAAAATCACTGTCTGCTAAATATCTATCTCGATCAGCAAATGCTAACCGGCTTGCATCACCAATCACCTGCCATGATTTAGGATCTT
>ERZ802819.1788-NODE-1788-length-12804-cov-8.28747_pt1 | contig 12804 bp, 9 predicted proteins | sample MGYA00345647_ERZ802819 | MGnify/ENA primary metagenome ERZ802819 (study PRJEB30503, sample SAMEA104212355) | marine metagenome | biome: Westerlies Biome; feature: [SRF] surface water layer (ENVO:00010504) within the epipelagic zone...; material: water... | reverse complement strand
TGTTTCCACATTTGTTCTTTTCCATAACCCAGTATCCTTACTTCTGGGTCTCCGGCAAAAAAGGGGCAGTTCACTATCAAATCAAGACCAAGTGCTGAGTCTATACATGGTGTAGTGCCCTCAGTGAGCCTGCGATGGGTCCTTTCCAGAAGGGTGAGGGTGGTTTGCAGTTACATCACCAACATGAAAGGCTTTTTGGTTTTAGACATTGAATAGTCGCTCTGGTGTGGCTATCAAAATCCCTCAAAAAGGCATAGGACTTTTCTGGTTAATTGCCGGAGTTAAAAATAAAGGAAACTGCGATGTTTCATAACATTAATCGGTTTATCGCGTCTCGCTATTTGGCTCTTATGAACGGCAAGCACTTATCGCAATACCCGCAGCTCGTCTGTTATTCTTTTGATGCTATTACTGGCTCCATCCACTTGGACGGGCGCTTTGAGCGAGATGAATTAGACCTTCTTGCAAAACATGTTTTCCCAAAACTAAATCAAAAAAGTACATGTATCGACATTGGAGCAAACATAGGAAACCACAGCCTCGCTTTTTCGCCTTTTTTTAAGCAAGTAATTTCTCTTGAACCGCATCCTACCACGTTTCGCTTGCTGGAAATTAACGCAGAGTTGGTTAGCAACGTGAAAGCTTACAATATTGGTGCGTCAAGTGTACGTAGAACTGTAGAGGTTGCCATAAACAAATCTAATCAAGGGGCAACGTCGATTGGAGCATCTGTAAATACAGAAACAGATATTGTGCCGTTTGACTTAGCACAGCTCGATGAACTTGAAGAATTGAAATCCTCACCCCCCGTTTCATTTATTAAATTAGACGTCGAGGGACATGAGGTTGAAGCGATACTTGGAGCGGAAAATATTATCCGAAACAATAGCCCCGTGTTGGCAATAGAGATTTTACCTAGTGATATTGAAAATGATACTTGTGAGTCTGTCGAGCTACTTAAAAAATTCGGTTACAAAAATTTTTATGAAATGCGCGAACGAGGATGGCTCGGTCAACTTTCTCGCCGACCAAAAAAATTGGCCCGTACTATACTCACGCTAGCAACTGGGTCGCGGCCATCAAAGGCTACTGAGTTGGGTCGGCTATCTAAGCTTGAGAAACGTAGTTACCCGATGTTGATCTGTACCACTGAACTAGACCTCACTCTGTAAAAATTCTGCAGGGTCGGGCTGTTATCCCCATCTAGTTTCACATTATTATATTGTGTGTCAAATTCAGGTTAATAATTTACTTGATTTAAAGTGGTGTGTTTATCAAATTTGAACACAAATCCAATGCTGCAGTCTGCATTAGAGGAATTTCTTTTCGCAACTGAGATATAGACTTCCGCGTAAACAAAGCGTGCGTCGATAGACAGCAGGCAAGAGCCCCACTTTGGTTGAAAATTGGTACCGCCGCTCCGACCATGTCGTCGAACCATTCCTGATCATCAAGCGCAAAACCAGTCTCTCGAATTTCGAGCAATGCCCGTTCAAACATGGCCCCAGAAACGATCGTATTGCGCGCAGAGGTTTTCTTGGAAATACGGTCAAATATTCCCATGGCTTGATCTATGGGCAGGGTCGACAGATACAGTTTACCAGAGGCACAACAGTGCAAGGGTAATTCTTCTCCGACTTTTAGGTTCACTTGAAACGGCCAATGAGACTCAAGACGGTCGAAATAGATCAATTTCGTGCCATGGGGTACTGCGAGGCTTACGGTTTCATTTATTTGCTCAGAGAGATTGCGCAGAATCGACCGCCTGACAGTTACGCCGGGTTCGTGTTGCAAACTGCCCAATGTAAGGCTGCGAAACCTCTCTCCGGGAACGTAGTAGCCGGAGGCATGTGCTGCAATAAAACGTTCTTCACAAAGTGCTTCTAACCAACGGTAGATCGTAGGGGCAGGAATATTGAGGGATTGCGATAATCCAGAGGCGGTCGCGGATTCCGGATTAAGACAAATAGCCTCAATAATTTCAAGAATGCGCCGCGGAGAATTACGCTTGGTTTTTGCTTCGCTCACTGTGATTTACAACCTCCAAACCGTATTGGCATCGGATATCTTATGCCAAATGAAAAATCCAGTGTAGCTTTAGAGCTGCACTGGAACCCTGTATCATCAAGATAGAACTGGAATTGAAAACTCTGGCCCTGTATTTGCACCAGCAGGCCAAGCAATAGTCGCGGTTTTGAGTTTGGTATAAAACCGGATGCCCTCCGGTCCATGCATATGGTGGTCTCCGAATAAGGAGCGCTTCCATCCGCCAAAACTATGATACGCGACCGGCACCGGGATCGGGACGTTAACGCCTACCATGCCAATTTGTGTTTTCTCCACAAAATGCCGAGAAACGCCGCCATCATTAGTAAATAATGCTGCACCATTCCCCAATTCATGATTATCCACCAGCGAAACCGCGTCCGAATAGCTGCTACAGCGTACAATTCCCAAGACAGGACCAAAGATTTCCTCTTTATAAATAGTCATATCTGAAGTGACACGGTCAAATACGGTGGGGCCGACAAAATATCCTTTTTCATAGCCTTGCAAGTTCAAATTACGACCATCGACGACTAAATCGGCACCCTCGGCAACCCCTTTGTCAATGTAGGACACAACTTTATTCATATGGATTTCGCTGCTGAGCGGCCCAAAATCTGCATCACCGTCGGTGTAGGGGCCGACGTTTAATTTTTGCGCTGCCTCTGAAACGGCGTCACGAACTGAGTCGGCAGTTTCTTTGCCAACGCAGACTGCAACAGATACCGCCATGCAGCGTTCTCCCGCCGATCCAAACGCTGATCCGATCAATGCATCTCTCACATGAGAAACATCAGCGTCTGGCATTACAATCATGTGATTTTTCGCACCACCCAGCGCTTGAACGCGTTTGTCATTCGATGTTCCCGTGCGATAGATATATTCTGCTATAGGAGTGGACCCAACAAAACTGACAGCTTGAACACGTGCATCATGAAGTATCGCATCGACGGCTTCTTTATCACCGTTCACCACATGCAAAACATCTTTTGGAACACCAGCTTCATGCGCCAATTCAACCATACGTAAGGGGCAGCTAGGTGTTTTTTCAGAAGGTTTTAAGATAAACGTATTACCGCAAGCCAAAGCGACTGGAAACATCCAAAGCGGTACCATTGCTGGAAAATTAAACGGGGTGATACCAGCGCAGACGCCCAATGGTTGCCTTATATTATAACTATCAACACCAGATCCCACGTTGGCCGAGAACTCTCCCTTCAATAATTGGGGGATACCGCAAGCAAACTCGACAATTTCAATTCCGCGGGTGATTGAACCGCGGGCATCGTCAAGCGTCTTGCCGTGCTCCCTACTGACCAAAACGGCAAGCTCGTCCATGTTGTCTTGAAGTAACTGTTTGTAACGAAACATGATCCGTGCGCGATTAATCGGTGTTCTGGACGACCACTCAGCAAAAGCATTGTTAGCTTTGGTAATCGCCTCCCTTACAGTTGAAGCGCTGGCCAATTCTAGTTCTGCGGCTTGTTCTCCCGTGGCTGGATTAAAAACCGGGCTGATACGGGCACGCGATGAAGACGCAGCTTGCCCCCCAATCAGATGCGCTAATCGCTTCATTTTCATTCTCCTAACAATGTTTCATTCCCGTCAATTAAGAACGTTTCGCACAAGCTGTCAATTAAATGAGAAATAATTTATCATTTAATTGACAGCTTGCCCCGAGTCGTTTTAGGGTTTGAGTGTAACGTGTTGTGCCTGTGGCAGTTTTTGGAGAATTTCCGAATGCTTGAAACTGTATGTGTCTGTGTTCCCCGCCACTTGATGATAGGCAAAGGATCGATAACATCCGTAGTCGAGGTTCTCGGGAAAATAGGGGCCATTAAAAACCCGCTAATCGTGACAGATAAAGTGATGGTTGAAATCGGAGTGGTGGCACGATTACAGAAATTGCTGGCTCAAGGAGGTTTAACTTCCGCAGTCTATGACGCTGTGCGCCCCGACCCTACAGATGAGATGGTTTTGATGGGGATCGATATCCTTGAGAGCGGTTGTCACGACGCTGTAATCGGTCTGGGAGGTGGCAGCCCCATTGATGCAGGCAAAGCAATCGCTGTTATGGCGCGGAACAGTCGCGACCTGCAAGATTATCGCCCCCCGAGCATATTCAATGGTTTGGGCATTCCGATGCTGGCCATTCCAACTACGGCGGGCACTGGTACCGAGGTTACCCATCATACTGTGCTCATTCACAACGCGACACGGGAAAAGATTTCATGTCGGGGCGAGGGTTTTGTGCCCAATGCCGCAATTATTGACTATGAATTGTCTCTTTCAAAGCCGCGTCGCCTGATTGCAGATAATGCGCTGGATACGCTGACGCATGCGATCGAAGCCTATGTAAGCCGCAAGGCCACTCTGTATTCCGACCGTTTGGCCCTAGACTGCATGCGGCTTGTGGCAGAGCATGTCGAGGCAGCGTACCAAGATCCTGAAAATCTGGTTGCACGCGAAGCACTTATGCTGGCGGCTACATTTGGCGGTATGGCTTTTACAAACGCCTCTATTGCTCTGGTTCACGCGATGAGTCGACCGTTGGGCAGCTTGTTTCACGTGCCCCATGGTATGAGCAACGCCATGTTGTTGCCGACCGTGACCGACTTTTCCAAGGAGGCGGCACCAGAGCGATATGCTGACTGCGCTCGGGTTCTCGGATTGGCTGCCGACAGCGACAGCGATGCAGATGCCTGCTTGGCGTTAGTGGCTGGGCTTTATGCTTATAACACTCGGTTGGAAGTTCCAAAAATGTCTGCGTTCGGCATAGACGCAGGTGCCTACGTCGCAGCGCAAGCTGCTATGGCCGCGGATGCATTGCGATCCGGGGCCCCCGCGCTCAACCCAAAAATTGCGGATCAAACACAAATAACAGACCTTTATAAAAAGGCATGGGCATGATGCTCAACATGCGGTGGTTATGAAGCCGAGATCATCGCCAACTTAGAAAACGAAACACGAAACACGAGATATGGGAGGAGATGACATGATCTCACTGAAGAAAAACCTAGGTAAACTAGGCCGTGCGACCTCAATTGCCGCGGCTGTGTCCGTTTTATCACTTGGTACAATGACGACAGAAGTCACCGCCGCAGACAAAATCAAATGGAAAGTACAGGCAACTTTCAATACCGGTTGGCCAGCACTGGGCGATCCTGCCGCACGTCTGTCAAAAACGCTGAAAGCCGCGACGGATGGGCGGATTAATCTTAAGATTTTCGAGCCAGGCAAAATTGTGCCACCGCTTGAAATTTCGCCCTCGATCAGCCGTGGAGATCTACCTGCCGCCTATAATTACATGGCATATGATCAGGGCCGTATTCCTGCCGCGGTTCTGTTTTCTGCCGTGCCTTTTGGTATGGAACCTTGGGAATATGCAGCTTGGTGGTTCGAAGGAGAAGGGCATACTCTAGCACAAGAACTGTATCACGCCCAGAATATTCACCCGCTTTTATGCTCGACCATAGGACCAGAAACTGCAGGCTGGTTCCGGACACCGATTGAGCAGTTGAGCGACCTAGAAGGGCTTAAAATCCGGTTTTCCGGTCTCGGTGGAATGGTTTTAAACCGGATTGGAGCGTCGGCAACCCTAATGGCGGGCGGTGAAATATTTGGCGCACTGGAAAAGGGCACACTTGATGCAACAGAATATTCGATGCCGGCCATTGATGAAATTCTGGGCTTCTATAAAATCGCAAAATACAATCTTTTCCCGGGTTGGCATCAACCCTCTACCTCAACCCACTTTATGATCAATCTTGATAAGTGGAATGCGTTGAGTTCTGCGGACCAAGCCCTTTTTGAAATGGCGTGTACCGCAGCAACCATGCGGGCGCTGACCACAGGCGAGGCTCTTCAAGGGGCCCAAATTAAGAGCTTTGAAGGTAAAGGCGTTACTGCAGCAAAACTTCCAGATGATGTTATTGCAGAGTTAAAGCGCGTTGCCGGAGAAGTGATGGCAGAAGAGGCCGCGAAAGATGCCGATTTCAAACGCATCTGGGAATCCCAGCAAGCCTTCCATGCAGATTATCAGGTTTGGAAAGAGTGGGGCTATCTACCACGCGATTTCAACTAAGTGTAAATCTACGCTGGTGATTTTTGTACTGCCCTGCAAATATGCAATTGCAGGGCAGTATTTATGAGATTTAGGTAAACGCGGGGATATGATATGACCGGAAGCGTTGACAACGATGCTTTGGCGATGCCAAGCGACGATCTGAACCAACAAAAAAATCTGCTCGTGCTGCAACACAATACAGTGACGCGCGGGATTGACCGGTTTATAAATTGGGTTGGCGAGGTTTTCAGTTGGCTTTGGTTGCTGCTCTTGGGCGTTATAATTGGCAATGTAATTCTTCGCTACGTGTTTTCTCAAGGCATGATAGAATTAGAAGAATTGCAATGGTATCTCTATGCCGCAGCCTGGTTGGTTGGTTTATCATATACATTCGTTCATGACGGACACGTCAGGGTGGATGTTGTGCATGAAAAGCTGCGGACAAAAATCAAACTCGGGCTCGAGCTTGCAGGTCTCGCTTTCTTGTTCATGCCTTTTGTACTGTTTGTCCTATACCAGTCTTTACCGTTTGTCGCGCTCTCGTGGGCAACTGGAGAAACCTCAACCTCGGCTAATGGTTTGGGCGCAAGGTGGCTGGTAAAAGGTTGTCTAACGTTCAGCTTTTTGTTGCTGTTTCTTGTTGGTACGTCCCGCTGCTTGCGGGTGATACTAACCTTAAAAAATGGGCCAGCCGATCAAAGAGGGGGGCTCGAAAATGATCACTGACCCCGCACAATACATGGCGATTGCGCTATTTTTCTCTTTTATTCTATTGATTTTCACAGGCTATCCGGTGGCTTGGTTAATGGGCGGTTTAGCGGTTGCCTTTACTGCCATTTCGGTCATGTCGGATACATATCTGGATACGTTTTTTGGGGTTGATTGGGGCTATAGTTCGATTGTTGTGACCCGTATTTACGCCGTCATGAACAACTGGGTCCTCGTTGCCTTGCCTATGTTTGTATTCATGGGTGTTATGATGGACAAATCGGGCATTGCAGAAGATCTTATGACTGACCTGACTAAATTGTTTGGCAGGGTCCGTGGCGGTCTCGCAATCACGATTGTGATCATTGGCGTTTTATTGGCGGCATCTACCGGTATTATCGGGGCGTCTGTGGTGCTTTTAGCGATACTTGGGGTGCCTTTAATGCTCAAGCATCGGTATGATGAATCGCTGGCCTGCGGCGTGGTCTGCGCGACTGGCACATTGGGCATTCTTATTCCGCCTTCAATAATGCTGGTGCTGATGGCCGATCAGATCCGCGTATCGGTTGGTGATCTCTTTATGGGGGCAATGTTACCAGGGCTTATGCTGGGTCTACTTTATGGCACATACATTCTTGTTTATGCTTGGCTGCGACCATCATCAGCTCCGGCGCCTAAAGATGTTGAGACGGTGACACCAAGACTTGTTTTCCGCGTTTTGCAGTCAACCCTGCCGCCCGCCGGCTTAATCATTGCGGTTTTGGGCAGCATTTTTATGGGTATCGCTACGCCCACAGAGGCATCGGGCGTTGGGGCATTAGGTGCAACACTACTTGCAATTGGACGTGGTCGCCTATCTCTAGAAGGCCTCCGCGATGTGATTAGAAATACGATGAAAACAACCTCGTATATCTTTGCGCTTTTCGTCGGCGCCACAGCCTTTTCACTTGTCTTGAGGGGCTTTGGCGGAGATGCATTGATAGAGGACAGTTTGATGGCGCTGCCATTTGGCCCTAATGGCGTCGTAATCGTGGTGCTTCTGATCACCTTCCTCTTGGGCTTTGTCCTAGATTGGATAGAAATTACTTTGATTGTTCTTCCACTGTTGGCACCAGTTTTAATTGATTTAGACGTTAACCTTGTTTGGTTCGCTGTCTTGTTTGCGGTATGTCTTCAAACATCCTTCATCACGCCACCAGTTGGGTTCGCACTTTTCTACATGAAAGGGGTTGCGCCTAAAGGCATTGAAACGGTGACTATTTATAAAGGCATTGTCCCGTTCATGATAATCCAGTTGATTGGCGTTGCTCTGGTATTTACATTTCCAATGATCGCAACTTGGTTGCCAACCATAGCCTACGGGTAAAACCTTTTTTGCAAACGTCGCGCTGACAGTGAAAAAATCACTTTGTGAGGAAAATCAGGCTTAGCGCAAATGAAGCGACGTTGAAAAAATTCAAGTGTACCAATTCAAAGTCATTGGCCACATAGTCCTGCACGCATAAATTCTCGCAATATAGATAACCCAAGGTAATCTCCCCATTTGGACTTGGAATGCCTCATTCGGTGATCCGGTACTGCCCCCATTTTAATGGGGTCCGCTTGCAGAATTACGTGGCCATTTTTAGTTTCATCGCGGATGTGATCCCACCGATGAGCTCAAAGACGGAATTGAACGCACCAAACCGGACCAGATCGCCGCATGATCGATAAATTTCAAACACCAGATTTGACAATAACGCGCGGCCTCACCCTCATGTGCATCAGTATCGCTATGATTGAGCGGCGCTACAGCCATTCTATGCCGTGCCTGTGCAAGAAATGCTCACAGGCAAACGCTATGAGCTTAGTCGAGAAGAATATCAGGAGCCTAGTGAGACCCAATGATGTAGGTAAGACGAAGCAGAGCTTTGCTACAGCGGGACTTTATGTCGGTTATGCGGTTTCTTCCAGTTCAGCGCAGGCTGCTGCCACGTCTTCCCAAGCGGTGTCAATCAGCGGAATGTCCGAAACCTGCTTGTGAAATACCTTCCCTTTGCAAAAGTTTCTTGCGTTTCATTTGAAGCCCAATGATTGGGATTATAAGTATCATCCCTAGTGTCATTGTTATCAGTCCAGGCGCAATAAAGAGGAATGATACTACTGACACCCACCAGCGTTCCCATTTTTTAAGAGGCACAATCAGGAAGCCAGAAAATGCGACACCTAAGGACGCGATTCCTAACATTGCGCCAATAAGTGTGATCGTAAACAGCCACCAAGTGAACCCATCTGCAACCAGTAAAAGAGCGGGAGAATACACGAATACAAAGGGTACCAATGCTTTGGCAATGCCTAGCCTGAATGCGGTGTTACCTGTTTTGAACGGGTTTGAACCAGCAATTCCAGCAGCCGCATATGCTGCCAATGCGACAGGTGGCGTAATATCCGCCAGGACCCCGTAGTAGAAAACAAAGAAGTGCGCGACCAGTGGTTCGACTTGAAGCTGCGCCAACGCAGGTGCAGCCACCGCCACCAGGATAATATATGTCGCAGTGGTGGGAATACCCGCACCCATGATAACGCAGGCTATTGCGATAAGGATAAGAGATGTGAATAAGGCCCATTGCGTTACAGTGAAATATCCGAGCACAGGTAACGAACTAAAAAAAGTGCCTATATCGGTTGCGGTTTGGACAACGACATAGCCCAAACGGAAACCTACACCAGTTAAGGTAACGACACCTACCACAACTCCCACAGTGGCTGCAGCTGCGCCAACAGCCAATGTATTCTTCGCTCCTGATGCTAAACTATCCCATAAGTCCTTAAAATTAAGGCGGTGGGTTGGGTTGAGAAATCCAACGACTACACAAGCTATGATACCATAGACGGCCGCAAAGTCTGGTGTTTTTCCCGATAGGATAAGATAGACAAGGATAATCAGGGGGATCAGGCTGAGCCAATGGTCCTTTAATACGACGCTGACTTTAGGCAGTTCATCTTCTTGAAGACCTCGCAAGCCAAGTTTTTTAGCTTCTAAATGTACCATGATGAAAATACCAAAATAATGCAGCAATGCTGGAAATAAGGCTGCGGCCAATACATCGCGCAACGGGATCTCAAGGTATTCAACCATAATAAACGCAGCTGCCCCTAGAATAGGTGGCGTAATCTGACCGCCTGTCGACGATGTGGCCTCAACAGCACCAGAAAAATGTGCCGGGTAGCCCACTTTCTTCATGGCTGGAATGGTCAATGCGCCGGTTGTTACCGTATTGGCTATGGATGACCCCGAAATCGTGCCCATAAATGCGCTAGAAAAAATTGCAACCTTAGCGGGGCCGCCAGAATACCGCCCTGCGATAACCATCGCCAAATCAATGAACAATTGCCCAAGACCTATGCGAGTGGCAAGAACACCAAACAGAATGAAAAGAAACACATACTGCGCCATGACACCAATCGCGATGCCGTAAATGCCTTGGTTGGTCATATATAAATGGTTAATAATCCCCAACCACGACGAGCCTCCGTGTTTTAATGCCCCAGGCATCCAGGGTCCAAAATAGGCGAATGCAATAAACAACAATCCGATGATGGGAAGGGTTGGTCCGACGCTTCGGCGCGTGGCCTCCAAGGTCAAAAATAATAGTGCCGTACCCATGAATATATCTAACGAGGATGGATTGCCCACACGCTGCGCCAAAGCTGTGGCGGGCAAAAGTGGTAAATACATTGCGGCCGTTATAGCTAAAACAGCCATCATCATGTCGGCTAAAGGTACACCATCAAAACGGTACCACACTTTGGATTGCATGTTGTTGTTTGACTTTCGCAAGCCAAAGAGCAGGAAAACTAATCCCAATACGAACGATAAGTGAATTCCCCGATGCACGAGTTCCCTTACAAGCCCAAAGCCCGACGCATAAAAATGATAGACTGACATAGCAACCAGTGCGGCGGAAATCCAAAAACCCAGTATCTTGCCTGTAGCGCGAAATGCGGTTTCAGGATCATACTTGCGTTCGATTTCAGCTAGTTGTTCCGCAGAAAGTTCAGGTATTGTGTCAGCTGGCATGATAAAAGTCCGCAGAATATATAATAAAAAGACCTTGGGCGTAGCATACGCCCAAGGCTAAAAGTTAAGCCAATGTTTTATTTAAGGAGACCAGCTTCTTTATAGAAACGCTCTGCACCTGCGTGCAAAGGAACACCGATGCCGTTTAGGGCGGATGCTGGGGTGATTGTCTTGCCTTTGGCATGACCCACATCCAACAATTTGCGAGATTCGTCATTCCACAAAGCTTTGGTAATTTTGTAGATTAACTCTTCGTTTTCGTTTGCTGATGTATACCACTGTGCGCCAACCGCAACGGTTGTTGTCGCGGCCACACCTTCGTATGTGCCTGCTGGAATGTCAGACGATGCAAAGAAACCATATTTTTCGGTCAACGCGTTTGCGCCCGCACCTGCAATTGGAACCAATTTGATGTCTGCGGCTGATGCCAATTCAACGAGTGAGCCTGTTGGGTAGCCTGCAACCACAAAGAACGCGTCTATTTTGCCGTTGCGCAGAGCCTCAGATGCCGCGCCCCCTTTAAGTGCTTCTGCTGTTAGATCATCTGCGGATAGTCCGTTAGCTTCCAATATTAGGTTTGCGTCCACGTATGTACCTGAACCAGGTTCGTCCAATGAAACGCGCTTTCCTGCAAGGTCAGCAACAGAATTGATGCCACTGTCTGCCAAGGCAACCAAGTGAATATGTTCTTCGAACAAAGCCGCGATGGTGCGCAGATCTTTTGCTGGTTCTTTGCCTTCCATCGTGCCTGTTCCCGTGTAGGCCCAATATGCAACGTCAGACTGTGCAAAACCAGAATTACGCAAGCCAGATAGAATGGCGTTTACGTTATCAACCGAACCGCGTGAGGAAACTGCAGAAGCAATCAGACCATCAACGCCGCATGAACCGCCTTGGCCACATTCACGTGATCCTGGTGGTTTTGAAATTGCATTCGCGATTACACCACCCACTGGGTAATAGGTGTATGCGGTCCCACCAGTACCGATAGTGAAGAAATTTAGTTCCTGAGCAGATGCACCCGCCCCAAAACCAAAGGCAAGAGCTGCCCCTGCTACTGCCAACTTGAGTGTTTTAAACATTAGATTACTCCCTGAGTTAATTTAGACTGCAATTCCAAGTCTGCATTACGCATCATATTCTGAATTTTTCAACCTGTTTCATGTTTGAAGATAAATTCACTGGACATAAATTATTTTGTTAATTCGAACTTTCCGCAAAATAGTTTAGGAGGTCTCGTTAAATTGAAAGCTCTTGATTTGGTCAAAGTGAGACTGAAGGTTTTTCTGAAAAAAACACTCGCTATTTTCCAGATTAAAACCAACCTTTAGATTTTTTTGCTGGAATTTTAAGGTCATCATGCATCAGCCCCGCGTCCACTATCCTTTGTTCAGGCCGCTTTAATTCAGCCAAAACCCGACGCTCGGCTTTCTCCGATTGGCGCTGGGGTTCCAACTTGTTATGCGTCTGTCGCTCGTGCTTAAGATTAGCCTCTGGATGCGCTGCAAGGTAAATATCAACATGGGGCTTGATCGAGTTGCGTCTTTTGCCTCGGTCTTGGTGCTTTGAGCGTCGATCCTGTCTTGATAAGACTACGGTCGCAATTCGTGGGTACGATTTGCGGGATGATCTTGGATGCGTTCGAGCAACCAAGCGAGAAACGCTTCGGGGTTTACCTTGTTCATCTTGGCGGTCTCAATGAGAGCATAGGCAATGGCTGCAAACTAGTCGAAAATCTGTGACTACATCTGTTCGAAAAATCCTGACGGCGGACATCTCGAATTTAGAGCCGATGTCATGGGTTTTGGACAGCCCCTGAATGTTGTTGGTGCCGCATGCCAGTGGGCCGTGGTAGACCTGCGTGTTCCCGATTCCCACTATGTGCAGAATAACCCGGGCATCCTTGGGGTCATTTTTGTCCCAA
>ERZ802819.1786-NODE-1786-length-12817-cov-7.68391_pt1 | contig 12817 bp, 13 predicted proteins | sample MGYA00345647_ERZ802819 | MGnify/ENA primary metagenome ERZ802819 (study PRJEB30503, sample SAMEA104212355) | marine metagenome | biome: Westerlies Biome; feature: [SRF] surface water layer (ENVO:00010504) within the epipelagic zone...; material: water... | reverse complement strand
AAAAACCTCCCGTGTGTAGGATTTTTCGACTCACAGGCTTGTTTTTTCCGAAAAAATGGCGCGGTTTTTGACTCAAAACGACGTTGAGTTTTTCAGATTAAATATTTGCCAGTGACAATTTACCGCACAGATGGAAACTTTCCACTTCGCTTTTTCGCTGTCAGGTTGTGATAGTGGTTCGAGTTCTTGTGTTGCAACCTGCCAAAAAGATAATGGATAAAATCGCAGAAATATTGTTTACGCCACAACCTCGGCATCCAAAGGAGTGGAAGCCGGCTTTCCTCGCAATGCAGTTGGGGTTTATTGCTGGCGGCTTTGGGCTCCTGGGCCGAGATCTGCTCATTTTTCTTTCTGTAGAAAACTGGACGCCGATCATAGGCTTCGAACTTCTATTCGCTTCAATAATTGGAGTAGGGTTTGTTCTTCATACCTTTGGGTTTGCTGCTACCGGAGTCGTAATCGCCTGTGTTGCTGGTGTCGCTTCGGCTACCTGCTTCATCGTCCTTACCGGTTGGGCAACAAGTTTCTATCTCTGGTATGTGAATCTAGCAGTGTTGACACTTGCCGTGCCAATTCGTGGCTGGACAAAGTGGTCAATTGCGATTTCTTTCATTGCGGTTTATTCACTTGCATATCTATTCCTCTCAGAGTCAGCGGCGGTGATCGAAATTCCAACCCTCACTGAGCAAATACTGGCGGTAAGCAATATTGTTGGAGCATTGCTAATTCTGGGATTGCCGATGGGGCTGTATTCCAAATTTCTGGTTGAGGAAAGAGAACGTTCGGAGAGATTGCTGCACAACATAATGCCGAAGGAAATAGCTGACCGCTTGAAGGGCAATAAAAGAACCATAGCGTTGGAAAATCCTGAAATTACCGTGCTGATGGCCGACATCGTAAACTTCACTGCATTTTCAGAAAAAGTATCGGCCGATGAGGTGGTAAAGTTGTTGGACGGAATCTTTTCAGAATTTGACGATGTGGTTGAAGATCTCGGCGTAGAGAAAATCAAAACCATTGGGGACAGTTACATGATTGTTGCTGGTTTACCTCAACATCGAGAGGACCATGCGCAAATACTTTATCAATTGTGTTTTGAACTCCACAGAATTGCTGGCGGATTTGTGGACGATGAGGGTAACTCAATAAGGCTGAGAATTGGTCTAAATTCTGGGCCCGCCGTATCAGGCGTGATTGGCAAAACTAAATTTGCTTTTGACGTTTGGGGTGACACTATAAACACAACAGCAAGGTTGGAGGCTCACGGTGAACCTGGAAAGGTTCACATGTCTGAGCGCACCTACTTGATCATTAAAGATCAGTTTGATCTCGATCTTGAGGCGTCTGAGGTGGTCATGAAAGGTAAGGGTAAGGTAACTACCTACCTCGTTTAAGCTGATCATTTATGTTGGATCGCCTATGGGGCACCTTCATTGTAAAGCTGTTTATCCGAACAAATCACAGTACAGCAAGCCTTTTAAAATCATCACAAGTGTTAATCCTCTAATCCGACTTGAGATTAATCTAGATATACAGAAGTGTTGCCATCTTAAATCAAAGTGTGAACGGCTAGCAAATTTATAAATTTGCATGAGGGTGCAAACAAACCAGTCAAATATATTATTCGATGGTGTTGTGGTGAGAGGGGACGGGTGCCGATATTGGTGAGCGGATCAATGTTTGTTGTCAGGTTTTTGGCAGGAGGCTAACTTTCTTCAGATCGTGCTTTTGCTCGAGCGTTTATTTGGTCATGTTGTAGTTGAACGCTTTTGGGCCAGGTGCTTTTTATATAAGAAAGGGCAGCGATAATTTCCTCATCTGTGAGGTCGCCGTCATATGCCGGCATATTGTTGGGATAAGTTTTGCCAATCATCCGCTCGATGCCGTATTTGGTCATCGAAAAAAGGTAGGTGTCAGGGTGATGCCAGGTATGCCCTGCTTCATTGTGGGGCGGCGCCGGCATATACCCATCCGGGCCACGCTGTTGCCAATTCGCTTGCCCCTCGAGGTAAACGCCATGGCACGAAGCACAATTGTCAGCATACACCTGCACACCTAAAGTGATTACAGCCGCCTCATTCGGCTTTAGCATGACGTCTGTCACCTTTTTGGCTGGCAATGCAGATAAATATGCAAGCCCAAGCGCAGCCACTATGCCGCAAATTGCGAGTGAATATGATCTCTTCATGACGCGGGTTTCACACTGATTGGAACGCTAACGACTGCCACCGATGTGTAGTGCTTTTTGGTGAATAAAACAATTGAATGGAGTTGCGTTAAGTTGACGCTCTGCAACTTTTTACCGGTCGTTCTGCTTTGTCGAGAAAATACGCAACGGGTATTGACAAAAAAACTGAAAAAACCGCATCACGAGCAGGATTTTGCTACATCACAAACGCATCACAGAACAGTCGCATCCCTGTGTGTCCCGAGATTGCGCAGAGCGTCCCGCTATGTCACTAAAAGGCATGGTCACGGGACATCGCAGGTGAATGAGGGATGTGGCGAGATCGTTTTTTGGAGGTTCGAGTCCTACCCTTACCACCATTTGCCATTAACAAGAAACACCTGTTTCGTCCGAGGTCAGGGCGTGTGCTTTGCCGGCCCCGTTCTTTGCCAAACAGAAATATGACCGGTGCGCTGGTTTTCTGGGCAACAGCGAGTTTAGAAAACAAGACGTCAGGCTTCAGATATAAGGACGAACCTGCAGCAAATATGCAAGGAAGATTGTTTTCTCGCGATGCGCAAGTTTTGGGCGTGTCTGCCTGAAAAAACAGGCTGAAAAAGAGACACATAATTTTCGCTCCCAACCATATCCTGCTATTGCACGATAACCGCTGCTATGCCATAAGGGCGGCCAGAAACGGGCGAGATATGTCCGGGTCACCTTGTGGTGGGGTGTTTGTGCGTGGCGCGCGTATCCCTCATGCAACCATCACCGGTTTGTTGTGGTGGATCATTTTGTGAAGTTTCGGGTGTAACTCAAAGAGGCAGGTGGGACGACCACACTGTCTGACAGACAGGAAAAGGGCGAAAAGAGATGTCCAAGGAAAAGTTTGATCGTTCCAAGCCGCATGTGAACATAGGGACGATTGGTCACGTTGATCATGGTAAGACGACCCTGACGGCTGCGATTACGAAGGTTATGGCAGAATCGGGTGGGGCTGAGTTTCAGGCTTATGACCAGATTGACAAGGCACCAGAGGAGCGTGCGCGGGGCATTACGATTTCGACGGCACATGTTGAGTATGAGACAGAGAACCGTCACTACGCTCACGTTGATTGTCCTGGTCACGCTGATTACGTGAAGAACATGATCACGGGTGCGGCGCAGATGGATGGCGCGATTTTGGTTGTGTCTGCTGCTGATGGTCCGATGCCACAGACGCGCGAGCACATTCTTCTGGCGCGTCAGGTTGGTGTTCCAGCTTTGTGTGTTTTCATGAACAAGGTTGATCAGGTTGATGATGAGGAGCTTTTGGAGCTTGTTGAGATGGAGATCCGTGAGCTTTTGTCCTCTTATGAGTTTCCCGGCGATGACATTCCGATTGTGAAGGGTTCTGCGCTGACAGCATTGGAAGATGGCGATGCGGCGATTGGTTCGGACGCGATCAAGGAGTTGATGTCTCAGGTTGATGCGTATATTCCGCAGCCGGAGCGTCCGAAGGACCAGCCATTCCTGATGCCGATTGAGGATGTTTTCTCGATTTCTGGTCGTGGCACGGTTGTGACGGGCCGGATTGAGCGCGGCATTGTGAATGTTGGCGAGGAGATTGAGATTGTCGGTCTGAAGGAGACACAGAAGACGACCTGTACGGGCGTTGAGATGTTCCGCAAGCTTTTGGATCAGGGTGAGGCTGGCGACAATGTTGGCGTTCTGCTTCGTGGTACGAAGCGTGAAGAGGTTGAGCGAGGTCAGGTTCTGTGTGCGCCTGGTTCGATTGCTCCGCATACCGAGTTCAAGTGTGAGGCATATGTTCTGACGAAGGATGAGGGTGGCCGTCATACTCCGTTTTTCTCGAATTATCGTCCGCAGTTTTATTTCCGGACAACGGATGTGACAGGTTCTGTTGAGCTTCCATCAGGCACGGAGATGGTTATGCCGGGCGATAACATTGCGATGACGGTGACTTTGATTGCACCGATTGCGATGGATGAGGGTCTGCGCTTTGCGATCCGTGAGGGCGGCCGCACCGTGGGTGCCGGCGTCGTCGCATCAGTCGTAAAATAAAAATCAGTTAAAAGAGCTTAGGAGTGTAGCTCAATTGGTAGAGCACCGGTCTCCAAAACCGGGGGCTGGGGGTTCGAGCCCCTCCACTCCTGCCACTGAATGACAAATCTTTTGTCAGCCCCCGGCCATCACTGGCCGGGGGTTTTTTTCATGCCGCTGGTATGGATGACTCTGACAGTAGACACGGGTGTGTCATTCACTCAATCACCAAGGCCGTGGGCTAGCCTAATTTGGCCGGACCTTCGGGTTCACCCTTCGATGATGCCTTGTTGTGGGGTGCAGATTTTCATTGTGCCCGAGAAGGGCTACGGGCAGGCTTACATTTCGAAGTCTGGAGGAGATCATGCAGACAGATACGGATGTCATCATCATTGGTGCGGGTGTAGCCGGACTTGCAGCGGCAAAGAGTTTGGCATCAGCTGGCATTTCCTTTATTGTTGTTGAGGCATCGCACCGTATTGGTGGCCGCGCCTATTCCGAACAATTTGCCGATGGCAGCTGGTTTGATCTTGGTTGCTCCTATCTCCACGAGGCCGAGCTCAATCCCCTCATGCCGGTTGCCAAAGAGCATGGCTTTGCCTTGGGTGATGGCACACGGTTTCAGACTGAAAAAACCCACCTCCATGACGGAAGCAACGGGGGTGCCGGTCTGGCAGGCTTTAGCGCCTACTTTGAGGCTTGTGATGCCGGCATCTCGGCGATTGCCGGGGATGAAGCGACCTGCGGTGATAGGGATATGGCATCGGCTATGGATTGGGATTCGCCCTATGCACCGGTCTATAGCCATCTCATGGCAGGGTTGAATGGCTCGGATGTAACTGAACAATCGGTCACGGATTTTCTGAAATCGGGTTTTGGTCTTGATGTGCCGGTGGATCAAGGGCTCGGCCGTCTTGTTGCGCGTTGGGGCGCTGAGGTGCCGGTGACATTGAATTGCGCGGTGTCGGCAATTGACTGGCATCCGGGGCATGTCGCGGTGACCACAGCAGGGGGCAGAATTGCCGCAAAGCGGGTTATCGTCACCGTTTCGACGAACATTCTGGCGGCGGGGTTGATCCGCTTTGCACCTGACCTGCCTGACGAATTGACATCTGCGATCAATCATCTTCCCTGTGGCACACTGAATAAAATTGGCCTTTGCCTGACGCCGGACAGTTTTGGTGATGATCAGGCTGGCTGGCATGTTGCCTGGCCGGGTCAGACGGTACACACTGACCCAAGAGACATCGCCTCATTTGATGTTAATGTTGATGGAAAACAACAGGCGATTATCTTTGCCGGCGGCAGTTTTGGCATCCATCTGGAAAAACAGGGGCCGGCAGCAATGCGTGATTATGCTGAAAAAAGCCTCGCTACCGTTTTTGGCAGTTCTATCATTGATAGAATCACCGACGTCATTACCACGGCCTGGCACAGCGAGCCTTTGACGTTGGGGGCCTATTCTTACGCTGAACCCGGTCACTCAACAGCGAGGGAACTTCTGTGTGATACGGTGGCGGACACTGTTTTTTTCGCGGGTGAGGCAGCGAGCGTCAGCCACTACGGAACCTGCCATGGTGCCTTCATTTCTGGGCAGCAGACCGCGCAACGGCTAGTGAAATCGTTTGCCTGAGCGATTGGCTGCGTGATTGCCGTTGCGATGGTTTTTCTCCGGGAAAGCTGTTAAAACAGTGTCAAAGGCGGTGAAATTCTGAAAGACTGGAGCCGCTAGTTTACTCATTGGTGGCGTATGACCCAGCAATCCAAATCTGACCCCGTCATTGCACTGCGTGGCATTCACAAAAGCTATGATGATCTAATGGTGTTGCGGGGTGTCGATATCCGGGCGCATGAAGGTGACGTGATCTCGCTGATTGGCTCGTCTGGGTCGGGCAAATCAACGCTGCTGCGCTGTATCAATATGCTGGAAATCTGTCAGCAGGGTGACATTCAGTTTTGTGGGGAGGCGGTGCGCTGGTCTGGCGATGGACCCGGCCGGATGCCAGCTGATCAGGCGCAGGTTGTCAGGATGCGAACGCAGCTCTCGATGGTGTTTCAGTCCTTCAATCTGTGGGCGCATATGACTGTGCTGAAAAATGTGATTGAGGCGCCGGTCACAGTGCTTAAGCGCGAACGCGGTGAGGCGATTGACGAGGCGATGGCACTGTTAGAAAAAGTTGGCATTGCTGACAAGGCACATATCTATCCGGCACAGCTGTCGGGCGGCCAGCAGCAACGTGCGGCAATCGCGCGGGCGCTTGCAATGCGGCCAAAGGCCATGCTGTTCGATGAGCCGACCTCGGCACTTGATCCGGAACTGGAACAGGAGGTTGTCAAAGTTATCCGACAGCTTGCGGGCGAGGGACGCACAATGATTTTGGTCACGCATGATATGAAACTCGCGCGTGACGTCTCAAACCATGTGGTGTTTTTGAATCAGGGGATCATCGAAGAGGAAGGATCGCCTGAAACTGTTTTTGGAAACCCAAAAACAGAGCGGTTGCAGAAGTTTCTTCACGCATCTGTAGCCGCCTGATTGTTCAGCGTGAAGTTTGGTGATCTCTAAAGGGAGAGAAAAATGAAGTCACTTTTCAAAAGTGCATTGATTGCCGGTGTTGCCATTGGTGCCATTGTGTCAACTGCAGCCACCGCGCAGACGGTGCGGATGGGAACGGAGGGAGCTTACCCTCCTTACAATTTTATCAATGATGCAGGCGATGTTGACGGTTTCGAGCGCGAGGTCGGTGACGAGCTGTGCAAACGGGCCAATCTGACCTGTGAATGGGTGGTCAATGAGTGGGATTCAATCATTCCCAATCTGGTATCCGGCAACTATGATACGATCATTGCCGGCATGTCGATCACGGATGAGCGTGATCAGGTGATTGATTTCACCCAAGAATATTTCCCGCCTTCGCCATCCATCTACGTTGCACTCTCTGGCAGCTCGGTTGATGTCAATAAGGGCGTGATTGCCGCGCAGACAGCCACCATTCAGGCAGGATATGTCGCGTCAAGCGGTGCCACTCTGGTGGAATTTGCGACACCGGATGAGACCATTGCCGCAGTTCGCAATGGCGAGGCAGATGCCGTTCTTGCTGACGGTGATTACCTGAACCCGATTGTTGCCGAGTCAGGTGGTGAGCTTGCCGCCGTCGGCCAGGTCAGCATCGGTGGTGGTGTCGGCATGGGTATCCGCGAATCTGATGGTGATCTGAAAGCAAAAATGGATAAGGCCATCGGCTCAATGAAGGCTGACGGCTCGCTGAACAAATTGATCTCAAAATGGTTCGGTGCTGACGCCAACTTGTTTTAGAGCATTGATGCCATTGAACAGAGTATTTCAGGCAAAGGCGATTTTGGGGTCGCCTTTGCCCTTTTTGTTAAACTATAGCCGATCGCTTATGTCCTCTGATATCTGGCAGACCGTGTTTTTACAATACGGCCCAGTACCTGAGAACACCGTCCATTGGAGACCGCTCTCATGACCCCACCGTCGGTGCTGATCGTAGGCAGCGGAATCATTGGTGCCGGGTTTGCCTATGCGGCGGCTCAGCGCTATCTGCCAACGCGGGTGATATCCAGCTTGCCGGTCAATAGTGGTGGCACTGCTACAGCTAACAGTTGGGCATGGATTAACGCCAACACCGACAATGACAGGAGCTATTTCGATCTGCGCCATGCCAGCATGCAGCTCTGGCAACGCTGGATGCAGATTGTGCCTGATCTTGTTGCCTCCTCGAGTGGTGGCTTTGTCTGGGACATGGATCCCGAGACACTTCGTGCCTTTGCTGCCTGTCACGAGGAATGGGGCTATCCGGTCGAGTTACTGTCTGCCGATGCCATTGCGGCAAAGCTGCCCTGCTTGTGTGATGTGCCGGCGCTCGCCGCTTATGTGCCAACGGAAATGGCCATTGAGCCGGGAGATGCTGTCAGCGCGCTACTCGCTGCTGGCGCGATAGAGCCTGAACAGCGGCATGTACACAGCCTGATGATTGACCAGGATCGCGTCTATGGAGTGATGACAGATGACGGCCCTTGCACCGCCGATGAGATCATTCTGGCAAGCGGTAATGGCACGCCGGCGCTGCTGGAGAGTGTGGGCGCCGCGATTCAGATGACACCGACAACCGGCCTGCTTGTCAAAACCCAGCCATTGCCCAAATTTTTGCCGCATCTGCTGACCGCACCTGATTACCATGTTCGCCAGACTTGCACCGGGCAGTTGCTGATCGGTGGCACTTTCAACCACCACCAGACACCGGATGCGGGTCAGAGCCAGCAAGATGCCGCTACCGAGCTTGCGGCGCGTGTTGAGTGTGCACTGCATTGTCCAGCATCCTTGGAGGTGGCATCTTTCAGCCTTGGCCAGCGTGTCATTCCGAAGGGAGGCCGGCCCAGAATTGGCCGCATCCAGCGTTCGGACGGACGTGAAATTGCTGGCCTCTACCTCGCGGTGATGCATTCCGGCATCTCAAACGCCGCCGCCGTGGCAGACCACGGCATCGCGGAAATTGTCACTGGCGCGCCGAGCCCATTGCTGACGCCGTTTCGGCCAGGATCTGGCGCTATCCATGAGAGTGGATCGAGAACCGGATGATGGGTGTCAGTTGCGCAGATCCATCCCTCTTGGAGGGGCTTGCCTGGTTGTCCTGTTATCTCATGACGGGCAAGCATATGGCGTTTTACCTGTCTTTTCTGACAGTGCTGATTCTGTTGGCGATCACCGCGCCGGTCGCGATCATTTTTGGTCTGCTTGGTGCTGTTGGCAGCCGCGCCCGATTGTTGCCGGTGCGGCTGCTTGGTCGGGGCTATATTTCGGTCGTGCGCGGAGTGCCAGATATCGTTTTCTTCCTGTTTGTGCCAATCGCACTTGATCAGGGATTTGAATATCTGCGGCATCGCATCATGTGTCCAGAGGTTCTTGAGCCGGTGCGCCAAGGCAATGATTTTGTTGTCTGTACAATCGCCAAATTACCGCTGAACAGCGATCCACAATGGCTGCATGAAATTTATGGTTTTGCCCTTGCGGTTTTGTCTTTTGCCATCGTTTTCGGCGCCTTTGCCGGCAATACTTTTCGCGGCGCGTTCGAGGCGGTGCCACGCAACCAGCTTGAAACGGCCGAGGCCTATGGGATGAGCAGACTACAGGTCTTCTGGCGGGTGCTGCTGCCACAGATGTGGATCTATGCGCTGCCGGGCTTGTCAAATCTTTGGATGATCCTGATCAAGGTGACACCGTTGCTGTTCTTGCTGGGGGTTGAGGATATCGTTTATTGGGCGCGTGAGCTTGGCAGCGCCAAAACCAGCGCCTTCTCGTTTCCGCATCCCGATTGGCGTCTATGGTATTTTCTGGTGCTGCTGCTGTTCTATCTGGGGCTGACCAAGATCAGCGAGATTGTCTTTGCCAGATTGATGGCGCGCTACAATATGGGTCAGGCAACTCTTGGCGGCAGCCGGCAGCTGGGGCAGGTCGGCCGATGAGTTGTTTTGAGACATTGCAAGCTTACGGCCTGCGTTCGATCGGCATTGGTGAGCGCTTGCTGCCAAAAGCTGATATCACCTTGTGCGAGCAGGTAGTTCTGATCGGCAGCGGCATGATCTGGAATGTCTATTTCGGCATCCTGTCGCTGGCTTTTGGCTTTTGGTTGGCGGTTGCACTTGCGCTTGGCAAGAATACCAAATCGGCGGTGGTGCGTGTTCCGGCTTCGAGTTTCATTTTTCTGTTTCGCGGCTCGCCCCTATTCATCCAATTCTTTGTTGCCTATCTGCTGTTCGTCTCGCTACCGAAACTGGGGGTGGTGATCAATCTTGGCTTTGTAGAGATTGATGCGCAAACACGCTGGCTGACGCGTGCATGGCTTGGCGCGTTGATCGTGCTGTTTCTGAATACGGCCGCCTATAGTGCCAATATCTTTCATGGAGCGCTGCAATCTGTGCCGGTTGGCGACCTTGAGGCAGCTGACGCTTATGGCATGAACCAGCGGCAAAAATTCTGGCGGGTGGTCTGGCCGACGATGTTGCGTCTGGCTTGGCCTTCCTACACCAATGAGGCCATTTTCATGTTTCATGCGACGACCTTGGTGTTTTTCTCTGGCTTTCCGGCGTGGCGGCAATCGGGTGATGCTCTCTATTACGCCAGTTATTTTGCTGACAAGACTTTTAACCCCTTTGTTCCCTATCCGATTGTGGCAGGCTATTTCATCGCGTTGACCCTTTGTATCATTGGGCTGTGGGGGTTGATTGAGCGTTTTCTCAACCGGCACCAGCCAAAGACGGGCCGTCGTCCGCGCCCGCGGATGATTTTCATGCGCTGAGACTGGTTCCTTGTTGACAGGGGCAATCCTTAACATCGTTAAATTTGGACACTTGGCTGTCAAATGATGCACCACATAGCGGACAAGGAGATAGGAAATGGAGGTGAACATCAAAAGTGCCATTAAAATCTGGGGCCGTTTGTCATCATCAAATGTGCAGGCGGTTCTGTGGTGCCTTGCCGAATTGAACCTGCCGTTTGAGCGGATCAATGCAGGCTATATCCATGGTGTCGTCGACACGCCGGAGTATCTGGCGATGAATCCCAATGGTCTGGTGCCAACTCTCATTGATGGTGATGGGCCGCCGCTGTTCGAGACTGGTGCCATCTTGCGCTATCTTGCCGGTCAATATGCGCCTGAGAGTTTCTGGCCAACCGATGCCGTGCAGCGCGCCCAAACCGACAAATGGACCGAATGGGCCAAGATCAATATTGCGCTGAAATTTACCGCGCCTGTTTTCTGGCTGGTGGTGCGGACCGCGCCATCACGACAGAACCCGGAGACCATTGCTGCAAATTTGAAGGTTTTGGAAAAATATCTGCGACTAGCTGATGACCGGCTCGGGACACACCAATATCTGGCCGGGTCAGATTTCACCCTTGCTGATATCCAGATGGGCCATTGTCTCTATCGCTATTACGACATTGCGATTGAGCGCCCAGATTTGCCCAATCTGCGCCGCTATTATGACCGTCTGTCCTCGCGTCCTGCCTATCGGAAATATGTAAAGGCGGATTATGAGGAATTACGGGTGACGGACGATTAGACAGTGACTGGATGAGCCATGGTTGCAGGTTCACCCTTGCTTCGCCTCGGCTATCCGGCGGCGTTGTTGTTCACGGTGCAGGGAATAGATACCGGTGGCGATGATGATACCAGTGCCGATGAGGGTTGGCTGGTCAGGCCACTCACCAAAAATCAGTATGCCAAGTGCGATCGCCCAGATCATGGCGGTGTAGCGAAAAGGGGCAACAAAGCTGATCTCGCCAACACGCATTGCCATGACGCTCAACAGGCTGCCAAACAGAATCGCAACTGCTGCCCCCAGCAGCAACAGCCAGGATAGCTGGCCAACGGCGCTCCACTCAGTGCCAGCCATGATCACCGTAGAAAACATAGTGATGCCGATCGTCGTCCATAGGGCCACCGTGAGTGAGGGGACATCACTGGTCAGACGCCGCGTGGTTATCTCGCGTAACGTGATGAATGCAACGGCAGCAAGTGCTGACAGCGAATAAATGTTAAAGCCTTCAAGCCCGGGCCGGATCACGATCAGAACACCGGCAAAGCCAACAATGATCGCGCTCCAGCGCCGCCATCCCACCGGTTCTCCAAGGAACAACGCTGCGGCCATTGTCACCGCAAGTGGCAACGCCAGCAGAATGGCTGACACATTGGCAAGTGGCATATGTTTGAGGGCCGTCAGAAAGGCGATTGTCGCGCCAGTCTCAGCGCCAACACGCAGCGCGACAAGCCATTTATTCTGATGAGAGAGACCGCGGATCGCCGCTTTGCTGCGCCACACTATCACGCAGAGCAGCGGAATTGTTATCAATCCACGCAGAAAGACCGCCTGAATCAGTGCCATGTCAGCAAACAGCAATTTCATCACAGCGTCATTGACGACATAGGCCAGAACACAAACCGTCATCAGGGCGGCACCCATAAGATTATCAGTCAGGCGCATTGTATTCCTCACAGTGAGTTGACCAGATCAGGCAGGATCTGGCAGTTGAAGTCGGGCTGAGCTTGTTTCAACCCACTGCAAAATGCTAGTAGAAAGGGTGTGGCCGGGACAGAAACGCTGTTTGCGACGCTGCCATTTTGGCGGTCGTTCACTTTACGGTGTCACTGCCGCAAACCCTTGGGGGAGGCCCTATGTCTAATTCTCGTGCCATCGCGCCGGCAAGGCCGCCAATCTGGGTACTCGTGCTTGCGGTCTCAGGCGCCAACATCGGGGTTTCTCTGTTATCACCGGCGGTACCGTTGATCCGGCAGGGCTTGGTGGCGACTGCCGATCAGGTGCAGCTTGTTCTGACTGGTTTCATGATGGCACTCGGCATCGGCCAGCTTATTGCCGGTACCCTCTCTGACAGATTTGGTCGGCGGCCTGTGATGCTGGTCGGCGCTACGCTGTTTCTTCTGGGTGGATTTGGGGCATTTACCGCGGCAAGCATTGATATGCTTGTTTTCATGCGCATTCTGCAGGGTGCGGGGGCCTAAGAATTGCCTCCACACGCCAGGAGGGCGTTTTATCGCACGCGCGCGCACAGAACTCTGGCGCCCGGGG
>ERZ802819.1769-NODE-1769-length-12874-cov-26.2801_pt1 | contig 12874 bp, 10 predicted proteins | sample MGYA00345647_ERZ802819 | MGnify/ENA primary metagenome ERZ802819 (study PRJEB30503, sample SAMEA104212355) | marine metagenome | biome: Westerlies Biome; feature: [SRF] surface water layer (ENVO:00010504) within the epipelagic zone...; material: water... | reverse complement strand
GGATATCCAGCTGCTGTGCTGGTTTGCGGTCCGGGTCGCTCTCAGCTGGTGCGCATGGCGGCAAAGCGCGCCGCATCGCAAAGGGCAGCAGCCAGATCGGCGGTGGCCGGATCATCGGCAAAGGGTGCGACAGCCACACAAGCTGCCTCGGCAAAGCCGCTGGCACGCAGGATAGAGCGGTCGATCGCATCGTGCTTTGCCAGCATGGCCTGCGCCGTGGCCAGATCATCCTTGGCAAAACGGGCCTCGCCAAGCGTGCGCTGCCAGAAGGCGCGTTCGTCGTCATCCCCGTCCTGCCACGCAATAATGGTCGGCAGCGTGATCTTCTGGTCGGCGAAATCGTCACCGGCATTCTTGCCCATCGCCGCCGCATCGGCGCTGTAATCCAGAGCGTCATCCATGATCTGGAACGCCATTCCGAGTTGCAGGCCATAATCATACATGGCGGCGACTTTGTCAGGGCTGCCACCCGATACCTCGGCACCGGCACCGGCGGCAGCGGCAAACAGCACAGCTGTCTTGCCAGCAATCACATCAAGATAGTCATCCACCGGCGTATCTGGGTTGCCGGTGATCGTCATCTGCCGCACTTCACCCTCGGTGATTTTCGCAGACGCGGCTGCCAGCCGGCCCAGCACGCTGATATTGTCAGCCTCGACCATCAATTCAAAGGCGCGGGCAAACAGGAAATCCCCCACCAGAACCGCCGCATCATTGCCCCACAGCGCATTGGCCGTATCACGGCCGCGCCGCAGGTTTGATTCATCAATCACATCATCATGCAGCAGCGTCGCCGAATGGATGAATTCAACTGCGGTGGCCAGCAGAATGGCCGGGCCGCGTTCATCCGGTGTGGCCGTGGCCATCATCGCGCCGGCGATGGACATCATCGGTCGCATACGCTTTCCGCCAGCAGCCACCAGATGCCCGGCAAGCTGCGGGATCAGGGGTACATCGCTCTGCATGCGCTCGATGATCGTGGCATTCACCCGTTCCATGTCTTTTTCGACAAGGCCCAGCAGTGGCGCCAGCGAGGGCGCACCCACCACAATGTCGGAAACCGGAGTTGACGTCATGAAATCCCACAAGCTGAATGATGGTCTAATTGATATCGCCTGCTGGTGATGAGGGGCAAGAAAATTCATCCGTGCAGCATGGATATTGGTCACCATGTCGCATTCTCCGGAAGACAATTGCCGCAACATTCTGGTGGTCTGGCCAATCCGGCTGTAATTGCAAACAAGAGCGCAGGACCAGACCCATCTATTGGCCAAAGCCCGGCCCCTGCGTTAACCCGGGCATTACGCCCGGCATTACCCCGGCATTACCCCGGGCATTGATCCCAGAATTGATGTGACAGCAAGACAGATTTGCCCCGTTTCTGTTCGCTAGGGGCTTGGCTAAAGATGTGATTTGGCGCATATCATGTGAATGGTTACGATCTTACGGACCACGAATGCGGTAAGGTTGTCGTTCCTTCAGGCCTTGCTTGCCGATTCAGGTATTCGCGCCGAGGTGTTCGATGCAAATATTTCGGCGCTTGAAGCTGGTATCGGTGCGTTTCCGCGGCGACTTGCTGTTGCTCCGGAATATCGCCTTGCTGCTGAAACCGTATTGAGTGATGCCAATGAACTGTTTGATGATTGATGCCGGATGACATCTGACAAAACACCAAGTGGCACTGATATTGCCGACGTCCCCATGATGCAGGTGACACATGATCATCTGCTGAATGAGGCCGTCAAGATCACACAGCCATCCGATGGGTATCGGGTTGGCAGTGATGCGGTGTTGCTGGCGGCATCTGTTGGCACCATAACCGGCCGTGTTCTTGATATGGGGGCCGGTGTGGGCGGTGTGTGCCTGTGTCTGGCGCGCCGTCTGGCAGAACTGCAGATTACCGCTGTGGAAAAGAACGCCGATATGGCGGCTTTGTGCAGCGAAAACGCTGTCCAGAACGGGTTGCAGAACCGGATCCGGGTGTTGTCTGCCGACATTCGCGAGATGCCGCCTGTGCTGGCTGGCAGCTTTGATCACGTGATCAGCAATCCGCCCTACCATAATTCCCACGGTACGCGCCCCCGTCATCCCGATCGGGCTGTTGCGCATATGGGCGATGAAACCTTGATGCGGGACTGGGTAAAAGCGGCGGTCTGGGCAGCCAAGCCGCGCGGGCGGATTACCTTCATCTGTCGCGCTGACCGTGTGCCGGAGCTGATCAACCTGTTCGCCGGAGCCGGTGCCGGTGAGACTGTGCTGTATCCGTTATGGCCGCGCCATTCCAGTCCGGCAGGGCGGGTGATCATTCAGGTGCGCCGTGATGTTGACGGGCCAGGGGCTATTCTGCCGGGCATGGTGTTGCATCGCGATGATGGCGGTTTTTCTGATGCCGCGCAGGACGTAATGAATGGTGGTCCGCTGCATGTGTCGCATCCGGCACGCCCGCAGCAAGCCGACCGACAGCGCGGAGGCTGACCTGATGAACCCGTTCAAAGCCGTTGCCCGGTTGCTGTTTTTCTGGAAAAAGCCGCGCGCGGTGGTGCCTGTAGTGCGCTTGTCTGGCGTGATTGCCAGCAGCAGCCAGATGCGCCGCGGCCTGTCGCTGGAAGGCGTTGAGCCGCAGCTGAAAAAGGCGTTCGCCATGCGCGGTGCCAAAGCTGTGGCCTTGATCATCAATTCGCCGGGTGGGTCGCCGGTGCAATCGGCGCTGATTGGCAAGCGGGTGCGGGATCTGGCGCGCAAGGGCAATGTGCCGGTGCTGGCATTTTGCGAGGATGTGGCGGCAAGCGGCGGTTACTGGCTGGCGGCCAGCGCCGACGAAATTTATGCAAATGCCGCCTCGGTGATCGGATCGATCGGCGTGGTGTCGGCAGGGTTCGGCTTTGATCGTGCGATTGAACGTCTTGGCGTTGAACGCCGTGTCTATACCGCTGGCACCAACAAGATGATCCTCGATCCATTCCAGCCTGAAAAAGAGGCTGATGTCGTGCGGCTGAAATCGCTGCAGGCGGAAATCCACGAACAATTCATCACCCATGTGACTGACCGGCGTGGTGGCAAGCTGACTGGTGCGCATGAGGATCTGTTCAGCGGTGCTTTCTGGACCGGTGCCGCTGCGGTCAAGCTGGGATTGATCGACGGGCTTGCCGATTGCCGCGGGATGGTGACCGAGCGGTTTGGCGAGGATACCGATCTTGTGACCATCGAGCCAAAGAAGCGCCTGTTTGGCGGCTTTGGCGGTCTGCCGGGAACGCTGGTGGGGCGCGTGGTCGATGATGCCGTTGATGTGGCTGTTGAGCGTGCGCACATGGCGCGGTTCGGTTTATAGCGGGGGCAATGCCGGCAGCGCCGGCAGAAAGGTGGTCTATGTTTTTCTCGCTCCCAAAAATACTGGCCCTGATGGGTGTGATCGGTGCCGTCTGGTACGGCTTTCGCCTGCTGGAAGCGCATCGTAAATCCCGTGATGATGCGGCCGGTGACAGCGCTGGCAAAGATGCTGGCAGCACACAGAAGAAAAGCGGGCCGCTGGATCTGGAAGAATGCCGTGTATGTCATGCGTGGGTTGCCGGCGAGGCGTGCACGCGTGAGGCCTGCCCCTATAACGGCTGATTTTACCTTCATCCTATTTCTCACCGCTTGCAATCAATGCCCGTTTGAGGCTAGTTTGCGGCTCTGATTCAGGCAGTAGAATCGTTCATGGCAAAGACCTTCATCACCCGTCCGGGAACCGACTTCCAGTCCATCCTGCTGAACCTGCAGGCCTATTGGGCAAAGCAGGGCGCTGTGATTCTGCAGCCTTATGATATGGAAGTGGGGGCGGGCACTTTTCATCCGGCAACAACGCTGCGCGCCCTTGGCCCTGACCATCATTGGCGTGCGGCCTATGTGCAGCCGTCGCGGCGGCCTACCGATGGGCGTTTTGGCGAGAACCCGAACCGGATGCAGCACTTTTATCAGTTCCAGACGATCTTCAAGCCGTCACCACCGGATTCACAGGCGCTGTATCTTGGCAGTCTGGGTGCGATCGGTCTGGACCCGGATGCGCATGACATCCGGTTTGTCGAGGATGATTGGGAATCGCCGACGCTTGGTGCCTGGGGCCTTGGCTGGGAAGTCTGGTGTGACGGGATGGAAGTGTCGCAGTTCACCTATTTTCAGCAGGTGGGGGGACTTGAATGCGATCCGGTGCCGCTGGAACTGACTTATGGGCTGGAACGTCTGGCGATGTTCATTCAGGGCGTCGACAACGTTTATGATCTGGACTGGGACGGCGTGCCAGCAGATCAAGGCGGCAAATGCTATCATGACATCTTTCACCGTGCCGAGGTGGAGTTCTCCTCCTGGAACTTCAATCATGCGGACACCGATATGCTGTTGCAGCATTTTCGCGATGCCGAGGATGAATGCGGGCGGTTGTTGGCGCTTGCCAGACCGTTGGCACTGCCAGCCTATGACCAGTGCATGAAGGCCAGCCACCTGTTTAATCTGCTGGATGCGCGCGGTGTGATTTCAGTCACCGAGCGGGCCGCCTATATCGGACGTGTGCGAACGTTGGCGCGCCGCTGCTGTGAGGCGTGGATCGGTGCTGCCGCCACCGCAGCAGAGGGTGAGGGCGCTGCACATGGCTGATCTGCTGATTGAACTGATCTGCGAGGAAATTCCGGCGCGCATGCAGATGCGGGCGGCGCAGGATCTGGAAAAGCTGGTGTCTGGTGCGCTGAATGATGCTGGCCTGCCACATGGCAGCGCCCGTCATTTCGTGGCGCCGCGCCATCTGGCCGTCTATATCGATGATGTGGCGGACCGGCAGGAAGACGTGTCGGAAGAGCGCCGCGGCCCGCGCGCTGATGCGCCGGAGCAGGCCATCGCCGGGTTCCTGAAATCAACCGGCCTGGCGCGCGATGCTCTGCTGGAACAGGACACGCCGAAGGGCCGATTTCTGTTCGCCCGCATTGAACGCGAAGGCAGCGCTACCACTGCGCTCTTGCCCGATATGATCACCAGAATTCTGTCCGATTTCCCCTGGCCGAAGAGCCAGCGCTGGGGGGCAACGCGGTTCCGGTGGGTGCGTCCGCTGCACCGGGTCAATGTCCTGTTTGACGGGGCTGCATTGCCGGGTGAGCTGGATATGGGTGGCGGAGCGCTGGCGTTCTCGGCGACCAGCTGCGGGCATTATTTCGAACATGGTGATGATATTTCGCTGGCCGGTGTTGCCAGCGCTGATGACTATGTTGGCCGGTTGCGCGATGGTTATGTGATGGTTGATCGTGCAGAACGCCGCGCCGCAATTGTCGATGGCGCAAGCGCGCTGGTGGACGGGCAGGGCGCAAAACTGCGGGTAAATGAAGGGCTGATCGACGAGATCACCGGCCTTGTTGAATGGCCGCATGCGCTGTTCGGGCGTATTGAAGACGGGTTCATGTCACTGCCGGATGAGGTGCTGGAAGCCTCTATCCGTGTGCATCAGAAATATCTGACAACAGAAGATGAAGACGGGCGGCTGACCCCGGGGTTTGTTGTCGTCAGCAACCGGCTGGCAGATGCGGCGCGCGATGACGTGATCCTTGCCGGTAATCAGCGGGTGCTGCGCGCACGGCTGGCTGATGCTGAATTTTTCTGGCAGGAAGATCGCCAGGCACCGCTTGCCGAAGCCTTGCCGCGTCTGGCTGATATCGTCTTTTATGAAGGGCTGGGATCGGTGCATGACAAGGCGGCGCGTCTGGCACAGCTGGCGGCGCATATTGCACCGGCGATTGCCGGATGTGATGGGGCGGCGGCTGGTGAGGCTGCACGCCTTGCCAAAGCCGATCTTGTCAGCGGAATGGTTGGCGAATTTCCTGAATTGCAGGGCATCATGGGCGGCTATTATGCCGAGGCTGGCGGTGCGCCTGCTGCTGTGGCATCGGCCATTCGCGATCATTATCGCCCGCAGGGACCAGCTGACGGGCTGCCAGCAACGCCGGAAGGTCTGGCGGTATCGCTGGCCGACAAGATTGACAGTCTGGTGGGGTTCTTTGGTGTTGGTGCCAAGCCGACAGGTTCAAAAGACCCGTTCGCACTGCGCCGCGCCGCGCTGGGTGTGATCCGGATCATTCTGGAATCACAGACACGGCTTCCCTTGCGGCCGGTATTGGCAGCATCTGCAGCCGCTTATGGGTTTGCAGCGGTGGATGATGACCTGCTGGCGTTCATTCGTGAACGGTTGCGTGTCAGCTTGCGGGATCGTGACGCTGGCAGTGGCAGCAGCATTGCCCATGATGTCGTAGCAGCGGCGCTGGGTGACGGCATGGCCGAGGGAAGCGATGATATCCTGTTCCTTGCCGAACGTGCCGATGCGCTGGCGGCGTTCCTTGGCAGTGATGACGGGGCCGGTCTTGTTGCGGGATGGCGCCGGGCTGCCAGCATTCTGGAGGCAGAGGAAGGCAAGGCAAAACAGAGCTTTGCCCCGGCGACCGATCCGGCATTGTTTGCACTGCCTGCCGAAACGGGTCTTTATGAACATCTGGACAGCCTGTCCTTTTCAGCGAAAGTGCTGAGCCGGGACGAATTGCTGTCAGGCATGCAGGCGCTTGGCACATTGCGCGGGCCGATTGACGTGTTCTTTGACAGCGTTGTTGTCAATGATGATGATGATGCAGTGAGACTGAACAGGCTGGGGTTGCTGGCAATGGTTCGTGATGCAATGACAAGGGTTGCCGACTTCACCAAACTTGAAGGCTGAAAAAAAGGCTGAATTGGAATGAATGAAACCGCCACCCAATGGGTTTACTCTTTCGGTGCCACAGGCTCGGAAGGTGACAGTTCAATGCGCAACCTTCTTGGCGGGAAGGGGGCCAATCTTGCGGAAATGGCTGGCATCGGCCTGCCTGTGCCGCCCGGCTTTACCATCACGACCGAAGTTTGTTCCTGGTTCTACAGCAATGACAAAAGCTATCCGCAGACGCTGAAGGCAGAGGTTGAGGCCGCAGTCGCCCGTATCGAGGCAGAGACAGGTGCGCGCTTTGCCGATCCGGAAAACCCGCTTCTGGTTTCGGTGCGTTCAGGGGCACGCGCGTCAATGCCCGGCATGATGGATACGGTTCTGAATCTGGGGCTGAATGATGCCACCGCCGCCGGGCTTGCCGCGCGCGCTGATGATACGCGATTTGCCTATGACAGTTATCGCCGCTTTATCCAGATGTATGCAGATGTGGTGATGGGTGTCGATCACGGCCTGTTCGAGGACGCGCTGGAAGAAATGAAGCTGCGTTTCGGCGTGTTCGATGATACTGGCCTGACGGGCGATAACCTTGTGGCGTTGGTCGATATCTACAAGGACATTGTGGCGGATGAAGCTGGCGAGGCGTTTCCGCAGGATCCGGGTGACCAGCTGTGGGGTGCGGTCGGTGCTGTTTTCACCAGCTGGATGAACGCGCGGGCAACCACATATCGGCGGCTGAACAATATACCGGCGTCATGGGGCACAGCGGTGAATGTGCAGGCGATGGTCTTTGGCAATATGGGTGATGATTGTGCAACCGGTGTGGCCTTCACGCGCGACCCGTCGACTGGCGAGAACAGTTTTTACGGTGAATATCTGATCAATGCGCAGGGCGAGGATGTGGTGGCCGGTATTCGCACACCGTTGCCGCTGACCAAGACGGCAGCGCAGGCTGCTGAAACCGGCGATGTGTCGATGGAAGAGGCCATGCCCGCGGTATTTGCCCAGCTGGATACAGTGCGCGCCCAGCTTGAGGCGCATTATGCTGACATGCAGGACCTTGAATTCACCGTCCAGCAGGGAAAGCTGTATATGCTGCAGACGCGCAGCGGAAAGCGGACAGCCGCTGCCGCCTTGCGCATGGCGGTGGAGATGGCTGAAGAAGGGCTGATCAGCCGTAATGAGGCGCTGTTGCGTCTTGATCCGGTGGCGCTGGATCAGCTGTTGCACCCGACACTGGACCCCGATGCCAGCAGAACTGTGCTGACGCAGGGTCTGCCTGCATCGCCGGGGGCGGCGTCTGGTGAAATTGTGCTGAGTGCTGATCGCGCCGAAGAGCTGGCAGCTGGTGGCAAGCAGGTGATCCTTGTGCGGCTTGAGACCAGCCCGGAAGATATCCACGGCATGCATGCGGCTGCCGGTATCCTGACGGCGCGCGGCGGTATGACGAGCCATGCGGCTGTTGTTGCGCGCGGCATGGGACGGGCCTGCGTATCGGGTGCGGGCGATCTGCGCTTTGATGAGACAAGCGGCAAGGTGTATATCCGCGACCATGAGCTGAGCGAAGGCGACATCATCACCATTGATGGTGGCACTGGCGAAGTGTTTTCCGGCAGTGTCAAAACTGTTCAGCCTGAAATGTCGGGTGCCTTTGCAACGGTGATGGCCTGGGCTGATGATACGCGGCGAATGGCGGTGCGCACCAACGCAGAGACGCCGGCAGATGCCCGTACGGCCGTTGATTTCGGTGCTGAGGGCATTGGCCTGTGCCGGACAGAGCATATGTTCTTCGATGTTGACCGTATTATCGCGATGCGCGAGATGATCATGGCAGCAGACAGTGTTGGCCGCGAATCTGCACTTGCCAAACTGCTGCCGATGCAGCGACGTGATTTCGAGGAATTGTTTACCATCATGGCTGGCCTGCCGGTGACGATCCGGTTGCTGGACCCGCCGTTGCACGAGTTTCTGCCGCATTCGGCTGATGAACTGGCCGAGGTGGCTGCTGCTGCCGGTATCACCGCTGAAACAGCCCGCCAGCGTTCACTGAAACTGTCGGAATCGAATCCCATGCTGGGCCATCGTGGCTGCCGGCTGGCGGTCACATATCCGGAAATCTGCCGTATGCAGGCGCGTGCAATCTTCGAGGCTGCAAGCAATGTGACAAAGGGCGGGGCAGAAGCGCCGGTCCCCGAAGTGATGATCCCGCTTGCCGCAACGGCAAAAGAGCTGGAAATCTGCAAGGCGGTGATTGATCAGGAGGCGGTTGCGGTTGCTGGCGAGACCGGTATCAGCATCGATTATCTTGTCGGCACCATGGTTGAATTGCCGCGCGCCGCGGTTTGCGCCGATGGTCTGGCCGAACAGGCAGAGTTTTTCTCGTTCGGTACGAATGATCTGACGCAGACAGCGCTTGGCATCAGCCGTGATGATGCTGGCGCTTTCATGCATGCCTATACCGATGCGGAGATCTATCCGGTTGATCCGTTTGTCTCGATCGATGTGGACGGGGTCGGTGCGCTGGTGAAGATGGGGGCTGAACGCGGCCGAAGTGTGCGCAGCGATATCAAGCTGGGCATCTGCGGGGAACATGGCGGTGATCCGGCATCAATCAGCTTTTTCGAGACGGTCGGGTTGGACTACGTGTCCTGTTCACCATACCGGGTGCCCGCTGCACGGCTGGCCGCAGCCCAGGCCACCATTCGCGCACAGGCTGAAACTGCGGACTGACGGGACACAGTCTGCCGGCAAATAAAAAGGCCGGGACATGCCCGGCCTGATCGTCATTCCGTTTATATTATGGACGGTGTTTCCGCTGCATCTCCGCAGCTGTAAACACATGCTGTGGCGGGCGGTGCCCGTCTGGGGCAGTGCCCCGCCAGTTCAGGTGCTGCCAGCCTACTTGATGCCGAGGCCTGAAAAGCGCTTGTTAAAGCGGGCCACCTGGCCACCTGAATCGACGATGCGGTGCTGACCGGTCCACGCGGGATGGGTCTTCGGGTCGATATCAAGCTTCAGCACATCGCCGGGCTTGCCCCAGGTAGAACGCGTCTTGCGCTCGCTACCATCAGTCATCACAATAGTGATTTCGTGATAATCCGGGTGAATTTCCTTTTTCATAACCTGCTCCTGCTTGCAGCGTGGCGGCCGTACAATGCTGGTCTGTAATCCAGACCCTTTGCGGACCGAGGCGTGAACTGCAATGCAGCCCGATCCCGGCCGGCGGCGACGCTGGTCAATATCCAGAAGCGGTGGTATATCCTCAACCACCATGGAAGGCAAGCCCCAATCAATGACCAATAGTGCCGCGAGGAAAGGTCCAGCAACGTGAATGTCAGCCCTGAAGATGCGTCACGCAATGGCGGCTATTCACTGCGCCAGCTTGGCCGTGTCTTCTGGCCCTATTTCAAGCCGTTCAGGCGGCAGATTTCCGGTGCTGTTCTGGCCCTGATGTTGGTCGCCGGGGCGTTGCTGGTGATGGGGCGCGGGCTTGCCTATCTGGTTGATGAAGGGCTGTCCAAGCAAGACCCCGAATTGCTGAACAGGGCCGTTATCGCTACCGCCCTGATCGCGCTGTGTCTTGCCATTGGCAGCTATCTGCGCACGACACTGGTCAATCAGGTGGGTGAACAGGTGTTGGCGCGGATTCGATCAGCGCTGTTCGCGCATGTGCTTGGCCTGTCACCCGGCTGGTTTGAAAGCGCGCGCACCGGCGATATTCTGGCCCGCATAACCACTGATACAGCCATTGTGCAGACGGTCATGACATCAACCATTTCGATGGCTGTGCGCAATCTGATTCTGCTTGTTGGCGGGCTGGTTATGCTGGTTTTGTCCAGTCCGAAAATGTCACTGGTGGTGCTGATTGTTGTACCGCTTGTTGTGGCCCCGATGATCGGTCTTGGCAGGCGGTTGCGGCGTGCATCGCGGCTTGCCCAGGACAGGCTTGCCGATGTGGCGGTGCAGGCGGAAGAAAGCGTGTCGGCCATGCGCACGGTGCAGGCCTTTGCGCGGCAGGGGTTTGTGCTGGCGAAGTTCGATGGATCAGTAGATGACAGCCTGCAGGCTGCGCTGTCGCGAGTGCGTCTGCGCGGTTTGATGAGCGGCATTGTGATCTTCATGGTCTTTGGCGGCATTTCAGCCATTCTGTGGGTTGGCGGACAGGATCTTCTGGCTGGAAACATCTCAGCCGGCGACTTGTCGTCCTTTGTTTTCTATGCGTTCCTGGTTGCTGCTTCGACCGGATTTCTGTCCGACCTTGCTGGCGAGTTGCAACGCGCTGCGGGCGCGGCAGACCGTATTGCGGCGATGTTGCAGGCTGATGAGACCCTGCCGCAGCCGGCCGTTCCGCGCCGTATTGATCCCGCGTGCGATATTGCCTGTGCCTTTGAAGATGTGGATTTTGCTTATCCTGCGGCCGCCAGCAGGCCGGCGGTCAGCCAGATACGCTTTACCGTGGCACGCGGCGAACGCGTGGCGCTGGTGGGGCCAAGCGGGGCGGGTAAATCGACATTGTTCCATCTGCTGCTGCGCTTTTATGATCCTGATCAGGGGCGAGTGATCGTGGGTGGTCAGGACCTGCGCGAGACAGCGCTGAATGATCTGCGCGGGCATATTGGCATCGTCTCACAAGACCCGGCGCTGTTTTCGACAACAATCCGCGAGAACATTCTGTTCGGTCGCCCTGATGCTGGCGAGACCGAGATGGTGGCTGCCGCGCAGCAGGCCGAGGCACATGGCTTTATCACGGAGCTGGAAGGCGGCTATGACACGCTGGTTGGTGAAAAGGGTGTGCGTCTGTCTGGTGGGCAGCGCCAACGGCTGGCCATCGCGCGGACCATTCTGCGTGATCCGGGTCTTTTGTTGCTTGATGAGGCGACAAGCGCGCTGGATGCACGTTCGGAAGCTGCGGTGCAGGCAGCGCTTGATAACCTTTCACGTAACCGGACCACGCTTGTCATCGCCCACAGGCTGGCCACAGTGGTGCGGGCAGATCGCATTCTGCTGATTGACAATGGTCAGATCACAGCCACTGGCACGCATGAGGAACTGATCGTCGATTCACCGCTTTACCGGCATCTGGCGGATTTGCAATTCACAACGCCGACCGGCAGCAATACCAGCATGTCTGACCGCGGATAGCGCATGTGCAGACCGGACTGAACAGGCGCGGTGAACGGCTAACGCGGACTGAAGTAAAGAACGACACTGCCAAGACCTGCGAAGTAGTCATCGGCCGAACCGATGGCAATGCCAGCAACTGCTTTGTCTGCGGGCTGCCAGAGCGCCAGTGAACCATTGAACCCCACGTCGCCATCTCCAAAATCAAGATTGAAGGTAACATCTGAGCTGAGGGCAACGGCGGTATCTATGTCAGCATCGGCAAACAAGAGACTGCCCGACACTTTGGTATCTGTGCCGGCGTCATCGGTGCCAGACAGAATCATTTGGTCGATGCCGCCCGACAGCAACCCGCCGAATGCCAGATATACCCGGCCGGTGCCGGTCAGGCGTGACAAATCTGAATTCAAGCAGGCAGCACATACCATCGTAATGCCTGATATCTGTTCCAGCGGCAGGGTGAACGCCCGGTTCAGCGGATAGCTGATCGTGGCCGTAAAAATGGCAGATTGATCAGAACCGTCATTTTCATCGACCACCATCCTGACTGGCAGGATTTCGGATGAGCTGGGCGGTGCCTCCCACGGTGTTTCCAAAGTTGTTTTGAGTGGCTGCGGACCGCCAACCCAGAGATCTGCACCGCCGCCGTCAATATCCGCACCTGGCCACAGCAACACCGCAACCTCATACTTTTCGCGCAGCTCATGAACAGGCGGCGGCATTACCCGCCGGATGACAATCGGTGTATCGGAAATCTGGTTCATCACGCTGCTGACCACTGTCGCAGGCGCGGGCGGGTCTGCCGGCAGCGTCGCGGCCGATACACCGTCTTGCAACAAGGGTATGAAAAACGCGTCGATAGCGGCGCCACTCAGCGCCACACTGGCTGACTGTGTCCGGGCGCAGGCAGTCTGCAAAAATATCTGTATCAGCAGGGTTGCCGCAAGAGCCAGTCGCGGCAACAGTCGCAGGGCGCGGCGTTGAACAACAGGCTTGCAACCGGCATGGAAGCCATTGCCAGCGCCATCATTGCCATTGCCATTGCCATTGCCA
>ERZ802819.1768-NODE-1768-length-12875-cov-17.4264_pt1 | contig 12875 bp, 10 predicted proteins | sample MGYA00345647_ERZ802819 | MGnify/ENA primary metagenome ERZ802819 (study PRJEB30503, sample SAMEA104212355) | marine metagenome | biome: Westerlies Biome; feature: [SRF] surface water layer (ENVO:00010504) within the epipelagic zone...; material: water... | reverse complement strand
TTATCAACGAGTTCGTTTCTGAGAAGGCCATGGGCAAAGACGGTTATTTGTTCCCGGCAGGTCTAGTTCCATTATCAAGTGCAGATTTCGCAAAGCAGGCTGCAGCGCGCGACGCGCTGTAGCCCTTGAGATCAAAATTGTCATCCCGCACAGAAATTATTGTGCGGGATGACTATGTCTCTGAATAATGATGTGTTAAACAACATCAAGATTGATGTCTCTCGCAAGATTGCTTTTGATAGTCATTGTGGTAACTGGTTTCTCTTGAAGCTAAGCTGGCACGTAAACCGCAGGGAAACATGTTTAGTTTTTTTTCAACCGACTTTGTTATCTTTTCGGCGACTATTTTGGCAGCCGTGGGCTCGTTTTATTTGGCAAAAGGGCGAGTGCTAAAACAAGCGGCTTTCGAGGGTGTTAAACCGCACTCTCTCAGTCAATACTATGGATTGTATGTTTGCATTTGGGTGCTAGTGCCTGCAATTTTGCTTGCGCTGATTTGGTTATTTGCCGCTGATCCAATGTTGCTGAATGCCGCGAAAGCTCGGCTAGTAGCTGCTTATCCAAAACTGCCCGATTCCTTTCTAGATTTGAAAATGGCTCAACTTGGCAATATCGCCGCCGGCTTCCTCCAGTCAACGGACCCTGTAATGGTCGCTCAGGCTGATTTGTTGCGTCAAGCGCAAGCTTCTGCAGACCGCGCTAGAAATCTAACGCTTGCGTTAGTCATGTGCACCGGCTTCTTTTATTCAGTCCGCCGCGTTTCGCCAGAACTGCGGGCACGCGTGCTTTGTGAGGCGTTTTTGCGGCGGGTATTCTTTTTGGCTGCAGTCGTTGCTGTCCTCACCACCGTTGGTATTGTTGCCTCTCTTCTTTTCGAAGCCGTCCGGTTCTTTCGAGAAATATCGCTTATCGACTTCTTTTTTGGAACCCATTGGTCGCCGATGACGGCTCTGCGGCCGGGTGACACAGGTGTTAGCGACGAAGATGTGGCAGGGTCCTCGGGTTCATTTGGGATGGTGCCTGTGATGATTGGCACGTTGCTGGTGGCTGTTATTGCGATGGCTGTAGCGCTGCCAATCGGCCTGTTTTCGGCTATATACACATCTGAGTTTGCGTCACGAAGGGTGCGCAATGTCGTTAAGCCGACCCTTGAGGTGCTTGCAGGTGTGCCAACTGTTGTATATGGATTTTTTGCCGCCCTCACAGCCGCGCCATTTTTTCGCGACGTTGGATTATTTGTTGGGCTTGATGTTTCATCTCAAAGTGCGCTTGCCGCCGGCGGTGTAATGGGCATCATGATTATTCCTTTTATTTCGTCATTATCCGATGATGTCATTACTGCGGTTCCCCAGCCGCTTCGTGATGGTGCATATGGGCTGGGAAGCACTCGAGGCGAGACAATCATTAGGGTTATTTTGCCTGCCGCTTTTCCTGGTCTTGTTGGGGCGTGTCTGTTGGCTGTTAGCCGAGCTGTTGGTGAAACAATGATTGTTGTAATGGCAGCTGGTGTCGCAGCTAACATGACGATAAACCCCCTTGAAGCGGTTACAACCGTGACGGTGCAAATTGTCATGTTGTTAACTGGGGATAATGAATTTGATTCGGTTAAAACGCTATCGGCGTTTGCCCTTGGAATAACATTATTTTCTATCACGTTGCTTTTAAATGTTGCAGCACTCTCCGCGTCTCGTAGGCTAGGGCAGCGCTATGAGTGATTTAAAATATGCGGCTCAACTGGATGCTGAAACCGAGTTGCGCTTTCAAAAAATTGCCATTGGTTTGAAAAAAAGGCGCGCTGCTTCGCGTCGATTAAAGACGTATGGCGTTTTGGCTATTCTCACAGCATTGAGCTTTTTGGTGATTTTGCTCACCACAATTATAAGCAACGGATATACCGCCCTTCAACAAACTGAGCTTTTAGTTGAACTATCCTTCCCAGAGGCTAAGCTTGTGGCAAGCGATGGGAGCTTGGATTTAAAAAAATCTCAAAATTTCAACTGGGACGGCTTAGTAAAGAAAGCGTTTGTATCTGAATTTAAAGAAGTGAAAACTAGACTTGATCAACGCGCCCTCACCGAAATTATCTCAAAAAATGCAGGCTATGACCTTCGGCGTCAAATTGAAAAAACTGGAATATTACCTGTTGGTAAAACAAAAGTTTGGATCAAAACATCAGATGATGTTGACATGTTCATGAAGGGCCGCATTGATCGAACTATTGAAGAGCGTAAGAGACGTTTGTCGGATCAGCAACTTGATTGGGTTGACGACTTGGTCTCTTTCAATAGGGTTAGGTTAGTCTTTAATAAAACATTTTTTACAGCTGCTGATTCTCGGGAGCCAGAGAGTTCGGGTGTTTTGGGTGCAACCGTTGGTTCAGCAATGGCTCTTTTTGTCACCGTTCTGTTGGCGTTACCTCTCGCGGTAATGGCTGCGGTCTATTTGGAATATTTTGCCCCGCCTGGCCGCGTGACTGACTTTATCGAAGTTAACGTCAATAATCTCGCAGCGGTACCGTCAATTGTTTTTGGACTTTTGGGGCTTGCCGTTTTCCTTGGGTTTTTTGGCATGCCTCGATCAGCCCCGCTGGTTGGGGGTATGGTGCTGGCACTGATGACGCTGCCAACCATCATTATCGCCACACGCGCGTCTATTCGCGCCGTGCCAACCTCGATCCGTGATGCTGCGCTTGGTCTTGGCGCGTCACGCATGCAAGCGGCTATCGATCATGTTCTCCCAATCGCAGCACCGGGAATATTAACGGGAACTATAATTGGAATTGCTCAGGCGCTTGGTGAAACGGCACCACTAATCATGATCGGTATGGTCGCGTTTATCGTTGATGTGCCAGCTACTTTGACTGATCCAGCAACGGCATTACCTGTACAGATTTACATCTGGTCAGATAGTGCCGAACGCGCCTTTTACGAACGGTCGTCACTGGCAATTATGGTGCTCCTAACCTTTTTGATTTCGATGAATATCTCGGCGGTTCTGTTGCGTCGTAAGTTTGAGAAGAAGTGGTAAAAGACCTATGACTACAAAGCCAGGCATTGCAAAGGCTATCAAAATTAGCGCCAAAGAAGTCAATGTGTTCTATGGAGAAAAACAGGCTTTAAATGAGGTTTCAATTGATATTGAAGATCGGTCGGTAACGGCATTTATTGGCCCGTCAGGTTGCGGAAAATCAACCTTTCTGCGCTGTTTTAACCGCATGAATGATGTCATACCCAGCTGTCGTGTTGAAGGATCAATCATCATGGGTGATGTTGATATAAATAATCAGCAAGTGGACCCTGTGTTGCTTCGTGCTCGTATTGGTATGGTGTTTCAAAAGCCGAACCCCTTTCCCAAAACGATTTTTGAAAATGTGGCCTATGGGCCGCGCATTCATGGGCTTGCTCAAAGCAAAAGCGAACTTGATGATATGGTTGAAGACAGTCTGAAAAAAGCGGGTCTTTGGGGTGAGGTCGCCGACCGGCTCGCTGATCAGGCAACCGGCCTTTCAGGTGGCCAGCAACAGCGGCTTTGCATCGCGCGGGCGATTGCGGTTGGGCCCGATGTTCTGTTGATGGATGAGCCTTGTTCAGCGCTTGATCCGATTGCAACCTCGGTAATTGAGGAATTAATCAGCGAATTGCAGCAACGCTTTACCATTCTGATTGTTACCCATTCGATGCAGCAGGCGGCAAGAGTATCACAAAAAACCGCCTATTTTCATCTTGGAACGTTAGTTGAATATGGCGATACAAAAGAAGTGTTTACCCTGCCGAAAAACGAACAGACCGAAGCCTACATCTCTGGCAAAATTGGTTAGGAAAAATCATGGATACACAAAAACATATCAGCTCGGCTTTTGATCAGGATTTGACGATCCTGAATGACGCATTGCAAAAACTTGGCGATTTAGCTTGCCGGCAGTTTGAGGGCGCTATCGAAGGCATTGCAACGCAAAATGAAGCTAATCTTGATAGGGTGATAAAAGGTGACGCAGCACTTGATGCGCTTGAGGCCGAGATTAATGAAAAAGTGATGGAAGTTATTACACTTCGGTCACCGCGTGCCGAAGATTTGCGCTATGTTTTGGTAGCGTTGAAAGTGGCAGGTATTTTAGAGAGAATAGGCGATTATGCGCGTAACATTGCCAACCGAACCAAGGTGATTATAACCGCTGGCAATGAAAATATTCCAGGTGTGAATATTGGCCGAATGGGTCAGGTGACGCAAGATATGGTGCGTGATGCATTGACGTCCTATCGTAGTCGCGATGCTGAAATGGCGCTTGCCGTTTGGAGCCGTGATATCGAGGTTGATCATATGCATACGGCATTTTATAAAGAGGTATTGGCCTCAATGTCGCGCAACCCGAATATGGTTGGCACCGGCGCGCATCTTTTGTTTATCGCCAAAAATATTGAACGGATTGGTGATTATGCGACAGGCATAGCCGAACAGGTGCATTTCCTTGTCAAAGGCGTAGTGCCTGACGAAGATCGGCCAAAAGCCGATAAAACCAGCAAGGTGGTTAACACCTGATTTTGAGGTAGCGAGTGATGCCGGTAAAAATCCTGATTGCCGATGATGAGCCGAACCAGCTGGAACTTTTGTCCTATAATCTAGCGCAAGTCGGTTTTGACGTTGCGCAGGCGCATGATGGCCAGGTCGCGCTGACCATGATCGAGGATTGGCATCCTGATCTGGTGGTCCTTGATTGGATGATGCCGCACATGTCCGGGATCGAACTTTGTCGGACATTGCGGTCACGCGCCGATACGAAATTACTGCCAATAATCATTCTAAGCGCCCGCGGTGAAGAAGGCGACCGCACGCTTGGGCTGGATACGGGGGCTGATGATTATATGTCGAAACCCTTTTCACCGCGCGAGCTAGTGTCGCGGGTCAAGGCGCTTTTGCGGCGATCCCGTCCGGCTTTGATGAATGATGTTCTGGAATTTGAGGATTTACAGCTATTCCCAAGCCGAATGGAAGTCTTTCGTGGTGGCGCTCGACTAGTGCTTGGGCCAAAGGAATATCAGCTTTTATCAATTTTGATTGAGCGGCCCGGGCAGGTGTTTAGCCGTTCCCAGCTTCTTGATCTGGTTTGGGGGCATGGTGTTTATGTCGAAGAACGCACGGTTGATGTTCATTTAAGCCGGCTTCGCAAGGCGCTTGATCAGGCAGGTGATACGCCATTGCCAAATCTGATCCGCACTGTGCGCGGCAGTGGCTATGCCCTCCAATCTGGATGATTGAAAATGTGGGGTGATTCCCAAGGCCAGATAATTAGTAGACCGGATAATCAATAGGCCACCGACCGTTTTGTTCAAAAGTTGGTCCTATAACCTCGACCTTAATTGTAGACAAGGTTGTAGAAAAGCTTTGTGCTGTGATTGTCGCGGACAATCTTGTAAACTGGCTTAGTGCTGGGATTTTTTAGATTTGAATTTGCCTCACATAGGCGCCAGCTCAGCATGTAACTGAAGCTATACATAGATCCCATTTTTTAATTGCACAGGTCAATGCACTGTTTTGGTTTACCCAGTGGTCTACCCAAAGAATATCCAGTTTGAATGCACGCCATGCATGGGCGACCCCAGGTGCCTACGTATATATACACAGGCTGTTGCACAGATTGGGTCACAGGATCGCCAGCCACATTCAGTTGCTCAACGAATATAGAAACCAATCAGTCTGCAACGCTGAGGAATTATAGGTAATATTTTGCGGCAATGAGTGCGTAGATTGCAGCACACAGCATAATGGCTAGCATCACCGCCGCGCTGCCATAATCCTTGGCTCGTTTTGAAAGGCCGTGTTTGGAATAGGAAATTCTGTCCACTGCCGCCTCTACACTGGAATTAAGCAGTTCGACGATCAGCACGAGAACGAGGCTTGCTAGCATTATAGTGGTCTCAACAACTGTTGCTGGCATCCAAATAGCAAGAGGCACCAGTGCCACTGCCAAAAACAATTCCTGCCGAAAAGCACTTTCCTCGCGCATTGCAAAGACTAGGCCAGACCAGCTGTTGCGCGCGGCGGCAACGGCGCGGATTATACCGTGATTATCCTTATGCGGGTTGTCGGAAATATGATATCCATCCTCCGCAGGACGGGCAAAAACCAAATGCCTCGCAAAGATTTGTGTCGCTACTTCCCAAGAAAAATTCTCAGCATGTTTACGGGCTACTTTTCGGCTGAGTTTTAGTGCTGCCTTTGCCGCTTTGCCAAGATCTTCGTTAAGAACCCCTGCCTTTGACGTGCCTACAACATCAATCGGTCCTGTGACCGGATAGGCCGCCACCGGCAGTCCGCAGGCCATCGCCTCAAGAAGAACAAGGCCAAAAGTGTCGGTACGACTTGGAAACACAAAGACATCGGCCTTGCTGTATATTTCTGGGAGGTCTTTCATCTCCTTTGCGCCAAAAAATGTCACATCTGGATAACGCGCCTTAATCTGTTTGAGTGCCGGCCCCCCTCCGACGATCCATTTCTCTCCAGGTAGGTCGAGATCAAGAAATGCCTCTAGATTTTTCTCCACAGATACACGGCCGACATTGATAAAGATTGGGTTCTTCGTCTTTTGTTTGGCTCTGGTATCGTTGAAGGGCTTGAACAGGTCGAGGTCTACCCCACGCGGCCAAATGACCGGATTGCCAACGCGCCATGACTTAAGATCATTGACCACCGCATTGGTTGGCGCCATCACGACATTACCGGGGCCATGGAACCAGCGCAGAAAAGCGTAAGTCCAACTGAGGGGTATTAGCACGCGCGATCGGACATATTCGGGGAACCGCGTGTGATAGGCAGTGGTGAATGCAAGCTGGTTGCGTTTGGCATAGCTGCGCGCTGCCAGCCCCAGCGGCCCTTCAGTCGCAATGTGAAGTTGATCAGGGCCAAAGGTACGAAGCTTTGATGAAACAACTCGTCCCGAAAAAACTGACAGCCGTATCTCGGGATAAGTAGGACAAGGTATCGTCCAAAAGGTTTCTGGCGTGATCATTAGTACTTCGTGACCGATTGCCTCAAGGCCTTCTTGGGTCTTTGTCAGTGTGCGCACAACCCCATTGACCTGCGGGTACCAGGCGTCGGTGACGATCGCAATCTTCATTTGCTGACACTCGTGCTTGACGTGGCAGAGTCTGACATTGGAATTTGGTCTATAACCCGCCAGGTTTGCGTCGGCGCTGCGTTCTGCCAGTCAATTAACTCCAACGTACCGTCATGATGCTCTACAAGCGCTGACAGAGACTCTACCCAGTCACCGTCATTGGCATAGATCAGACCATCAACCTCACGCATTTCAGGCTTGTGGATATGGCCACAGACAACACCGTCACAACCGCGTCGCCTTGTTTCGGTTAATATCGCTGTCTCAAAGGCGGAAATGAAGGACACCGCTGACTTGACCCGATGTTTGAGATACTGCGAGAGCGACCAGTAGGGCATGTTCAGCATAATACGAATTCTGTTCACCACTCTATTCAGTTTCAGAAGAAAGGTGTAAGCGCGGTCTCCAACATAGGCCAGCCAGCGGACATGCTGGATCACACCGTCGAACAGGTCGCCATGGACAACCCACAGTCTCTTGCCGTTGGCAGTTTCGTGGATGTCGTCTTCCTTGATGGTAATCTCGCCAAAATTGAAGCCGAGATAGTGGCGCGCGGCTTCGTCATGATTGCCTGGGATATAGATAACGTGGGTACCGCGGCGGGCTTTGCGCAGCAATTTCTGGATGACGTCATTATGTTCCTGCGGCCAGAAAAAGCGTTTCTTCAGCTGCCAGCCATCAACGATATCGCCAACAAGATAGAGTTTCTCGCTACGTGTGTGTTTCAGGAAATGAAGCAGTGCCTCGGCACAACTACCTTGAGTGCCAAGATGAGTGTCTGATATCCAGATGGTCCTGTAATTCAAAATGTCCGACTGTTCGTCCAACAATGCACATAATCCCAACGATAAATTGTTGAGATTAGCGACACATTGTGACACCGATGTTGCTGTGGCGTTTCACTTTTGTGACAGGGGAGACAACTGAATGTGGCTGGCGATCCTTTGACCCAATCTGTGCAGCAGCCTATGTATCCTCACATAGGCATCGAACTTGCACCCGGGCACCACTTTTCTCTTATATCACTGAAATTTTGACGTTTATCGCGCTAAAAGCTCTGGCGACGCGCAAAATGGGCGCAAAATTTTTCCTTCTTACATCCGGGATAGCGATGGTGTTTTCCACTTCATACGGCCTATCACTGTAGACTTTTATCTATTAACGGTTTAACCGCAATTGCTCGAGTCTCAGAACACGCAGACAAACCACCAATGCGCTGGTCCTATTTGAGTTCAATCTCAATGAAACTGTACGGGCTATCGTTATTGTTAATGATGTTGTGCTCAACTCCCACCAGCCGTGCATAGCTTGCACCTATGGTCAGTTTGTTCTCAACAACCGACCCATCTGGCATTTCTGCGGTCAAAGCGCCATCGGTTAACGGCACGACGATATAATCCATCTCATGCCGATGCCATCCTGTTTCCGCGCCTGGTGAAAAATCCCATCGGGTCACTTTCACCTTGTCATCATCAATTTGAACGGTTGGTTTTGCTTTTTCACGCATGATGGTTATGCCTCTCTAAGCCGAGTTTAGAATATCAACATTAAGAATGCCTATTCCGGTCAGGATTGCAATAATAGCGTTTTAGCTCGTTAAGAAACCGCCTTTGGCAAGTCAACTGGCAGGCTTGTACGCCCCAAAAGGGGCTTCATTGATTGTGAGCGCAGGTGAAGCTTTAATAAGGATCAAAGAAGAAGGTCAAAACCTGTTCACGCAATAATGCTTGACGCATTTCGGTTTTAATTGAAAAGTTTTGCCGTAAATACTGATTTTATGCCAAGCACAAGGGGGTTGGAGGATGGGGTTACTAACACAAGCGCAAAAAGACAGATTCTGGCATGATGGTGTTTTGGTCGTTGAGGATGCAGTATCGGCAGGCCAGCTTGCCGCCCTTCGTGCCGAATTCCAAAACTGGGTAGACGAAAGCCAAAACCATATTCGCGACTATGGTGAGACTTTGGATGGGCGCGCAAGGTTTGACCTACAGCCCGGTCATAGCGCAACAACACCGGGGCTTCGGCGTGTGCAATCGCCCGAAGAGGTCTCGCCAATATATGAAGATGTGATGCGCAATGCCCACACGGTTGATTATTGTGCCGAATTGCTTGGCTCAAATATCCGCTTTCATCATGGCAAGGTAAATTCAAAACTCCCCGGCTCGGCAACCGCGGTGAAATGGCATCAAGACTTTCTATTCCAGCCAATGACCAATGACGATATGATCACCTGCTTGCTTTTTCTCGATGATGTAACGTTGGAAAATGGTCCGCTTGAGGTCATCCCCACAAGCCATCAGGGGCCACTTTATCCGCATTGGCATGATGGCATATTCACCGGCGCCATCGATGAGCGCATTATCGAACCGCAGCGTGACAAGATTATGAAATGCACTGGCAGGGCGGGTGCGGTCTGTTTGATGCATGTCAATCTGCTTCACGGGTCAGCGCCTAATTTATCTGATGGGCCACGGACTCTTTATATCACCACCTATTATGCCGAAGATGCGATCGAATTAAGCCCAAATCATTTGCCAAGCCGGTTCACCCATGCATTGGTTCGCGGCGAAGAGACGGGAAGCGTTCGTTGCTCTCCATATGCGATGCAATTACCAGCCGTGCCGAAAGGCACATCCTTTTTTGCCCAACAAGAAGGTGCCGATATTTAGTGTAGCAATGGGGTGTCTGATGAAGCCGCAAGACCAAACCACCATGATCGACAAGCTAGCTTTTGAGACTGATGACGGGCTTGGTGCTGCGGCGCGGCTTGGCGTTATCGTGCTGCAAACAGATCAGACAATCGAGCATGAATTTGCCCGATTATTCACCGCCAAGGACATTGCGCTTTATCATGCGCGAATTCCGAATGCGATGAAGGTGTCGCCAGACACTCTTGGTCAGATGAAAGCCGATTTACCGGCAACAGCAAAGCTGCTGCCATCATCATTCAGCTTTGACACAATTGGTTATGCCTGCACCTCTGGCGCAACCATGATTGGCGAGGATACGGTAGCGGGCATCATTCAAGAATTGCATCCGCAGGCGAAAATTTCAAACCCGCTATCAGCCTGTAAGGCTGGCCTCACTGCATTTGGTGTGCGCCAGCTTGCGCTGGTTACTCCCTATCCGCCTGAGGTCACTTTGGCGATGCGTGACAATTTGAAAAAGGCCGGTTTTGACGCAACAATTGTTGCCTCTTTCAATCAATCTGATGATTTTACCGTTGCCCGGATCAGCCAGCAGAGTGTTCTTGATGCGATCCTTAAAGCGGGTAACTCTGATTTGTGTGATGGCGTGTTTGTATCTTGCACCAGTTTGCGCACTCTGGATATTCTTAGCCATGCAGAATCTGTGCTTGGCAAGCCAGTGGTGTCATCCAATCAGGCACTTGCTTGGCATATGATGCGGCTATCTGGCATATATCACCAGCCCGACGGCTTTGGACGGCTTTTCACATTGTGATAAAGAGCGGCATATCTGGCAGCAGTATATTTTAATTATAACACAATACTTTAAGGGTTTCTTTCATGTCAGCATCTTTTCCAAAACATGCGCAAGTGGTTATCATCGGCGGCGGAATCCATGGCTGTTCGGTTGCCTATCACCTTGCCAAGAATGGCTGGAAGGATGTGGTGCTTGTTGAACGGAAAAAGCTTACAAGCGGAACTACATGGCATGCTGCCGGTTTGGTAGGTCAGCTTCAAGGCAGCCATGCCACGACAGCTTTTGCCAGCTATGGGGTTGAGCTTTTACAGGAGATTGAAGCCGAAACGGGACTTAGTCCAGGCTTTCGGCAAAATGGCTCAATCTCGATAGCGGTGAATCAGAGCCGCCTTTTGGAATTGAAGCGCAAAGCCGATTTTGCCAAGCTATTTGGTGTCGAGGCATCCTTTATTGAAACAGATGCAATTGCCGAACGATGGCCATTAATGAATGCTGAGGGTGTGCTTGGCGGTATCTATATGCCAAGTGACGGATCGGCAAATCCGACAGATTTGACACAAGCCTTGGCGCGTGGGGCGCGGATGAATGGCGCGAAGATTTTTGAGAATATCAAGGTTGAGACCGTATTGACCTCAGATGGAAAAGTAACTGGTGTTGAGACTGATGCTGGCATAGTCTACGCCGATTTTGTTGTTAACTGCGCCGGAATGTGGGCGCGCGATCTTGGCCGAAAAAATGGAGTTGGTGTTCCGCTTCATGCTTGCGAACATTATTACCTTGTTACCGAACCAATTGCCGGTCTGCCATCGGATCTTCCGGTTCTCCGGTCATATTGTGACGGCACCTATTGGAAAGAGGATGCTGGCAAGCTGTTATTTGGCTTTGCCCATTTCCATGCAAAGGCATGGTCAAAAGACGGCATTCCAGAGAGCTTCGAATTTGACAGCCTGCCTTTCATCGAAGATGACGTGATGGAGGTGCTGGAACTGGCAATGGCACGGGTGCCATGCCTTACTGAAATTGGTATCCGTACTTTTTTCAATGGCCCTGAGAGCTATTCACATGACGGGCGGTTTACTTTGGGTGAGGCGCCTGATGTAAAAAATTACTTTGTTCTCGCCGGGGTTAATTCGACTGGAATCCAGTCGGGTTCGGGCGCTGGAAAGGCTGTTGCCGACTGGATTATGGCAGGTCATCCGACAATGGATTTGTCGGAAATGGATCCGGCACGTATCGAGGCATTTCAAGCGCAGGATCGTTACCTTCAGGAACGCTGCCCAGAAACCCTTGTCCTCACCTATGCAATGCATTGGCCAGGACGCCAGCGTGAAACCGCACGCGGCCTGCGACGAACACCGTTTTACCATGCGCTGAAGGCCAAAGGGGCGGTTTATACAGAAATGCAAGGATGGGAGCGTCCGAGCTGGTTTGCCCCAGAAGGGGTTGCACCGGTTCACGATTATGCCTTTGGCCGACCAAGCTGGTTTGACCATGCGCAGACCGAACAGAAATCGGCGCGTGAAGGCGTCGTGATGATTGATTACTCAATGCTTGGTAAACATATGGTTGAAGGAAAAGATGCTGAGACTTTTCTGCAACGTGTTTCCACCAATGATGTTTCGATCGCCGATGGTCGCGTTATCTACAGCCTTATGCTGAATCAACGCGGTGGTATCGAGGGTGACGTCACGATTGCGCGGCATGACAAAACACGCTTTATGATCATGAGTGCAATTTCACATACCCGACGCAACCGAGACCATTTGAAACATGCGATTTTGGCCAATGAAGATGTAATTATTCGTGATGTGACCAGCGCCTATGCTGTTTTGGCGCTATCTGGGCCATTGTCGCGTGCGTTGCTAGAAACACTTGTCGATATTTCCCTATCCAACAAGAATTTTCCGCCATATACCTTGCAACAATTCTATATTGGTCACGCGCCTGCCTTTGCACAGCGGCTTTCCTTCACTGGCGAGATGGGCTGGGAAATCTTTATTACCCCTGACTTTGCTGAATATGTATTCGAACAGCTTTACCAAGCAGGACAGGCTTATGATTTGCGGCTTGCTGGTGGCGAGGCGTTGAATGCTTTACGCATTGAAAAAGGCTTTGTTCATTGGGGGTCTGACATGGCCTATACTGAATCGCCTCATCAAATAGGTTTGGATTTTGCGTGCCGCGTTGACAAAGATATTGCTTTCACCGGCAGGGCCGCCTATCTCGCCCGCAAAGCCGAAGCAAAAGGCCCTTTCCTATGCTCAATCAAATTACAACAGCCCGATGCGATGCTGCATCACAATGAGCCTGTTTTGCGCGA
>ERZ802819.1758-NODE-1758-length-12910-cov-8.27079_pt1 | contig 12910 bp, 16 predicted proteins | sample MGYA00345647_ERZ802819 | MGnify/ENA primary metagenome ERZ802819 (study PRJEB30503, sample SAMEA104212355) | marine metagenome | biome: Westerlies Biome; feature: [SRF] surface water layer (ENVO:00010504) within the epipelagic zone...; material: water... | reverse complement strand
CCAGTACCAACACCCATAACTACCATATGTAAATCTTTTCCGAAATCATTTAAAATTTCTTGAGCAGTATCAAAGTAATGTGCATCGGGGTTACAGCAATTATTCCATTGGTCAAGAATATGACTATTTGGAATCTCTTCATTTAATTTCTTTGCAACTCCAAAATTGCTGGCTGGATCATCATGAGCTGCCTCAGTAGGTGTACGCACTATTTTTGCTCCTAAGGCATTGATAGTAAGTTCTTTTTCCATACTCATTTTTTCCGGCATACAAATAATCAATTTATATCCTCTAACAGCTGCTGCTAAAGCAAGTCCAATTCCAGTATTACCAGATGTTGCTTCAATTAATGTATCTCCTGGTTTAATTCGACCTTCTTTTTCAGCATGATCAATCATTCGAAAAGCAGTTCTATCTTTGACTGATCCACCAGGATTGACCATTTCTATTTTTGCATAAAGATTACATTTAAGATCTTTGCCAATAGAATTTAATTTTACAACTGGGGTAGATCCGATTGTTTCAAGAATATCATTATAAATCATGCATAGATATTAAAAAAAAAGGGGCGAAAAGCCCCTCTTTTTTTTCAATCGGTAAGAATTATTTAACAGATATTTTTCTTCCGAGTGATGATTTTGCTTTTGGAAGCAGAACTTTTAATACTCCATTATCAATTTTAGCAGATATTTTATCTGTTTCTACATTGCGTGGAACACTAAAAGATCTTTCCATTTTACCATATTCATGCGAATTATATGTATCAGATTTTCTTTGTCCTGAAATTTTTAAACGATTGTTATCGAATGTTACTTCAATATCGTTTTTGGACATTCCAGGCAAATCTATTGTCAAATAATATTCTTTTTCATTTTCATTATAATTATTTGAAATAGAATTTGTATTCATTGATGAAAATCGTGGATCATATGATAGGTCATTGAAAAATTGATCAATAATATTATCAAATGTATCTATTTCATTGTTTAATGGTTTCCATTTTATTAAACTCATTTTTATTCTCCGTTCAATAGTTAATATTTACAGTATTATACTTGCAAAAGGAATGCCAGTAGGTTGAAATATGCAAGTTTGGCATAAATTAATATAAAGCATTGCCATTTTTTCAAATTGTAGTAAAATTGTATGAATTTTTGACATAAATATGAATTTTAAGAAAATAATATCACAATCGAACAGTAAAGCAGACTGGGTAGGTCTGCGTTATGTGGAAGAAAAACAAAATATTCTTTCAACCAAGAAGTTTGCTCTTGATAATGTACAGCGTAATGCTACTAGGGGTATAATGATTGATGTTATGGTTAATGGTCAATTCTCTTATTATGCAACACCATTTCTTGATGAAAAACACATTTTAGACTGTATTGATATTGCTGTAAATAATGCACATTTAGCTTCAAAATACTCGGTGTTTAAGTTTGATCATGATACCGTTAGAAAAGGATATGAAGGGAGTTATAAAACAAACTTAAAATCTCCATTAAGTAACTTGTCAGTAAATGATATTAAAGATTTGGCATTTCTTGGGTCAAAAAATATGATGAATTTTGATAAAAGAATTATACATGCAGGAACTACTGTAGAATTAATAGAACGTAATACTAGGATCGTAAGCACTAATGGTGCCGATATAGATCAAAAAATGGATATAGTATTAGTAGAGTTGTCTTCAACGGCACAAGATAAAAATGATTCGCAAACACGAAGTAATCATGGTATGCGAGGGCATTGTTTTCAGGCTGGTGCTGAGTTTGTTGAGGATTATGATATTGAAACAGAAGCGAAGCAAATTTCTCTTCAAGCTATAGAGTTGCTAGAAGCAGATCAATGTCCAACCGAGATAAGTGATTTAGTATTGGCTCCCGATCAAATGATGCTTCAAATTCACGAAAGTGTAGGACATCCTCTTGAGCTTGATAGAATTTTAGGAGATGAAAGAAATTTTGCTGGTTCAAGCTTTGTGAACCTTGAAGATTTTGGAACTTTACAATATGGTTCTGAATTAATGAATATTATTTTTGATCCAACTGTTGATAATCAGTTGGCTTCATATAATTATGATGATGGGGGAATGCCTGCAACAAAAGAGCATCTTATTAAAGATGGTATTCTTGTTCGTGGGTTAGGAGGTATTGAGAGCCAAATTCGTTCTGGGATTGATGGTGTATCAAATCTAAGAGCATCGTCTTGGAATAGAATACCAATAGATAGAATGGCCAACATTAATTTAGAGCCGGGAATTTCCACAAAAGAAGAAATTATAGGAAGTATTGAACGTGGTGTTTTTATGGAAAGTAATCGTTCATGGTCTATTGATGACTACAGAAATAAATTTCAGTTTGGTTGTGAATATGGAAAATTAATTGAAAATGGAGAATTAACCAAAGTCGTTAAAAATCCAAATTATAGAGGAATTACTAATCAGTTTTGGAGAAGTCTTTCAATGACTGGTAATCTTGATACTTATGAGGTATTTGGTACTCCAAACTGTGGTAAAGGTGAGCCTAATCAGGTTGAAAGAGTTGGGCATGCCTCCCCATTATGTAAATTTGATAAAGTGCAAGTTTTTGGAGGAGCATAATGAAAAAAGAAATTTTCCAAGATATTTGCTCTCAAGTGTTCAATGTACTAGAAAGTAATGAACAATTAACTATTTATTTGGAAGGGGAAAATTCTCAATATTTTCGATTTAATGACTCCAAATTACGTCAAAGCGGAATCATAGAAGACTATGCCGTAACTATATCGCTTTTTTCAGGAAAAAAATCTCTACAATCTGCTACCACAGTATCCTCAGATATTGAAAGCTCTGTAAATAATTTAACAAATGAAATTAATGCTTTAAGAAATCCTTTGTCTTTAATTCCTGACAATGAATTTACTAGTTTTCCTGATAATTTTGATTCTGTAGAAATAATTAAATCTGGACAATTACCCGATAGAAATGAAATACTGGATGCTTTAATGGATATTATCACAAAAGATTATTTGACTGGTGTTTGGACTTCTGGTAAGATTTTTAGAGCATGCTCGACCTCAGAAGGTGCAAATCATTGGTTTGAGAAAGATTCATTTATATTTGACTTTTCTTTAATTGATAAAAAAGAAAACATGGTAAAAGTTCTTTTTCCAGGTAATTGTTGGGATAAAAGTAAGTTTAATACAGCATTTCAAGAGGCATCTGATAAGCTAAAGCTTATGAATAAACCAAAAATGGAGCTTAAACCAGGAAAATACAGAGTATGGTTTGAGCCACATGCTGTAGCAGATTTTGTTGATATGCTTAACTGGAATGGTGTTAGCGAGTCTTCATTGAGGAATGGATCAAGCTCTTTACTTAAAATGAGAAAAGATGATGTAAAGTTATCTGATAAATTTTCTTTAGATGAATCGTTCGACAGAAAATCTACAGCACCTTTTAATTCTCGTGGAGAAGTCTCAGAAAATGTAAGTATTATTAAAAATGGAGTCCTAAAAAATACTTTAATCAACTCAAAGACAGCATTAGAGTATGGATTAGATTCAAATTTTGCTGAGGATGTAAATTCATGGGGCATGGGAGAATATTTAAGAGCTCCATTAATGCATGGTGGAGATATTAAGATAGATGAGAGACTAGAACAATTAGGTACAGGAATATTTATTTCAAATATCCACTATTTGAATTGGAGTGATAATCTTGGAGGTCGTATTACAGGTTTAACCAGATATTCATGTTATTGGGTTGAGGATGGAAAGATGGTAGCTCCCATTAAAACTATGCGTTTTGATGACTCATTTTACAATTTCTTTGGTAAGAATTTAGAAGGAGTTGGTGAAAATATATTATCAAGGCCCGTTATTGAGACTTATGACGGTAGAAATCCTGGAGAAACTACCTGCCCAGGAATATTAGTTAATGATTTTGAATTAACTCTCTAAATATTTATATTGGCACGTTTAACTTTTTAAAAAAGTTTGGCGTCGTACCCAAGTGGTCTAAGGGATCGGTTTGCAAAACCGCTATTCGTCGGTTCGAATCCGACCGACGCCTCTTAAAAACTTTGTTGCCCGGGTGGTGAAATTGGTAGACACAAGGGACTTAAAATCCCTCGGAGATTAAACTCCGTGCCGGTTCGAGTCCGGCCCCGGGCACCATTATAATATGAAAGTTTCTATATGACTCATTTTATCTTTTTTCATGGCATTGGCATAAGATCTCCTTTTTGGAGTAGTATAGTTCCTATTCTTGAAAAGAAATCAGTTAACTATTCTCTTATTGATTTAGATTTTTCATCTCTTGATAACGCTTTTAAGTCTTCAAAAAAATCTGTTACAGACATTATTGAAAAATACCCAGACAGAGATATTGTTATTGTTGGACATAGTTTGGGAGGATTGTTTGCAACCTATGTGGCTCAATCTCTAGGAGATGATATACATAAATTAATTCTTGTTGCTTCAGGAGTAGCTCCTAAGCAAATCTCTGTTAAGGCTATACAGCAAAAACAAATAAATATTCTTTATAAATGGATTAAAAAACTTGGTATCCAGATAATGTTTAAAGGGTATTTACCGGACTGGCTTACCCAATCAATGTTTTTTACAAAGAATACTCCAAAAGAAGCCCAAAGGAAGCTTTGGAAAGATGCTGTCAGAGAAAAACAAAGTTTCTTAATGGAGTATTTTCAATCAAAAACAATATGGAACGATTACTTCAAAAGAGTACATTTTAGCGGACCAGATAACGTCCTTGTTATCATTTGTGATAAAGATAAATTGGTTCCAAAACATGCATCAATATATTTAAAAGATCACTTAAACGCCTCATATAAAGTATATGAAGATTGTGGGCACAATGATATAGTTACATCAGACAAATTTAACAAAAAATTTGTAGATGATATAGTTGTATTCTCTTCTATATGATGATATATACATATCCATTAAACTATTACTTTAACTATAATTTAATCTTGAATAGTGATATTATAATTGGTAATATTAATTAAATGAGGCCATTTCACTTAGCTTTTCCAGTAACGGATTTAAACACAACTCGATCATTCTATAAAGACGTCTTGCAATGCAATATTGGAAGGTCATCTGATAAGTGGATTGACTTTGATATGTTTGGACATCAAGTGGTGGCTCATCTAGTTGAAGAGAATGATCATCCAGCTACAAATAGTGTAGATGGTGATAATGTACCTGCAAGCCATTTTGGTATTATTTTGACAATAGATCAGTGGAATCAATTAAAACAGCATTTACAACAATTTGATATTAAATTTATTATTGAACCTAAGATTCGATTTAAAGGAGAACCAGGAGAACAAGCAACCATGTTTTTCCTCGATCCTTGTGGTAATGCCTTAGAATTCAAAGCATTTAAAGACGATAAACAAATCTTTGCAACATAAAATAGGATAAATATTGGATAAAACAGCAATCGAGCATTGGGCTCCTCAAATTGGAGGACAGTTTTGGTGGGGAGGCTTAATATTTGCTCTCATTTTTGTACCTTTTATGTTCTTTATTGGTAAAAATCTTTCAAAAGAAAAGAGGGGTTTTTGTACCTTTTATGTTCTTTATTGGTAAAAATCTTTCAAAGGAAAAGAGGGATTATATGCTTTATGGTATGGGTATTTACCAACTAGGAAAGAATTTTATGGTTCAAATGTCCCACGTTCTATCTGACAATTATATCACAGCCACTCATTTACCACTCCAGTTATGTGCAATTTCTGGTATAATGGCAGGTGTTATAGTTTTTTATAGAAGACAAATGCTCTTTGAATTTCTATACTTTTTTGGAATTGTTGGTTTTATTCACTCGATATTGACTCCAGAATTTACAGGAGGTAATTCATATTGGAATATTTTTGATTACTATGTAGGACACTCAATGTTATTGATTATTCCTGTTTGGCTTATGATGTTCTATGATTTCAGATTAAGAGAAAACGCATGGTGGACTTCTTTTATCTATCTTCATGTTCTTGTTGTCCTAGTTATTCAAATAAACACGATCATTGGTAATGGTGCTAATTATATGTATTTAGCTAAAGCGCCAATTGCAGATAATCCTCTTGTTTTGCAAGAACCTTACCATATTTTAGGATTTCAATTAGCAGCTTTGGTACATTTTTATGTTCTAGATGTTATTGCTAGGCGGATATTTAGTTAATGACAGCTTTATTAGGATATTTTTTTCTCGCATTATTTTTATCATTTTTATGTTCACTTCTCGAGGCTGTTTTACTCTCAACACCAAGTTCTTACGCATCTATTTTATCAAAGCAAAATCCTACGCATGGTTTACGTCTTGAAAAATTTAAGGAAAATATAAATAGACCTTTAGCAGCTATTTTAACCTTGAATACGTTTGCCCACACGCTTGGTGCTGCTGGAGTCGGAGCAAAAACGCTAGAGTTGTTTGGAGAAAGCTCAGTTGCAATTGCCTCAGGAATTCTTACCTTGCTTATTTTAGTGTTTTCAGAAATTATACCCAAGACAATTGGTAGTGTTTATTGGAGAGGATTAGTTGGAAATGCAACATTAGTTATTCAAGTTCTTATTGTATTCACCTATCCTTTAGTCCTATTAGCAGAGTTTATATCCAATTTTGGTGAAGATGAAGCTACAATTACAAGAGAGGAAGTAATTGCTATGGCTGAAATGGGTGAAGATGAAGGTGTACTTGAAGAGCAGGAAACAGATCTAATTGAAAACACCTTACGCTTAAAAGATGTTAAGGTAAATGATGTTATGACCCCTCGAACAGTAATATTTGCACTAAATAAGGACATGACGGTTGGACAAGTATTAGATAAGCACAAAAGTCTAGATTTTACAAGAATTCCTATTTTTGACACCAATTTGGACGTTATAGTAGGTATTGTAAATCGATATGACATTGTTAATCGTAAAGCAGATGACCAGTTTAGCACTAGAATGTCTGAAATTTCAAAAGAAGTGCCGTCCGTAAATGAAAATGACCCCGTCGACAAAGTTCTAGAATTGTTTATTCAAAATAGATATCATCTAGCTTTAGTGGTCAATAATGAAAATACACTTACAGGGTTAGTTACACTTGAAGATGCTATTGAAACTTTATTAGGGGAAGAGATTGTTGACGAGCATGACTCAGTAGTAGATATGAGAGATTTAGCTAAATCGCAGAATAATAATTAATTATTTGAGTTTTTGATTTACTACATTAACTTCTTCACCAGTTATGGCAAAAAAACAAACATTTACTTCAAAGCTAGGTAAAGACGGCAAAAATTTTAAGTTCGTTAAGCATATTAAGACTGTTACATCAGAAGAATCTGGACATGTAAAATTTGTTGCTAATATGGTTCGCCTTGATGAAAACGAAAATATTGATCAAGCTTTGAAGCGCATGGAAGAAGAAGCTTCTGTTACATTGGCATTCGGTGAGAGTGTTGATGCTGATGAAGTTGTAACTGAAGATGCATCAGCTGAAGAAATAGTAGCTGAAGAAATTCAAGATGAAACACCAGCTGAAGAAACACCAGCTGAAGAAACTCAAGAAGAAGCACCTGCTGAAGAAGAAGTTCCAGTAGAAGATGCTCCAACCGAAGAAGCACCTGCTGAAGAAGAAGTTCCAGTAGAAGAGTCTTCAGAAGAGTCGGTCCCTGAAGAAGATTCAGCTGAAAAAGCTGATGAATCCTCCAAAGAATAAATAAAATATTGGAGAGGTGGCCGAGTGGTTTAAGGCGCACGCTTGGAAAGCGTGTAAGGTTAATAGCTTTCGCAGGTTCGAATCCTGTCCTCTCCGCATTTTTTATAAAATATTACTAATTCTAATAGCAATAATTTGAAGTAATTTTTATATTGTATTATCTGATATGATCAAAAAAATTAAGACAACAAAAACCCTTGAATTCTATAGCATTAATACGGATTCTAATGCTCATATTCCATTTATTGATACTATGATTTCTGCTGGATTTCCATCTCCGGCAGATGATTATATGGACTTACCAATTGATTTGAATGAATATTTAGTTGAAAATAGTGCTGCTACTTTCTATATCAGAGTTTCTGGTAATTCAATGGTAGACGCTGGAATTAAAGACAAAGATTTATTAGTGGTAGATAGATCAAAGAGTCCAAGTAATAATGATATCGTCATTGGTGTTTTAAATGGTGAATTCACAGTAAAGAAAATTAATAAGACAAATAATAAGCTATATTTAGTTGCAGCAAATAAAGAATATAAAAGAATAGAAATTACTGAAGAGATGGATTTCTTGGTATGGGGAGTAGTCACGTATGTCATCCACAAAACAGGATAATTACATAGCAATTATTGACTGCAATAATTTCTATGTATCTTGCGAGCGAATTTTTAACCCAAAGATTAAAGAAAAACCTACCGTTGTCTTATCAAATAATGATGGATGTGTGATTGCAAGATCGCAAGAGGTAAAAGATTTAGGCGTTAAGATGGGTACGCCCATTTTCTTAATCAATCACCTGGTAGAAATACATAATATCAATGTTTATTCCTCAAACTTTGCATTATATGGTGATATATCAAATAGAATTATGAGTATCATCAAAGATGATAACCCAGATGCAGAAATATATTCAATTGATGAAGCATTCATTTCAATAAATTCCAGATATAGAAATCCAAAAAAATATTGTTTAGAATTAATAGAAAAAATATATCAATGGACGGGTATTCCAGTATCTATAGGTATAGGAAAGACCAAAACCTTAGCAAAAGTGGCTAATCATTTATCTAAGAAAAAATTTATCAATGATAGTGTATGCTTGATAGATGACAAAAATATTGATTTACTAAAGACTGTAAAAGTTGAAGATATATGGGGAATAGGAAGAAGAAAAAATAGATTTTTGAAAATAAATGGTATCTATAACGCATACGACTTAAAAAATGCAAATCCAAAGTGGATACAAAAGCATATGTCAATCATAAGTAGGTATACCGTAGATGAGCTAAATGGTATAAAAAAAATTGAAATAGAAAGCGATTTTATAACGAAGAAGAGTATATCAACTTCAAGATCTTTTAATAGGAATATTTCTGATTTTAAAACAATAAGAAGTGCAATTTCATCACACGCTTCCAGGGCGTCTGAAAAATTAAGAGCTCAAAATAGTTTTGTTAATTCTATAGGAGTCTATTTATCAACTAATAGATTTAGATCAGACCTTCCACAATACCGTAGGTATGTAAATGTATCTCTTCCAATAGCATTAAATGATACAAGCGGAATCATTCAAGCTTGCCTGGAAGGATTAGATAAAATTTTCAAAAAAGGATTTGATTATAAGAAGTGTGGCATTGTTTTAACTGACCTTGTTCATGAGAATGAAGTGCAAGAATCTATCTTTTATGAAAGAAGGTTAAATGACGAAAAGATTAGTAAGTCTATAGATGTTATAAATAAAACTTTTGGTCCTGACACTATTCGCTATGCAGTACAAGGTAGAGGCAATTCATGGTCCATTAAAAGAGAAAAACTATCTCCAAATTATACTACAAAATGGAACGATTTTCTTTCAGTAAAAATATAAAAAATGGAAATAAAAAATTTTATTTACAATAAGCATTGGGTTGATATTTGTGATATTCACGATGCATCAAGACCTGGAGAGCTTAAGGGGTCAGCTCCTGAAAGAGCTTTTGTTACATTGGAAAAATGCTATAAAACTGAAAGTTTGTTAGATGATAAAATTTATGTTGGCAAAGAAAATGAAGAAATAGTTGGTTTTGTAGCATTAAACCGTTCAAAAATTACTTGGCTTTACGTTCACCCAAGCCATCAAAAAAAAGGTTATGGAAGAAAATTATTAATATTTGTAATTAGTAAGGCTGAAAAACCTACATCGGTAATAGTTTTAAATAAAAATTTAAAAGCTATAAAGCTATATGAGAGTGAAGGTTTTCGTATAGTTAAGTCAAAAAAAGGTAAAATTCCAATAGCTAATGTTAATATCGAATATTATGAGATGAAAAAATGATTAAAAAATTTTAAATTGTATGATGAATAATTACAACTTTTCAATAAAACATAGAGAAGAAATTAATGTATCTTCTAAAAAAATTTGGGATATAATTTCGAGTGAATCTAATCTTGATCTCTATCATCCATTTTGTAAAAAAAATGATATCATAGATTGGAAAAAAGACAACCACCATGATAGATTAGAATATCTTAATGGCGTTGTGGTGGAAAGGAAATTTATTTCTTGGATTGAAGAAAAAGGTTATGATTTAAATATTGGAACAAAAGATGGAAGAAAATCTCATGTTTCTTGGAGAATTGAAGATATATCTGAAAATAAGTCAGCTCTATCAATAGAAGTTCATCCATGGATTGTAAATCAAGGAAGTAGAATAGTTCAATTTTTGCCTTTTCAATTATTTGTCAAACCACAATTAAAATCATATTTAAAGTCTGTTTTAGGGGGACTTAAGTGGTATGCTGAAAATAATAAGCCAACTCCAAGAAATCATTTTGGAGTTCATAGATGGTTTTCATAAAAGATTTAAAGAAATTTTAGAAAATCGTCACTAAGTTTTATCAATGAGATTTATAATCCTATTCGTGTTATTGTCCCCTATGTTCGGACAAGATGGTACTTATGATAAAATAATTAAAGATCATGATAGTGCAGTAAAAGAAATTTTCGATAAACAAATAGTAGATCAAAACAAAGAACTAGAACGTATTCTTGCTAAAGAAGATTATCGTACATTAACTAATCAGGCATTGATAACTGCATTAGGTTTTGGATTGACTTGGGCACAAGACAGTCCTGCTCCTTGGTTGATTAGCACAATGATAATACCTGTATTAAAGAAGAGAAAAATTAATAATAGCAATGACCCCATAGAAGTGAAAAACGAGAGAAAAAAGAGATTAAGAAGAAATGCTCAGCTGGGATCTATTCCTTTTTATAAGTGGATAGTGATAATACTTCGATCCCCTAAGGCAATACTTGATAACATTTCGTCATGAAAATCATTATTGCATCAAGAAATCCAATAAAAATTAACGCTACAAAACTTGCATTTGAGCAGATGTTTCCAAATAAATTTTTCCAATTTGAAGGAGTGAGTATTTCTTCCGACATCAGCGATCAGCCTATGAGTAACAATGAAACTCTAAAAGGAGCTATAAATCGTTCTAATAATGCCAAATTAGAATGTATGGATGCAGATTATTGGATTGGAATTGAAGGGGGTGTTGAAAAAATAGGTAATGAAATGCAGGTATTTGCTTGGATATATATTCAATCAAAGGAAATGGTGGGTAAGGCTCGCACTGCTACCTTTGATTTACCAAAAAAAATTATTGAACTAATTGATTCCGGTATGGAATTAGGTGATGCAGATGACATTATTTTTAATCGAAAAAATTCTAAACAAAAGAATGGAGCAGTAGGTATTTTGACAAAAGATTTAATAGATAGAGAAAAATACTATACCCATGCAATTATCATGGCATTGATTCCGTTTAATAATATGGACCTTTACTAAAAAGTACTATATTCCATCATGTTTAAAGCGTTATCAGAATTAAGATCTAATACAAAAAAACAGGGACTTAAAGCTGCCATCAAAATGATGTTTAAGAAATATGGGTGGAAAGTTGGAGTGGCTATTTTTATGTACTATTTGATTCGAGATGTAACTCTTTATATTATCATACCATATCTTGTTATGAAAGGTTTCTTTTCTGGATAATATTATGAAAGTACCTATAATGCTTAGAAAATGGCTCGTATTTCACTTTTATGTTGATTATGCGGTTGCTATACCCATTTTCTTTGGTGCTGAGCAAATTGCAGTATATTTTCCTGAATATCCATTAGATACAGTTGCTTTAAGGATTGTAGCTGCAGCACTATTTGGTATAGGATTTAGTTCGCTTCAAGCTTCAAGTCTTGACTTTGAAAATATGGTTAAAAAATTACGATGGGCAGTAATTTGGTCTGGAACTGCATGGACAGGCATTTTAATATCACTTTTAAACGGTGGACATCCACTGAATTGGCCAGTCTTTGTTACTTTTGTTTTGTTCAATATTTTATGGACTTACTACGCTATAAAATTGGGTTCATTTAATAATTTTTTTGGAAGTGTTAAAAAATTATTAAGCTTCAATTTTGAATAAATACTACCTCTCCAGAACTCCAGGTATTGATATTATGTTAAACATTACTTCTATTTTATCTTGAATTACTTTATCCTTAACAGCTTCTTTGGTTGTATTCATTTTATTCCAAAAGGATTTTGCATCATCTAAGTGCATCTCTGAGCGATATTGCACATCAAAGTCTGTACGATTAAACTCCATAGTTCCAGTTGCAGACTTAATATCAGAATCTAAATCGACTAAGGCAGTAAATGTAATTGGTTTAGTGGTAGATTTGACAGTTAGATCTCCTGAAATTTGCATATTATATTTTCCGTTAGATTTTTTTTCTAAAATCTTTGAACTTTTGATTTCTAATGAAGCAATAGGATAACGATCAACATGAAAGAAATCTTCACTTCGCAAATGACCAATTAAATAATCCTTTCTATTATCTGGGAGATCAATATTTGTCATAGACATCATGTCAATTACAATATTTCCAGTAATTTTATTATCTTTTTGAAGAAAGATACTACCAAGCTTTACTTTTAAATTTCCATTGTGGTTATTGTTGACAAACTTTAGTCCACCTTTCCATTCTAAGATACTTGTTCGTTTGTTGATAATAATACTTGGGGCCGATGCAATTTCTCTTCCCATTTTTTTACGCATATTAGGTTTTGGAGTTAAATTTACACTTCGCTCTATCTGCTTACTTTTTCCAATACTTTTAAGCACTTCTTTATCATCTGCTGATTGTG
>ERZ802819.1754-NODE-1754-length-12915-cov-7.61843_pt1 | contig 12915 bp, 10 predicted proteins | sample MGYA00345647_ERZ802819 | MGnify/ENA primary metagenome ERZ802819 (study PRJEB30503, sample SAMEA104212355) | marine metagenome | biome: Westerlies Biome; feature: [SRF] surface water layer (ENVO:00010504) within the epipelagic zone...; material: water... | reverse complement strand
TAAGAAGGCTCTTAGCAACATCTGAATTAGAGATTGATCCAAAAAGTTTACCATCTGGACCAACTTTAACAGATATCTGTAGTTCTAACTTTGTAATTTTTTTTGCAATTTTTTCAGCATCTTCAATTACTGACTTTTCTTTAAAAGCTTTTTGCTTAAGATTTTCAGCTAAAACTTTTTTTGCAGATTCAGTAGCAAGAACAGCTTTACCCGTTGGGATTAAAAAGTTTCTTCCATAACCGGGTTTAACTGAAACTAACTCATCTTTGAACCCAACATTAGCAACATTTTCTTTTAATATAATATCCATAATTATTTCAATAAGTCTCCAACATAAGGAAGTAATCCAAGATGTCTAGCCCTTTTAACAGCAACGGCAACTTTTCTTTGATATTTAAGAGAAGTACCTGTTAGTCTTCTTGGTAAAATTTTACCTTGTTCATTTATGAATCGACCAAGAAAGTCAGGATCTTTATAATCTACATATTTAATACCTGATCTTCTAAACATACAATACTTCTTAGCTTTTGAAGTACTAATATCTAGTGGTGAAAGATATCTTATTTCACCTTCATTTTTAATTTTAGATTGTTCCTCAATACCTGCCATAATTAACTAGCTTTTTTTGTACTTCTATTTCTTCTTTTTTCAGCCCATGCAATTGCATGTTTATCGAGAGTTACTGTCAAATATCTCATTACAGTTTCATCTCTTGTAAAATCGAGCTCAATTGATGAAACTAGTTCTGCAGGTGCTGTATATTCTATAAGATTATAAAAACCACTATTTTTATTTTCGATAGTATATGCTAATTTTTTTAAGCCCCAAATCTCTTTACTAATTATCTTTGCGCCATTAGACTTTAAATACTTTTCATATTTGTCTACAGATTTTTCTACCTGCTCTTCAGATAGAGCTGGGTTTAAAATAAATACAGTTTCGTAGTTTTTCATCTTAAAATCTTAGGCCGCAAAATTAGGTTATTATATATAATCTGCCAAATTTATTTTACCTAAAGTAGATACTATATTGGATCAACATCTACAACGATTCTGACACTTCTAAATTTAGATATTGAATCAAAGCTTTTATGTATTGATTGAAATGTACTTCTAAATTTATTAAGCTCATTTAAATTTTTCAATTTAATTAAAAACTCCTTATTATATTTATTTTTAATTCTAGCTATTTCTGGATAAACTGGACCAAGGACAATACCTTTAAAATTATCTCTAATTACTCTATTTAACCATTCAGATGCATTATTTAATTTATCATAACTCTTGTCCTTAATAGTAATTCTGATTATTCTGACAAATGGTGGGTATTTATAGTCTTTTCTTTCAGTTAGTTGGTTATTATACATTTTATCATACTCATTATTTATTACATTTTTAATTATCGGGTGATCTGGCTGATAGGTCTGGAGAAAGACTTTTCCTTGTTCTCCAGATCTTCCAGATCTTCCTGCAACTTGTGTTAATATTTGAAAGGCTTTTTCATGTGCTCTAAAATCTGGGAAATTGAGAAAATGATCAGTGTTAAGAACACCAACAAGACTAACATTTTTAAAATCTAACCCTTTTGTTACCATTTGAGTTCCTATAAGTATATCTATTTCATGGTTAGCAAAAGAATTAATAATTTTTTCAAATGACCATTTTCCTCTGGTTGAATCCCAATCCATTCTTCCGATTCTTACATTTTGAAATATTTCATTAACTATTTCTTCAATCTGTTGGGTACCGTCACCTTTGAAACTCATTGAATCAAAGCCACATGTTGAACATTTCTTTTCAGCTTTTGAAGAAAATCCACAATAATGACACTTTAGTGTATTTGATGATGTATGATAAGTTAAACTAACATCACAATTATCGCACATAATAGCATTTCCACATGAATCACAAAGCCATTGAGGTGAATAGCCCCTTCTGTTTCTAAATAATATCACCTGCTTCCCCTCTTTCAAAGTTTTTTTTATTTCATGAACTAATTTTAATGAAAAAACAGGACTAAACTCATGTTTTATTTCACTCTTCATATCAATAGGCAATACATTTGGCATCTTCACATTTCCATACCTTTCATTTAATTTAACATATCCATACTTTTTATTTTTGGCATTAAAAGTTGACTCAATTGATGGGGTTGCTGATCCAAGTATTACTTTTGAATTATTTAATTTAGATAGGAATATAGCAGAATCTCTTGCATTATATCTGGGTGAAGGTTCTTGCTGCTTATAAGATGTTTCATGTTCCTCATCAACAACTATTAGGCCTAAATTATTAAATGGAAGAAAAATTGATGATCTAGCCCCAACAATTAATCTAGATTTTTTATCATTATTTTTTATTTTTTTCCAAACCTCGGTTCTTTCATTTAAAGAATATTTAGAATGGAAAACTGAAATTTTATCACCAAAATTTGATTTAAGTTTTTGAATAATTTGAGTTGTAAGAGAAATCTCGGGTAACAAGTAAAGAACCTGCTCATTATTTTCAATGTAACTTTCTATAATCTTTATATAAATCTCAGTTTTTCCTGACGAGGTTACTCCATCTAAAAGAATCACTTCTTTTTCTTCTAACTGATTTTGAATTTGATTTAGTACTTTTTTTTGATTTTCGGAAAGATCATTAATTTTTAAAGAATAATTATCATCGTAAGTTATTCTGTCAATTTTAACTTTTTTAATTAGTATAAATCCTTTCTCTTGTAAGCTTTTTAGAGAACTATCAGAAAAATTTAATGTTTTCTTTAAATCTTTTACTGCTATATACTTCTTTAAATTTATTTTGCTAATTATTTGAAGTAGAATCTCTTTTTGTTTAGGTGATTGATGTAGTTTTTCAAGAAAATCATTATTAGACATATTATCTGTAAATTCTTTATTTACATAAACAACACTAACTAGTTTTGGTTTATATTTCTCATTTATTTCAAAATTTAATTCCACTAAATCTTTTAAAATCATTTTTTGAATAATAGTGTAAGTATTTTTCTTGTCTACTATATCTGAAACTTCGTTAATTTTTAAGTTTTTAAAATCTAGTGCCTCATATATCAAAAATTCATCTCCCGACATTTGTTCAATAGTATTTTTATCAACTTCTTTTTTTATAATGACCGTATCGCTCTCTAACAGGAAAGTTGACGGAATTGCTGCTTTTAGAACATCTCCAATTGGAGTAAAATAATATCTAGAAATCCAACTCCAAAAATCAATTTGCAATTCTGTTACAAGTGCCTCTTCGTCATATATAAATTCAATTGGTTTAGTTTCATATAATTCAGGCTTGGTATTATGAACTTTTTTAATTATTCCTGTATAAACTTTTCTTTTACCAAAACTAACTGCTACTCTGAACCCAATATCTAAGCTTTCCTTCTGTTTTTTTGTAATATGATAAGTGAATGTTCCCTTTAAAGGAAGAGGAAGTATTACATCTGCATAATAATTCATAGTTAATTATAATATATTCTTTCTAATTTAGCAATTAGCCCGATGAAAAAGATAATACTATTTATTACACTAACCATTTCAAATTTAACTTTCTCTCAAGAACAAATCCAAAATGTTAGAGGTAAAGTTCAAAGTGAAACTAGTGAAGTGATTCTTCAAAACGTTCATGTTCTTAACTTAACTAAAGTAAAAGGAACTATATCTAATGTTAAAGGAGAATTTGAAATTGAAGCAAAAGTTAATGACACCTTATATTTTTCTTACATAGGTTATAAACCACTAAAAATTGTAGTTACTAATGATTTAATTAGATTTGATGATAATACAATTGAACTTACAGAACTTGCATTTGCATTAGAAGAGATAATAATTAAACCCTACAAATTAACTGGGTATTTAGAAATTGATGTTAAGAATGCACCTGTAAACACAGCAACAAGATATAGAATTATAGGTTTACCTAATCTAGGATATGAAGCAGGTAGAAGGTCAAGATCTGGTATATCCAAAGTAATTGGAGCAATTTTTAATCCAGCAGACTTTCTTAATAATCTTTTTAGAAAGAAATCATCAAAAATGGATAAATTAAGATTAATGAGAGAGGATATTGAAATTAAAAATTTATTATCAACTAAATTTGATAGAGAGGTTCTTGTTCAGCTTCTTGGAGTCGAAAAAGTTGAAATTGATGAAATTTTAAGAAATTGTAATTTTTCAGATACTTTTATCCAACAAGCAAATGATCTTCAAATAATGGAAGCCATAAATGAATGTTATGATGAATACAAACTACTTGAATTTTAATATACTATCAAGTTAGCTTATCTTTGCTGTATGAATGAATTTAATTTAAATTCAATTTCCCCTATTGACGGAAGATATTTTGACAAAACTATAGTTTTAAATGAATATTTTAGTGAAAAAGCTCTAATCTATTATAGATTAAAAGTTGAGATTGAATATTTTATTTCTCTTTGCAAACTTGGAATACCTCAACTTAAAGAATTTAATATTAAAAAATTTGATGATCTACGAGAAATTTATAATAACTTTTCTAATGATGATGCCATTGAAATTAAAAAAATTGAGAAAATCACAAACCATGATGTGAAAGCTGTTGAATATTTTATCAAACAAAAGTTTGAAGAACTAAGAATTACTGAATATAAGGAATTTATCCATTTTGGATTAACTTCTCAAGATATTAATAATACTGCTATCCCGTTATCTATAAAGGACTTTATTAATAATGTATACCTAAAGAAAATTGATCAAGTGCTGGGAGCAATTAATGATAAATCTGAGGAGCTTAAAGATATTACTATTATTGCAAGAACTCATGGTCAACCTGCAACACCAACAAAACTTGGAAAAGAATTCAAAGTTTTTTGGACTAGAATTAATAAACAAGTTAATTCTCTTCGAGATATTCCAAATTCTGCAAAATTTGGAGGAGCAGTTGGTAATTTCAATGCTCATAAAGTTGCATATCCAGAAATTGACTGGAAAAAATTTGGAGAGAACTTCATTGAAAATGAATTAAAATTAAATTATTCATTCCCTACAACTCAAATTGAACATTATGACTCTTTTGCTGCACTTTGTGACAATTGTAGAAGGATTAATAATATTATTTTAGATATGTGTGTAGATATTTGGCTCTATATTTCTAAAGACTACTTTAAACAAAAAATTGTAAAAAATGAAGTGGGTTCATCTGCAATGCCTCATAAAGTAAATCCAATTGATTTTGAAAATTCTGAGGGTAATCTTGGTTTAGCCAATTCTATTTTTGACTTTATGTCAAATAAATTAACCAAGTCAAGACTTCAAAGAGACCTGAGTGATAGTACGGTTCTTAGAAATATTGGAGTTCCTTTTGGTCATTCAATAATTTCTTTTGAATCTGTTTTAAAAGGATTAGATAAAATATTTGTCAACGAGGAAAAGATTAAAATGGATATTGAAGACAACTGGATTGTTATTTCTGAGGCAATTCAAACAATACTAAGAAGAGAAGGCTTAAGCAATCCATATGAAATATTAAAAGAACTTACCAGAGATAATAATAAAATTGATAAATTATCCTTTGATCAATTTATTGAGACTTTGGATATTAATGAAAGTGTAAAAAATGAGCTTAAACAAATTTCCCCCCATAACTATACAGGAATTTAATATGAAATATATATATATCCATTTAATAACTATAATGATTTTTATAGTAAGTTGTAGCAAAGATGCATCTGATGAACTACAGGATGAAATTAACATTGAAGATCAGGAAAGAGAATTAAAACTTGAAATAAATGATTTTATTTGGGAAGGTCTAAACTACTGGTATTATTGGCAAGAGAATGTGCCTAATCTCTCAGATAGTAAAGTAAATAATGCAACAGCTTATGAGGCATTCCTTGACAGATATGAACCAAATGATTTTTTTAATTCTTTAAAACATCCAGATGATAGATTTAGTTGGATTCAAGATGATTATGAAGAACTTGAAAATCTTCTTCAAGGAGTCGAATTATCTAATGGTATGGAATTTGGTCTATTTGTTGAATGTAATAATACTGATGTTTTTGGTTATGTAAGATATGTTCAAAAAAATTCTGATGCAGAGGCAAAGGGTATTACGAGAGGAATGTTTTTTAATACTATTAATAATATTAGAATCAACAGAGACAATTATCGAGATCTATTGTATAGTGATGCTAATTCTTATTCTATTGGAACTGCAACACTTGATTATGATAACACAGATAACTGTGCTACATTATATTCTGATGAAAATAGTTTTAATTTAATTAAAACCGTTTTGGTTCAAAGTCCAATATATATTGAGAAAATAGTTGAAGTAGATAATAAAAAGGTAGGGTATCTTATGTACAATCAATTTGTTGGCTTTGTTGAATCAGAGAATAAGGATTATAACCAAGAGCTTAATAATGTATTCTTAAATTTTAAAAATAATAATGTTGACGAACTCGTAGTAGATCTCAGATATAACCCTGGTGGAAGCTCATACACTCAAAATATATTGGCTTCATTAATAACAGGTCAGTTTACAAATGCAATATATTCCCAAAGAGTATTTAATTCTAAAGTAACAGACAGGTATAAAGATGATCAAGAAGCTTTTATTACAAGATTTCAATCTGAATTAGAGTCAGGTTCATCATTAAATTCTCTTAATTTAACTAGAGTATATGTTTTAACCACATCATCTAGTGCATCTTCTAGTGAAGGGATTATAAATAATCTAGATCCATATATTGATGTTATTCATATTGGAGATTATACTGTTGGAAAAAATTCAGGTTCAATTACTATTAAGGATTATATAAATGATGACGGAGATGTTAATCCAAATCATAAATATGCAATGCAACCAATTGTAACTAAAGCTGCAAACTCTGTTGGATTTGCAGATTTTGATGATGGTCTAGTCCCAGATATATATTTGTTGGAAAGTTTATCCAATCTGGGTGTTTTAGGAGATGTTGATGAAAAGCTATTTAAAAGAGCTCTAGATCATATTTCAGGTGAAACATTTTCAAGTATTATTTATCAAGAAAAGTTAAGAAAAATGAAAAGGGAGATTAAAACAGAAAATGATAAGAAAAAACAGATATTGATCTTGGACGATTTTCCAATTGAATAAGTGTTATTTAGTTAAATACATCTTTCTTCTAGAATATAGCTCAAAGAAATTATCATCATTTAGATCGTCAATAAATAGTATACTTTCGCCTGTACTTTTCATTTCTGGTCCTAGTTGTTTATTAACATCAGGAAACTTGTTGAATGAAAAAACAGGTTGTTTTATTGCATATCCGTCTAATTTTGGATTAAACTCAAAGTCCATAATTTTATTTTTACCCAACATAACTTTTGTAGCAAAATTTACATAAGGCTCTTTGTATGCTTTAGAAATAAATGGAACAGTTCGAGAAGCTCTTGGATTTGCCTCAATTATATAAACTTTATCATCCTTAATTGCAAACTGTATATTAATTAGACCAACCGTATTCAATGCAAGTGCAATTTTTTTAGTATGCTCTCTTATTTGCTTTACTATTAATTCTCCTAAATTAAAAACAGGGAGTAATGCATTAGAGTCACCTGAATGTATTCCACATGGTTCAATATGCTCCATTATTCCTATAATGTACACATCTTCACCATCACATATAGCATCAGCTTCTGCTTCAATTGCTCCATCAAGGTAATGATCAAGTAGAAGTTTATTATTTGGAATTTTAGACAAAAGATCCACAACATGCTTTTCAAGTTCCTCTTTATTTATTACAATTTTCATCCCCTGGCCACCAAGAACGTAAGAAGGTCTTACAAGAATTGGGAAATCTAATTTTGCAGATAACTCAACAGCTTCCTTGGCACTAGTAGCTACACCAAAATCAGGATAAGGAATCTTGTTCATCTTTAAAAGATTTGAGAAACTACCTCTATCCTCTGCTAGATCAAGTGATTTATATTCAGTTCCAATTATTTTAATATTATATCGATCTAATTTTTCGGCAAGTTTTAAAGCTGTTTGACCCCCTAACTGAACTATGACACCCTCAGGATTTTCATGCCTGATTATGTCATAAATATGCTCCCAAAATACAGGTTCAAAGTATAATTTATCTGATATATCAAAATCTGTTGAAACTGTTTCTGGGTTACAGTTTATCATTATGGTCTCATAACCACATTCACTTGCAGCTAAAACTCCATGAACACAACAATAGTCAAATTCAATACCTTGACCAATTCTGTTAGGTCCTGAACCTAAAACAATTATTTTCTTTTTGTCTGAAACTAAACTCTCATTCTCTGAAAATTCCTTATTATCTTTTGACTTAATCTTTTCTTCAAAAGTTGAATAATAATATGGTGTTTGGGCAGGAAATTCAGCAGAGCATGTATCAACAAGTTTATAGACCCTTTTAATTCCAACTTCTTCTCTTTTCTTATATACTTGACTTTCTAGACACTTTAACATGTAAGCTATCTGTCTATCAGCAAACCCTTTTTGTTTAGCCTCAAGCAAAAGATCATATCCAATATCGTTAATATCTAAATTAGATATTTCTTGTTCCAATTGATTTAACTCTTCGTATTGCTTTAAGAACCACATATCAATTTTTGTAATTTCATATATTCTATCTAATGAAATTCCAGCCTGAATTGCATCATAAATAACAAAAACTCTGTCCCAACTGGCGTTTATAAGCTTATCAATTATAGTGTTATAATCTTTATAACCTTTCCCATCCGCACCTAGACCGTTTCTTTTAATTTCTAAAGACTGAGTAGCTTTATGCAATGCTTCTTGAAAAGACCTACCTATTCCCATTACTTCTCCCACTGCTTTCATTTGAAGACCAAGAGTTCTATCTGAACCTTCAAATTTGTCAAAATTCCATCTTGGAATTTTAACAATTACATAGTCAAGAGTTGGCTCAAAAAGAGCTGAGGTAGATTTAGTAATTTGATTATTTAATTCGTCAAGGGTGTATCCAAGAGCTAATTTAGCAGCAATTTTTGCAATAGGATATCCAGAAGCTTTAGATGCAAGAGCAGAAGATCTTGAAACTCTAGGATTAATTTCTATGGCAATTATATCTTCTTTCTCATCAGGACTAACGGCAAATTGGACATTACACCCTCCAGCAAAATCTCCAATACTTTTCATCATCTTTATAGCCATATCTCTCATTCTTTGATAGGTGGTATCAGATAACGTCATAGCTGGAGCTACTGTAATTGAATCTCCAGTATGTATACCCATTGGATCCATATTCTCAATTGTACAAATAATTACAATGTTATTATTTTTATCACGCAATAGCTCTAATTCATATTCTTTCCAACCTATTAGGGCTTTATCTATTAGAACTTCATGAATCGGTGAAGACTCAAGGCCCCTTGTTAGAAGATCGTTAAACTTATTTTCTTCAAAAACAATTGAAGCACCTGTTCCGCCAAGGGTAAATGAAGGTCTAATTACAAGAGGAAAGCCAAATTTTTGTGCTATCTCTTTGCCTTTCAAAAATGATGAAGCACTTTCAGCTGGAGCAACAGGAATATTAATTTGATTCAATAAAATTCTAAATTTCTCTCTATCCTCTGTGATTTCAATTGCATCTATATCTACACCAATGATTTTAACAGAGTATTTTTTCCAAATTTTCTTTTCCTGAGCTTCAATACAAAGATTTAATGCAGTTTGACCTCCCATTGTTGGAAGAACAGCATCAATATCTTTATGAACTTCAAGAATCTCAATAATTGATTTGGTAGTGAGTGGTTTAAGGTATATATGATCTGCCATAGACGGATCAGTCATTATTGTGGCAGGATTTGAATTAATTAAGATGGTTTTAATACCATCTTCCTTTAAAGACCTTAAGGCTTGAGATCCAGAATAATCAAATTCACATGCTTGACCAATTATTATCGGACCAGAACCAATTATAAGAATTGATTTAATATTTTTATCCTTAGGCATAAAATCACACTAAAATATAAAAAAAAGGTGCTATAAAAGCACCATGATTAAAAAGTTATTAAAAATTATTTTTTGTGACGAGATTCATCAGAAACAGATAATTTCTTCCTTCCTTTTGCTCTTCTCCCTGCAAGGACTCTACGTCCATTAGCTGAAGACATTCTATCCATAAAACCGTGCTTATTTCTTCTTTTTCTTTTTGATGGTTGATATGTCCTTTTCACAATTGTCTATTTAATCGGAGGCAAATATAATATCTTTTTATTCAACTTCATATAAATATTTTTAAATTGTAAATTAGCAGAATATATGATACCAAAAAATATTAAACTAATAGCATCAATATCACTCTTAGGATTTGGCGTTTATCAAATTACTGAGTCATACATAGGTAATGGAATATTTTTAATTATTCTGTCAATTGTATTAGTAGTCTTATATTTCAAAAATGAGGTTTTAATTTTTGCATTTCTTAGCTTAAGGAATCAAAATTTTGATCGAACTGAAAAAATTTTAAAATTTATTAAGTATCCTAAATCATCTCTTGTAAAAAAGCAACAGGGGTTTTACTATTATCTTCATGGGCTAATTCAATCACAAAAAAATTTGACTATTGCAGAAAAACATTTTAGAGAATCTTTAAAACTTGGATTGAGTATGAGTCATGATATAGCAATGGCGAAGCTAAGTCTTGCTGGTATAATGATGCAAAAGAGAAGAAAAAGGGAAGCTCAAACCCTTCTTACTGAAGCTAAAAATAACGATAAGCATAATATGTTAACTGCTCAGATTAAATTAATGCAAGAACAGATGAAAAGAATTTAATATAAAGAATTCTTATCCTAAATAGATTTTTTTTTATCTTTGTTGTCTGGCTTTTTTATTTATGAGCGAAATAATTATTGAAAATAATGAGTTTTTAAGACAATTTGAAGTTAAAATTTCAGGCTCATTAGCGAGAATAGAATATGCTGAACAGGAAAGAAAAATTTTCCTTACCAAAATTCATATACCTGATACTGTTAGTGATAAATCTTTTGAAGAAAACTTCATAATTAAGGTACTTGAATTTATTGAAAGCAAAAAATTAAGAGTGGTTCCAACATCACCAAGAATTGCTGGGTTTGTAAGAAAAAACAAAGCATTTAAACATTTACTTCCTGTTGGAATAAAATTGTAACAAACTAAGTTGCATACCCTTCAGAATCAATTTTATTAAATCTAGATTTAACTATCATTCCAGCTAGTTTAGAATCCCACTTTTTTCTAAATCTTAGGTAGTTCGGTGAGAATCCTTCAATGAAGCCATTTTTTTCCTCAGATTCAAATAAAACATCATGAGTGGTTCCAAGAAACTTATTGTAGAAAGTAGATTTCTTTCTACTAGATAGAATTCTTAAAAGTTTACTTCTTTTAGATCTAATATTCAATTCAACCGTTTTTGGTAATTTTATTGCATGTGTGTTATCTCTCTCAGAATAAGAAAAAACATGTAAATAAGAAATATTAAGATTATCAATAAAATCCATACTTTCTAAAAATAAATCATCATTCTCTCCAGGAAAACCAACTATGACATCTGCACCAATAGATGCATCAGGCATTAATTGATTTATTTTTTCTATCCTACTTTTATATAATTTTGAGTCATATCTTCTTCTCATTAATTTAAGTATGGAATCACTTCCACTTTGTAAAGGAATATGGAAATGATGTACAAACTTTTTACTTGTACTTACAAACTCAATAATCTCATCACTTAATAAATTTGGTTCTATAGAAGAAATTCTAAATCTTACATCTAAACTTAATTTATCTAGTTCTTTAATTAAATCAAAAAAAGAATTTTTAATTTCGTTTTTTTCTGTTTTACCAAAATCTCCAAGATTTATTCCAGTTAATACTATCTCTTTTATATTTCGAGAAACAATTTCATAAACATTGTCGATCACATTGGATACAGTGTTACTTCTTGATTTACCTCTTGCAAGAGGAATTGTACAAAAACTACATTTATAATCACAACCATCTTGAACTTTCAAGAATGCCCTTGTCCTATGGTTTAATGAATAACTTTCTTTAAAGAAGTTAACTTCGTTAATATTACATGAGTGAACATTTTTTGAAAGGTCATTATCAATATTTTTTAAATAATCTAATAAATTAAACTTATCTGAAGCCCCTAGAACTAAATCAACACCATTAACTGATAATAATTCTTTTGGTTTTAATTGAGCATAACATCCTATGGCAGCAATAAAGGCCTCAGGATTAATTTTTTGTGCCTGTTTTACAAAGTATTTAAACTTTTTATCAGCATTTTCTGTAACTGAACAAGTATTTATAACATAAGCATCAGCATAATCATTGAAGTCAACAATCTTGTAATTATTTTCTTGTAAAGATTTTGAAATATAAGATGATTCAGAAAAATTTAGCTTACATCCTAGTGTGTAGAACGCTACTGATGAGATATTTTTTTTTGATTCAGTTTTAACTAAAGTTGAAGACAAAATAAGAAAAATTAACTATGAAGGGTCAGAATTGTCTGAATCTTCTGCTTCCTCAGCTGCAGGTGCTTCCTCAGCTACAGGTGCTTCCTCAGCTACAGGTGCTTCCTCAGCTGCAGGTATGTCTGTAACATTTTCAGCAGAATCAATTACTTCAGAATCGGATATTTGATTAAAATTTGCATATTTAGTTCTAAACTTATCAACTCGACCAGCAGTATCCACTAATTTGGATTTACCAGTATAGTATGGGTGAGATGTTCTAGATATTTCAAGTTTAAAAAGAGGATATTCAACACCATCAATCTTAGTTTTCTCCTTCGTTTCTACGGTAGACTTTGTTATAAAAACATCATTATTTGACATATCTTTAAATGCTACGAGTCTATAGTTATCAGGATGTGTATTACTCTTCA
>ERZ802819.1751-NODE-1751-length-12928-cov-7.72384_pt1 | contig 12928 bp, 8 predicted proteins | sample MGYA00345647_ERZ802819 | MGnify/ENA primary metagenome ERZ802819 (study PRJEB30503, sample SAMEA104212355) | marine metagenome | biome: Westerlies Biome; feature: [SRF] surface water layer (ENVO:00010504) within the epipelagic zone...; material: water... | reverse complement strand
GTGTTCGCGGCCGAGCACCGCATCGCGGAGAGCACAACAGCTCAGTGCTAGTAGATTGGCTGGGCAAAAACCCGGTGCAGATAAGCCAGCTGCACAGTGATCAGGTACTGCAATTTGATGGGGATTTTGTTCAGCAATAACCCACTTAATGTTTTTGATAGGCAAAAAAAAGCCCCGCATCTGCGGGGCTTTTTTGGTCGGATATTTACCCTTCGCCAAAGCGCCGAGTAATGTCAATGCCAAAGCTTCTGGTTCTCAGTAACGTACCGGTCAACTGGTAGTTGTTTCCGAGACTTCCAGCACTGAGCGAGCGGAAGTTGCGCGCGTCGAACAGGTTGTCGACGAAACCGCGGACGGTTAACAGACCATCACTATTGGTCCATATGATTGATGCGTCGGTTTGATGCCGTGCTGGCATCTTGTCGAACTCTCGATCTATTGACTCACTGTTGTATTCGCCGGTAAACGAGTAGTACGCCGCCGCCACTAGGGTGCTGTTTGCCAGATCGAAGCGATAATTAGCCCAAGCGGTAAATTTGTGCTCTGGGATACCTTTAAGTGAGCTACCTTTTAGCTGATGGCTAACCTCGCCGTAAAGAGGCACCGGCGCGTACGGATTATCGTCCTCGAGCAGATAGACCTCGTCCTGGTACTCGGTCTTGGTCAAGCTGTAGTTGGCGTTAATGGTCAAATCATCAGTAGCTAACCACGTCCCCTCGACCTCCCAACCTTGGTTGATAGCACTTCCAGTATTCGTTGGTAGTGTCAAGAACGTCGCTTGCACGTCGTCATAGACAGTAACGCTGTCCTGATAGCCGTCGTACTGATACCGATAAATGGAGCTGAATAGCTGCACGGTCCCATCTGCGAAGGTTCCTTTGAAACCCAACTCCGTATGTGCAACTTCCTCCTGGTCATAGGAGTAGATTGAGTTAAACACTGCACCCGTAAGATCTCGAGCGTCAAGAGTTCCAAGACCGTAGCCTCCGGCACGGTAGCCTGTGGTGTACGACGCATACACTAACGTGTCGTCGTTAGGCGTCCAGTCCAACACTACACGTCCAGTTGCCTTGCTCCACTTTTTCTTTTCAGTTGCAAGGCTGGAGAAACCAAAAGGAATGCCAGTCAGATACATCGGTGTTGCGCACTCAACGGAGTTAAAAGCGCAGGTAGGCGTGAGCGGATTTTCGCCTGTGAGATCCATTGTGGGTGATGCGCTGCCCATAGCCACATTAGCCAAAGCTAGATTCGACCAGCCCAAAGCAGTCGCTGTCGCTTCATCCACTCCGAAGGCTGCCAATAGTCCCGCTCTAATTCCATAATCGAATGGGAAGAGCGATTCGAAATATCCACCGCGGCGCTCGAGGACCTCTTTCTCATCCTCTGCGTAGCGCGCGCCGATAGTAAGCGCCCATTCATCGTTAAATGTGTATGTTCCTTGGCTGAATATGGCAGTCTGCTCAACATAGTTGGTGTTGATGTGGTGATACGCGTGCCCATCCGGGTCGCCAGTCCATAGCCCAGAAGTTTGGAAGCCCATTGGTGCGTTCGCAATCGGGATATAGTCTGTGAGACCGAATGCCGCCATGATGCCTGCCAGGCCACCATAGTTAGCCGCTTGATCAATCCTGCCTTGGGAGTTGAAGTGCGAAATCGTATAGTCCTGCAAACGGTCGCTCGCAAAATAATAGATGCCGCTGGTCAAAAAGAAATCATCGGTAACGTCCCACAACAACTGAACCTCGTGCGATACATTCCATACGTCCTCAAGTACCGTGAGACCGGAATTTGCTATCTCACTGTCTGAGTAGTCATAGTCGACGGTATAGGTGTAATCGAAATCGCCGTAGCCGAATATGTACTTCAAGGTCATATTGTCGTTGAGGTCGTAAGTAACGTTCAGTGACGCGCCCTGCTGATCAAATCCCTCGTCAGTGAGGCCGTTGGTTAATGCTTCGGCGTCAACGTTGTCTAAGTCACCAGATCCATTGATATAAGCATTGCTGCCGTACGCTTGGTTCACGACGCTGCTTGCAGCGACGTCGACACCAGGCCTAACAGGCGCCCCATAAGCGACCACGCCCGTGGTTGGATGTGTGAACATCGTCGCTCCCGGTGTAGTTGCGGTTGCTGCTCTCATGCCATAAGCATAAATGTCAGTGCGTCGAGTCCCACGGTCGGCGCCCCAACCTTGGTCAATCAACACGCCATTACCAATGACTCGATAGGAATTACGTTTGTTGATACGCGTAGAAATTTCGAGCTTGTCCGTGGGAGCAAACTCAAGAGTCAAGCTAGCATTCTGATCGTTGGTGCTGTCCGTGTCTGGTGAGCCATATTGACCCGTCATCCAGCCGTCCCTGTTACGGTCGGAAATCACTAGTCGGTAACCCGCAGAGCCGGTTTCGATTTTTATTGGACCAGACAGGATTCCGTAGTATTCGCGGTTGCGGTGGCTTCCGAACTGAGCTCGGATAGACCCTGAAAGCTCTTCGGTCGGAGATTTCGTAATGTAATTGATCGCGCCGCCGACAGAGTTACGACCGTAAAGTGTTCCTTGCGGGCCCCGCAGAACCTCGATTCGCTCAACGTCAAACAGAGCATTCTCTGTCAACGCGATGAGCGCGTCTTCCGAATAAACACCGTTGTAGTAAGTTGCCACACCCGGGTCCCCACCCAAAGATCGGAAGTTCCTGCCTACTCCGCGAATTCGGATGTCGTAGTTATCGCGGGTCGTTGCTGGAATGAAGTTTACGAATTCGTCCGCAGACTGAATTCCTAAATCCTCGATCATATCCGCGCCGATCGCGGTGATGGAAATTGAAGTGTCAGATACTGTGGATTCAACTTTCTCCGCAGTAACGATTACTTCTTCTATTCGTCTCTTACCGTCGTCTTCGTCTGCAATTGCAGGAAGAACCATAGAAATCGCGGCAATTAAGCCTACAGATAATCGAAACATTCTTTTTCTCCCTCGGTTCCCCGCCCAGAACGGGCGTAAATACATTTAACTGAAAGTTAACGAGCGGAGAATGTAAGAAAATGTTACCAAATACAAGGGTTGTAACGAAAAATTCACTCGTGATTATGGCCGCAAATATGGCTAGGAACGCACAAAAATAGTGCATTAATTTAGGGCTCCGGTCCGCGGCGCCGAGGTTAGTCGTCCAAAAAAGCTTGGAGGATTGAAATATTTTGTAACAAATACTCGAACAGTTTTCGTTAAGAGGGTTTGTCCGAGATATAGTTGCGTAAAAGTTGACGTCTGCCTATAGGTTGCTATGGCTTAAGCGCACTTCGCTTCTGGCCAGCGGCGGCGGTGCGGTAACGCTCAAGCTTGTAGATGAGCCGCCGGCCTGCGGGCAGCAAGGATTCCAGCCCCAGCCACTGCCCGTTGGCCGAATAATGCAGGATCAGATTTAAGGACTCTGCCTGCAGTCGGTAGGATTTTCGGCTGCCGTCGTTGGTGCTGCTGTTTCCGACCCGTTTTATCGTGACCGGCATCAGGCGTCCATCTTGGCCATTCAGCAGCTGGGTCTGGGTCAGCAACTTAGGTGACCAGTAAGCGAAGGTTGTGAGACATGTAACGTCGAAGTCCTGAGTAGATTCACCGTCGATCGTATTGACGGTGAATCCGTGCTTAGTGCGCTCGCCATTGACAGTCAGTTTTTCCCTGCGGGTTTCGGTTGTGCTTGCTATGAACTCTAGGCATAAATTCTCGTCGTAGCGCTCTTGCACTTCGTGACTGTATGAGAATAGAGGTACGCGTAATAGTCGGTACTCAAAGTCGGCACGGCTCGAAAGATAAATCGACCGCCCGTCCCTAGTCACGTCGAACGAGTGATAACCAACCTCTCGGTCGTCGATAAAGGCCTTGAAGTGCCAATGTTCAGTAGATGCTGGAATCGCTGCGCTTGGCTGGTTCAGTAGTAGTAATGGTACGCAACAAAGAAGCATAAGGAGCGATTTCCCTGTCGGGCGCTTCCAGTGTTTTAGTAGACGCTGAGGCTGCAAAAACACCGGGAAAAAGGCGGGAGTTTGTTGCTGGTAGTTCTGATAGTCGGGGCGTCGTGCGGGTGCGTTTGCTTCCATGCGCTCGATGCCGGTAAACCGCAGCAGCAACCAACTAACAAGGCCGATAGTTACCACTCCAAACCAACTCCCTGCGCTTAGGGCAAGCAGGCTAATGCCTAACCAGAAACACCATTCGCCGAAGTAATTAGGATGACGCGACAAAGACCACAAGCCTGTGCGCAGCAACTGAGTCTCTTGCTGGCCGGGTGCAGACTGCTGCTTCAGGAAAGCGCTTAGTTGCAGGTCGGCAACAATCTCGTACAACAGTCCAAACAGGATTAGCGCGAATAAAGCTGAATCAATTAGCCGCCACGGCGCAGTCGAAGCTAATATAGGCGCAAAAGCGGCGCTGATGATGAGCGCGAGTAACGCCTGCATTAGATAGATGATAAAGAAGCTCGTGAATTTAAACATTGGTCCCTGATTGGCGCGGATCTCAGCATAACGCCGATCCTCTCCACGACCTGCGGCGCGCACTGCCAAATAGGTTGCCAAGCGAATACCCCAGGCAGTTACCAGCAATAGCAGCAAAGTTCCGCGCCATTCTACTTGTGGCAGAGCTATGCAAATGCCGAAGCACGCCATGACGTGATGCAGTGGCCATAAAATGTCCACGTGACCGAAGTTCTTACTGCGTAAAGAATGTAACCAGAGTAGCGCGGCGGCGGACATGAGCCACGGCGCAGTGAGGAGTAAGGTGGTCATCATTTCTCTGCAGCAAAGCGCCGTCCGACAGCCCGAACGCCTGCACCCACTAACGGGATGTGCGAATAGAAACCTAACCCGCTGTCCCAGAAGTCTTGATGCAGAATTATTCGGCCTTGGCGATTAAACCGAAAGTGGGTGACGCCAAGCGTGTCGCTGGTCACCTCCTTGCGCAGTGGGGTGAAGCGCGCTTGCATGGACCAGATTAGGTAGATATCACTGTCACTCTGGAGGGTCTGATGAATTTGAACGTCGACTCGCGTACCGGCTTTGCTCAGTCTGGTGAAATGGTCGACGACGGTCTGTTTGTCGCGCGTAACCATTAGCGCATCGCTGAAGTGAAGATCCTCCGCGTACAGGTCAGCTGCCGCTGAGCCGGTCGATGGATCACCCAACCCTGCCAGAAATTCAATCACCCGCTCGACTGTGGCCGGCTGAACGGCAGGGTCGCCTGGGAAATCGGTCAGAGCCTGGCGGTATTGGGCCGGGTACTGAAGTCCGATTTCTTGGGTGGATCTCATGGTCGAGCACGCGCTGAGGAAGCAGCTCAGGCATGCGGCAGTCAATAACCAACTGAAAACAGAATATTTCACAGAGCGAAGTTGAGGTTTCACTCGTGAATTAGCGGTGAATTCAGCCGGCAAGGGCCTTCACGACTGGTTGACAAAACTTTGTCCAAGATCAAGTGCTGGGAATTAGGCAAAGTTATGTTGGTTATATCGCGTAATAGAGGAAGGAAAAGGCTGTCGTCACGCAGCTGCGAGCTGATCGAGGCGAGCTCGTGAAAGTTGCAATTATCGGCGCTGGCATCAGCGGTATCTCCGCAGCGGACTCGCTGGCTTCAGAGGCTGATGTAACGCTTTTTGAGGCCGACCCGCGTTTGGGCGGCCATACGGACAGCCACACAGTGTTGCTCAGTGATCAGGTCTACAGTGTTGACACAGGGTTCGTCGCGTTCAATCGAAGCGAATACCCGCTGTTTTCTTCGTGGCTGGAAAAGCTCGGTGTGACTTCCCGACCCGCACAGATGTCGCTCAGTGTTAGCTCAAAGCCGCAGCGATTCGAGTATGCTACAACGGACCTGCGAAGCTTCTTTCCTTCCGTCAAGATAGCGTCTTCTTACCTTCAATATCAATTGCTGTCGGACATTCGCCGGTTTAACCGTTCGATTGACCGAGCGGTGCAAGAGGATCCTAATGAGCCGTTGGGCGACTTTTTGGAGAGACAGAACTACAGCCAACGGTTTATTAATTGCCATATCGTTCCACTATGTATGGCTCAATGGTCCAAAGCCGCGTTTGATGTGCTGCAAATGCCTTTGCGGTATGTGGCGACCTTCGTTGCTCAACATGGGCTTTTGAGGCTAGACGGAAAGCCGCAGTGGCGGGTAATTCGGCGCGGCGCCACGCATTACTTGGAAGCTTTTGAGCGTCAGTTTCACGGCACCATTAAATTACAAACTCCGGTGCGGCTGGTGGTTCGCAAAGAAGGGTACGCACAAGTCCACACCGATGAAGGCAGCACAGACTTTGATGCTGTAATTCTGGCGTGTCACAGCGATCAGGCGCTAAACATGTTGCAACAACCTACGCGATTGGAACAGCAGTTATTGGGCGCGGTACGATACAAATCCACGCGCGTCGTATTGCACAGTGACGAGTCATTGATGCCGACGAAAAAATCTTTGTGGGCGAGCTGGAATGCGCAGATTCACGAACTCGAAGAGCCAGCCACACTCAGTTTTTGGATGAATAAGATTCAGTCGATTCGCGGCCAAGATTTTTTTCTAACGTTGAATCCCGCATCAACGCCCAGCCAGATATGGACTGATCGCAGTTATGCCCACCCGAGTGTTGATAGACCGGCCGTGCAAGCGCAGGCTCGGCTCCAGGAAAGAGATGGCATAGGCGGGGTGTTTTTTTGTGGCTCATATTGGGGTTGGGGACTCCACGAGGATGGGTTTAGAAGCGGCGTCGACGCTGCGCAGCGAGTCCACGCCAGCCTAAAAAACAAGCCGAGCGTGGTTGAAAACAGGGATGGAGGTAATGCTAGCGCGAGCGAGATCGACGCTATTATTGCTGCGGCAAAAAGTCAGCGCCAATGACTTTAAGCCGGTTTGGGTATTCGGTCGCTAGAAAGCTGGCATGAGTGAGCTTGACCAGCAGCGCTGGCTGACCGTCATTAATTTTGTGTTAATCAAAGTTGCTTGGGTGGCTTGCGTGATGGGCGGTACATTCCTTGGGTCGCTTGTGATCGCGCTAATGGTTGGGCTTTGTGTCTATCAGGGTCGATGGCAAAGAGAGCGAAAGTTCATACTCTCTTTAGCCTGCCTGGGGCTCGTGCTGGATAGCCTTTGGATTCACCTCGGTATTCTTGATTTTGGGGCGGCGACCGTGCAGTTGGGAGATTTTCCCATTGCCCCGCCTTGGATAGTCCTTCTGTGGGTTGCTGTAGGTCTTTCGCTCTTCGAAGCGCTGGGATTTTTTGTTCAAAGGCCGATACTTGGAGCGGTCATAGTGGGCGCTGCGGCTCCGCTGTCATACTCCACGGGCGCGCAATTCGGCGCAGTATCGGTACCATCTACACCGATGTTGGTGGTGATTGGCATTGCTTGGGTGATAGTGTTCGCCGTGGTTTTTGAAATGGCTAGGCGAGTCAAGCAGTCGGCCGAGCAATAAATGGAAATGATTACGCAGCATGATAATTCGCAATACAGGATTAGTCGCAAAACTGGGGCGTGTTTTGGTCCTACAAGTTGCCTTAATCAGCGTTACCGTTGCGGCAGGGATATACGTTACGAATACGATCGTCCAGGACTCTCTTGTTAACGAAGCTCTGGAGAATGAAGCCGCCCATTTTTGGGACCTATATCAAAAAGATTCGACCCAAGCTCTGCCAGATACGGCAAACATGTTGGGATATCTCTCCAAAGACGGCGAGATGGACAGCGTCCCTGAGCAATTCCATGGTTATGAGGAGGGCTTTGTCGGCCGGGTTCAATTCGACGGGTCTGAGCCGATACTGTACATCACCGAGTTTAATCAAGCGCGCCTGTACCTGATCTTTGCCAGTGAAAACGTTTCGGACCTTGCATTCTTTTTCGGCATTCTGCCGCTGTCCATCGCTCTGGTTTTTATCTATGGCTTGTCGTTTTTAACCTATCGCTTATCTCACCGTGCGATCTCACCCATTGTCCAGCTTGCCGATTACTTAGAGCGGTTTCCTTTCGAGAAGTCCTCCCACGATAGCTCCAACCAAGATTTGCAAAAATTACGAACTTTGGCGAACGCTGAGGTTGACGTGATGATTGATGCTATAGATAACTTTACGGAGCGTTTGGATGCATATATTGAGCGTGAGCGAATATTTACCCGGGATGCGAGTCATGAATTACGCACGCCTATCGCTGTATTTAAAGGCTCCCTAGATCTGTTGCAGAGGCAATCCGAGCGCCCTGAAGAAGATTTGCGCGCTTTAGCGCGCATGCGCCGCACGGTAGAAGACATGGAGGGGTTAATTCAGACGCTCCTATTGTTAGCGCGTGGCGAAGAGTTGCAGCAGCCGGGCGTGCGGGTGCGTTTGAATGATCTGATACCCGACCTAATTGATCAGGTTGCACCCTTGGCAACGGATCGAGGCATTAAGTTGGTATTGGTGGAATCGGCTGAACTTTGGGTGCAAGCACCGGATCGAGTAGTGCAGATTTTGTTGATCAACCTACTGCGCAATGGCATCAGCTATACCCCGGAAGGGCAGGTGCAGGTGGAAATTCAGCAAAAGGCGGTTACTGTCAAAGACACTGGAATCGGCATGACCTCCACCGAACTAAGCCAAGCGTTTGAGCCGTTTTACCGCAGTGAACGTGGCCGTTCGAATAGTCCTGGACATGGCTTGGGTCTGTCTATCGTGCGGCGTCTAGTCCATCAATTTCAATGGAAGATCAGCGTTCAAAGTAACGTCGGCGAAGGTACCGAAGTCACCATTAATTTTGCCTAGCGGCAACCTTAAGCCTGCGCGGCACGCATGCGTTTCCACGCAGCTAGGGTGGAATCCCGCGCTTTCGACAGGTCGACAATCGGTTTTACGTAGTCGGATGTGTCAGTGTACTGCCACGGCGTGAAAACTGACTTGCCCTGGGCGTTGGCAAGTTCTGGTATCTGGGCACGGACAAAGGCGCCGCTGGGGTCAAAACGTTCTGCCTGTCGTATTGGATTGAACATGCGGAAGTAGGGTACCGCGTCCGTGCCTGTAGAAGCGCTCCATTGCCAGCCGCCATTGTTAGCGGCTAAATCACCGTCGACTAAGTTGCGCATAAAGTAGCGTTCGCCTTCACGCCAATCAATAAAGAGGTGTTTGACGAGAAATTGTGAGGTCACCATTCGCAATCTGTTGTGCATCCACCCACGTGTGTTGAGTTGCCGCATGCCCGCATCCACGAGGGGAAAGCCAGTTTCCCCGGCCTGCCAACGAGCAAGCCATTCCGAGTTATGGTTCCATTCTAGCTGCTCGGTCTCTCGACGAAATGCTTCTCCGCGGCTCAAGCGCGGATTGGCTGCGAGAATGTGGTTATAAAATTCACGCCATATCAGTTCGCTAACCCAGGAATCTATACCCGCATCGCCGCCGTACAGGCGGTGTTTGTTCGCTACATAGGCAGCATAAAGACACTGACCGGCCGAGATACTGCCGCTAACCAGATGCGGTGATATTTGGCTGGTGCCGGGTTCTAACGGCAGGTCACGTTGCTTATCATAGTGCTCGGCTCGGGACGCCAAGAAGGAATGTAAACACTCCTGGGCCGCAATTTCGCCCGCGAGCCACAGCTCGGCACCAAATGTTTTTTTGATACCGGCGATCTCATTTGGTGCCTGTGCCGGTTGCACCATTGGCCCCTGCGCTTCTGGCGCTGCTAGCGGTGGACTCGGCAAGGCAAGAGGGTGCGCTAGCCAGCGTTTTTTGAACGGCGTAAATACTGTATAGCCGCTGCCGTCTGGCTTGGTTACCGTGCCGGGTGGTAGATGGGTGAAGCTATGGTAACGCTTGCATGAGATTCCGCGTGTCGCCAGTGCGGCTTCCACTTGTGCGTCGCGCCGCTCCTCGTTGAGTGCAATTTCTGCATTAAAAGATACGTGTTTTGCCTCAAGTTCTTGGGCGCACTCCATGACTAGTTTAGGTGCTTCGGCAAAAGAGTCGCAGCGTCGAATAATCAGTTTAATGCCCAATTGGCCGAGTTGCTGACTGACACAATCAATGCTGCGTAACGTTAGGGCAAGGCGCCACGGGGACATATCATGCTGTTGCCACTGAGCGGCATCGATAAGGAATATGCAGGTGGTGGGGCCGGTGAGGCAGGCATTATTAAGTGCCGGATTGTCACTGACGCGCAGGTCGTTACGCAACCAAACCAGTTGATTCTTCACGTCGCGGGTTGGCTGCTAGTCTGAAACGGGCTCGCGCAAGCAGTACCCTTGACCTTGCCGAGTTTGCAACAACGGCAGCTCGAAGGGCCTGTCAATAATCCGGCGTAGGTTGTAAATATGGCTTCTTAGCGTATCGCTATCTGGCGGCTCATCCCCCCACAATTCTTTTTCAAGTGCTGCGCGGGTAACTACCTTCGGTGATTCTCGAATGAGGACATGCAGAATGTTGAACAAGGTTCTGGATAGCAACAAATTTTGGCCATCTCTGGCTACTTCCATGGTGTCTAGGTTGAGCTTTAAGCCACTGACTTCGTATTGCTTTTCTAAGTGCTGACTGCGACGTATTACCGCGTCTAGGCGGGCTTCCAGTTCTGGCATATCAAACGGTTTGATCAAGTAGTCGTCGGCTCCTGATTCGAACCCCTTGAGCTTGTCGTCAAGCTGATCCCGAGCGGTGAGCATAATAATTGGAGTAGTTACAGCAGCGTCATCGCGCAGCCTCTGGCAGACGGTTAGGCCATCTACGCCGGGTAACATAATGTCCAAAACGAGCGCGTCGTAGTTATTTGTAACGCCTAGATGCAGGGCAGTAAGCCCATCACTGGCGTAGTCAACAATATAGTTAGTGGCCTCAAGATAGGAGCCGACGGTTTCGGCTAGTTCTTGATGGTCCTCCACGAGGAGAACACTTCTACTGGAATTTTTGGCCATACTCGTCAACAAATTAATAGCTTAAATCGACCTTGACACAAACCGGTTAGGTTGCCAATGGTTTTGCTAAGTTCCGCGATTGTAGTTATTGGTAGGGAAGGTCCTGCCAACTAATGTCTATTTTTTGTCCATAAATTTAGAACGAGGCTTACTGTTGCTAAATTAAGGTACCGCAAGCCCCCCTGGAAAGGCCGGCTTGATGATTCTCCCGAGCTGTTGGTGTGAACCAAAACCCATCGATGATGTGGGTGGTGATACGCGCCCCGCCGCGCCACTAGGCAATGCAGGACACGTTCCATTTTCCCGGTAGTTTAAGGCCGCGCTCAGCATGGCTTCATTTTCGTTGCCTAACGGTTGGGAAAAATCATCATCGACGGCGCATCCGGTTACTGGCTCCCCTTCAACTTCCGCGAGGTTGGAGGGCGAGAAACCGTCCGAATAGTCTCCATACCCTTTAGCGTTCACGCCTCTGAACTGAGTAGTAAAGTAAGTGGTTCCGCAATTCTCAAGTCCGTAAAAGCCGTATGGCTTCCCGCAGGTAGTGCTGCCGATCTGGATAACCTCCACGTCGATACCGCGGAGTCCGTTCATTATTGCCTCCGAAGCGGAGCACGTGTCGTTCGTGGTGAGTGCGTACACCCGAGACAAACTCAGATAAGGCAACGCCGCACCCTCGGCGGCCGAAAACCCTTGAGCCGAATCGTGGAACCTTCTCGGGCTTATAGCTTGTCCAGTGACAGGATTAATTGAAGGATGTTGATCGTTCCATTGCTGCAACGAAAAGGTCTGACCGGACGCTTTGGTAGGGCCTGCAATCATGAACGCCATTTCGTTTGCGATATCTAGATATCCGCCCCCGTTATAGCGCAGATCCAGGACAAGATCAGTGATGTCACTGTCTTTTAAGAAAGTCACTGCATCGATCAACTCCTGTTCTGCCGTGGCGATATGATCGTTAAATGTTAGATAGCCGACTGCTCCGCTGGAGGTCGTAACGACGCTAACATTCTGCACAGGGTCTTTTGTTATCTCAGTAGGGGTCATTGTGATCGAGCGGCTCGTGCTGCTGCCTCGGTCGAGGACCTCAAAAGAGTGAGACTGGCCGGCGTCCGCTGGATAGAATGCTTCGTTTAGCGTTGCCGTGTCTGATCCGTTGACAACGTCGACGCCGTCGGCCGTGATGATTTCAGCGCCTCGTTCCAAGCCAGCTGCACTGGCCGGGGAGTTTGGTTCAATGAAAGCTACGACAATTTTTCGCGGGGGCGCGCTTTGTAATAGGCGCCATTGGACTCCGTAGCCCACCGAAATGCCTGACTGAGACAACTGCTTCCATTCAAGAGAATCGTAAGTGAAGTGATACTTATCTTTCGCCGCTCCCGACGGCATGGTTGCAAATGTCTTCATGAGGTCGAAGTAATCGAGTACTTGAGCTGCAGAATTGGCGTAGCTGCCGGGGTCAACGTCCTCTATCTCGCCGTACCATAAATACAAATCATTGCTTAGCGATCTCAGCCAATAGTTTTCGTCTTCGAAGCTACCTTGCTCGTCCGGATATGCTGATCCATCGAATGGATCGGTCCCGATACGCGGATCGCCGCAGGAGTTTTGAAATACTGAAGCGGAGTTAAAGATACCTTCATCGAAGTCAGTAACGCGGTTAACTACCGTTATCGATACGTCCGTAGAGGCCGATGCTTGGCCGTCCGATACGGTGACCGAAATGTCGTATACGTTATTCTGATCGGCATCTTGTGGAGCGTCATAATCTGGAGCGGCACGAAAAAGTAAAACCCCGCTGCTGCTGATGGAAAAGAGAGCGCTGTCGGCCCCGGAAAGAGAATAGCTTAATGAATCGCCATTGGAGTCGCTCGCACTGACGGTTGTCACCGCGGTCTCTCCCCCGGCTACCGTTAAGCTGCCTGGGTTGGTAATAGTTGGAGCGCTGTTGGTGTTGCCGCCGCTGCCCCCTGAGCTGGACGACCCACGTCCTCCGCCGCACCCTGCGATGAGGACACAAG
>ERZ802819.1746-NODE-1746-length-12959-cov-10.6271_pt1 | contig 12959 bp, 13 predicted proteins | sample MGYA00345647_ERZ802819 | MGnify/ENA primary metagenome ERZ802819 (study PRJEB30503, sample SAMEA104212355) | marine metagenome | biome: Westerlies Biome; feature: [SRF] surface water layer (ENVO:00010504) within the epipelagic zone...; material: water... | reverse complement strand
CAGCAGTAACATATTTTACACCCTCAGTTACAATTGCTTGAGCTAAAATAGTTGCCGTGGTTGTTCCGTCTCCAGCTTCCTCATTAGTTTTGCTAGCAACTTCTTTAACCATTTGAGCACCCATGTTCTCAAATTTATCCTCAAGATCAATTTCTTTTGCAACTGATACACCATCTTTTGTAATTCTTGGTGCACCATAAGATTTATCCATTACAACGTTTCTTCCTTTTGGACCCAAAGTGACTTTAACAGTATCAGCTAAAATGTTGACACCTCTCATCATTGCCGCTCTTGCTTCAGCGTCAAATTTAATTAATTTTGCCATTTTATTTTCTCCTTTAAATTAAATTACTTACCTGAAATACCCATAATGTCAGACTCTTTCATTATGCTGTATTCTTTACCATCAATTTTGACTTCAGTTCCTGACCATTTGCCAAATAAAACTTTGTCACCAATTTTAACATCCATTGGAATAGTTTTACCATCTTCAGTTTTTGCACCGCCTCCGATAGCAACTATTTTACCTTCTTGAGGTTTTTCTTGTGCAGTATCTGGGATGATAATTCCGCCAGCAGTTTTCTCGCTACTGTCTAATACTTCTATTAATACTCTGTCATGTAACGGTTTAAATTTCATAAAATCTCCTTTATAATTCTATATAAATATGACCTTCATATAGATATTTCGTTGTCTATTTCAAGATAGGATCGTTAGATTCAAGTTAATAATGCTGGGAAATTGGGGATTTTATAGTTTATACCATAAATAATGACTAAAAATTTAGATAAAGAGGGTCTAAGCTCCATAGTTAAAAACTACGATTTATTCTACATAGATTTATGGGGAGTGATACATAATGGGATCAAGTTAAATGAGCATGCAATAACTACACTAAAAGAACTAAAAAAAAATAATAAAAATTTTGTACTTTTAACAAATGCTCCAAGGCCAAATGAAGTTGTCAAAAGCTTTTTAGAAAAAATGGGAATGTCTGAAGATTTAAGAAATCATGTTTTTACTTCTGGAGAGGCTGCTCTAAGTTATTTGAAAAAATCTTATGTATCCAAAAATTTTTTTCACATAGGTCCCCCACGGGATTTTGATTTATTCAATACCTTTAAGAGCAATAAATCAACTGATCTGGATGAAAGTGATTATTTATTGTGCACTGGGTTATTTGATGAACATGATAAAGATTTAAATTATTATAAAAACTTACTTACAACTCATACTAAAAAAAAAATGATTTGTACCAATCCCGATTTGATTGTTGATCGAGGTTCTACAAGGGAGTTGTGTGCAGGATCAGTTGCAATGGTTTTTGAAAAAATGGGTGGAGATGTTATTTACTTTGGCAAACCTCACCCAGAGGTTTATAATCAATCCATAAATAACACTGATAAAAAAGTTTTAGCTATAGGAGATAATTTAAATACTGATATTAAGGGTGCAAACTTATTAAATTACGACTCACTTCTAGTTTGTAATGGTGTTCACAAACAAGAAATTAGGGACAAAGGTATTTCTGAGGTTTCAAAAGAATATGAAACAATAGTAAATTTCACACAAACATATCTTAAATGGTAAGACAATATAAAAATTTTAATATAAAAAAAAGTGATCAAGGCTCAATAATTCTAATTGGGAATTTTGACGGAATTCATTTAGGTCATCAAAAATTATTTAAATTAGCACAATTCTATAAGAAAAAGTACAAGGCGAAAATTGGAGTAATTAATTTTGATCCACTGCCAAAAATGTTTTTTAATAAATATTTACAAAATTTCAGAATTACAAGTACTAGTCAGAAAATTAAATTGCTTGGGTCGCTTAATGTTGACTTTGTTATAACAAAAAAATTCGACAAAAATTTTTCTAAAATAAAATCAACTAATTTTATAAAAGATATTTTAAATAAAAAATTAAAATCTAAATTTATATTTGTCAGCAACAATTTTAGATTTGGAAACAAAAGACAAGGTGATGTCCAATCTTTAATAGAAAGCGAAAAAAAATTTCATTTCAAAGTAATTAAGCCAAAACCATTAATTAAATATAAAAAAATAGTTTCATCCTCTCTAATCAGAAGTCTTTTGGAGAAAGGAAAGTTAAAGCAAGCCAATAAACTTCTTAATAGAAATTGGACAATTAATGGAATAGTTCAGAAGGGAAGGCAACTAGGAAAAAAAATTGGTTTTCCCACGTGTAATATAGATATTAAAAATTATGTCTTAGCATTACCAGGAGTTTATGCAGTTAAAGTATTACAAAAAAATAACTCAAAATATATTAAGGGCATAGCAAATCTTGGATATAGACCGACATTTAATCAAAAAAAAATATTATTAGAGGTACATTTATTTAATTTTTCTGGAAATCTTTATAATAAACTCCTATCAGTAGAGTTTTTGAAATTTATTAGAGAAGAAAAAAAATTTAAAAATGTTAATGAATTACAAGCTCAAATTAAAAAAGATTTAAAGGTTGCAAATAAAACTAGATGAGTAATTCACAGATCAATTTACCCAAAACAGCTTTTTCAATGAAGGCAAATTTACCAACTAGAGAGCCAGAAATATTAGAATATTGGCAAAAAATTAATCTTTACAAAGAATTAAGAAATTCAAGTAAAGGAAGAGAAAAATTCGTTCTTCATGATGGACCTCCTTATGCAAATGGGAATATCCATATGGGTACTGCACTTAACAAAATTTTAAAAGACATCATAGTTAAATTTCATCAGATGGATGGAAAAGACTCTATTTATGTTCCTGGCTGGGATTGTCATGGTTTACCAATTGAGTGGAAAATAGAAGAACAATACAAAAAAAATAAAAAAAATAAAAATGAAGTTCCAATTGTAGAATTTAGAAAGGAATGTCGATCGTTTGCGGAAAAATGGATTGAGGTTCATAAAAGTCAATTTAAACGGCTAGGTGTTGTTGGAGATTGGGAAAATTATTATTCAACAATGAGTTTCGATGCAGAGGCCCAAATTGTACGGGAGCTAGGAAAATTTTTAAAAGAAGGAAGTCTTTATCGTGGGTTTAAACCTGTTTTATGGTCAACAGTTGAAAAAACCGCCCTAGCTGATGCTGAAGTTGAGTACCAAGATCATAAATCAGATACAATATACACATCCTTTTCAGTTAAATCCTCTAGCTTAAAAGAAATAAATGGTAGCGAAATAATTATCTGGACAACTACACCTTGGACAATTCCAGCAAACAAAGCATTAGCTTACAACGAGTCACTTGATTATATTATCATAGGATTGAATGATGATGGTGATTATAAAAATAGGAAAATTGTTGTAGCAGAAGCACTTCTAGAGTCAGTAATTAAAGATTGCGAAATAAAAAATTATAATAAAATTAAAACATTTAAAGGAAAGGAATTTAAGGGCACAATTTGTAATCATCCATTTTTAGATTTAGGTTTTACACATGATATTCCTATGTTAGAGGCAAGATTTGTAACAACTGAACAAGGTACAGGAATTGTACATTGTGCTCCTAGTCATGGACCTGATGATTTTAACTTATGTTTGAATAATGGTATCAAAGCAATAGAAACAGTAGATGGAGATGGTAAATATACAAAAAATGTAAAGTTGTTTGAAGGTACTCATATTTTTAAAGCCAACCCAGTAGTAATTGAAAAGCTTAAAGAACAAAAAAATTTATTATCCAATGGTGAGCTTGTCCATTCCTATCCTCACTCATGGAGATCCAAAGCTCCGCTTGTTCATAGAGCTACACCACAGTGGTTTATTTCTATGGAAAGTCATAAATTAAGAAATAAAGCAATAAAAGCAATTAATGAGACAACTTTTTATCCGAGCAAAGGCAAAGAAAGATTAAAAGCAATGATAGAAACAAGACCAGACTGGTGTGTTTCTAGACAGAGGGTGTGGGGTGTTCCTCTTCCTATTTTTATTAATAAAAAAACAAAAGAGATTTTAGCAGATGATGAAGTTAATGAAAATATTGCTTCAATTTATGAAAAAGAAGGATCAGATTGTTGGTTTTCAGACGATCCGCAGAGATTTTTAGGAGACAAATACAAGGCTGAAGATTATGAGAAATTAAGTGATATTGTTGAGGTTTGGTTTGATAGTGGATCCACTCATTCATTTGTATTAGAAAAAAGAACTGATTTAAAATGGCCTGCATCGATGTATTTGGAAGGATCTGATCAACACAGAGGTTGGTTCCACTCCTCTTTATTAGAATCTTGTGGTACAAGGGGAAGAGCACCGTTTGAGTCTATTTTATCCCATGGATTTGTTGTTGATGGCAAGGGTTTAAAAATGTCAAAATCTCTGGGCAATGTAATTGCTCCAGAAGATATTTTGAAAAAATACGGAGCAGACATTTTAAGAATATGGGTAGCATCCTCTAATTACTCAGAGGATTTGAGAATTGATTATTCTATTCTTGATCAGCATTCAGATTCCTACAGGAAAATCAGAAATACTTTCAGATACTTACTAGGAAACATTAACGATAACTTTAATATAGTAAATTTAGATGAATTAAATTTAAAGGATTTGCCTGAATTAGAACAGTTCATGCTACATAAAATTTATTCTTTAAATATTAATTTTAAAAAATACTTTACGAACTATGATTTTCATAATTTATATAAAGAGTTATTAAATTTTTGTACAGTTGATCTTTCTGCATTTTATTTTGATATTAGAAAAGACTCCTTGTATTGTGACCCCATTAACTCGAAAAAGAGACAGTCAACTATTTTGTTACTTAATATTATTTTAAATTCATTATTAAAGTGGTTTGCACCAATTTTATCATTTACAACAGAAGAAATTTATAGGTTATTAAATAAGAACAACAAAAGTATACATTTAGAAAAATTTTTACAGTTTCCAGAAAGCTTCAAAAATGAAAAATTAAATAGTAAGTGGCTAGAACTAATAAAAGTAAGAAATGCTTGTAATATCAGTATAGAGGAAAAAAGAGCCAGTAAAGAGATTGGTTCAAGTTTAGAGGCAGAATTAAAAATTCAATTAGATAGTAAGTTAGAAAATATATTGGAAAATTTCGATTTTTCAGAATTTTGTATCACATCGAAAGCAAAGGTTTCATATTTAGATAATTCAGAAATAATTGTTCAAACAAGTAAAGCAAAAGGCACCAAATGTTCTTTGTGCTGGAAAATTACCGAGGAACCTTGTGCTAGGATCAGTTGTTCTCAAAGAACTGCATGAATTTAAAAAACTATAACAAAAATATCTATATTGATTTTATTGTTATTTTATCAATTTTTTTATTAGATAGGATATCTAAATTATACATAATTTATCTTGATGAAAAATTAGGTAATTCTGAAATTTATTTTTCAAAATTTTTTAACATTCAATTAATTTGGAATGATGGAATAGCTTTTGGACTTTTAGCATTTAATGAAAATATTTACTATAATGCCTTAACAGGCATAATTGTATTAGTCACATTAGTTGTTTTCTTTTTTATGATCAGAACTAAAGGTATTGAAAAGTATTGTTTTATGATGATATTAGGTGGTTCCCTAGGTAATTTATTTGATCGTTTGTACTACTCAGCCGTACCAGACTTTATTGATCTTCATTATCAAAATTTTCATTGGTTTATATTTAATGTAGCTGATATATTTATAACATCAGGAGTATTGTTATTGATATTTTTAGAATTATTCTTAAAAAAAAATATATTATGAAAACAACTTTTTTAATTCTTTTAATTTTAGTTTTTTTATCTGGTTGTGGTTCAGTTTCAGAGGGTTTTAAACTAAAAAAAGGAAATACAGGTGATGAATTTTTAGTTGAAAAAAAAAACCCATTAGTTTTGCCACCCGAATTTAGCGAATTGCCCCAACCTGGGAGTACAAATATTTCAAAAGAAAATGATGAAGACTCTTTTGAGACTAAAATATTAAATAACGATAGTTTAAATCAAGAAGAAAACAGTATTACACTGTCAAATTCAACTGAAGATTTCATTTTAAAAAATATTAAAAAAAATGAAACTAACTAATTATATTGTCTTTCAAAATTTTAAATCAAAACAAAAAGACAAAAACATACAAAAATTATTAAATAATTTACTTAATGAGGAAAATTATATTCTTAATTCCTTGAGCAAGTCATATAAAGATTCGTGGAATAAGAGAATCAAATCAAAATTAAATAAATATAAAAATATTATACTCATTGGTATGGGCGGATCTATAATGGGTTCGAGAGCCATTTATAGTTTTCTAAGCAAAAAAATAAAAAAGAATTTTTATTTTATAGATAATTTTGAACACAACAATCTAAAAAAAATAAAAAAAATAAATAGTTTAAATCTAATTATTTCAAAATCAGGGAATACTTTAGAGACGATAGCTAATTCAAATATAATATTAGAAAGAAATGTAAAAAATATTTTTATTACTGAAAATAAAGACAATTATTTAAGATCTTTGGCGCACCAATTAAAATCTGAAATTGTAGATCATAATAATTATATAGGTGGTAGATACTCAGTTTTATCAGAAGTAGGAATGCTTCCTGCAATGCTTATGGGCCTAGACGTAAAAAAATTTAGAAATTTAAATGAACTTATAAAAAAGCCATCTTTTATAAAAAGTTTAATAAATAATGTTTCAAATATTTTAAGTTTAATAAAAAAAAAAAAATCTAATTCGATAATATTAAATTATGATCAAAAGTCTGAAGATTTATTTTATTGGTATCAACAATTGGTTGCAGAGAGTTTGGGAAAAAAAAGTAGCGGAATTCTTCCAATAATTTCCAAAATGCCTCAAGATAATCATAGTTTGATGCAATCTTATTTAGATGGAACAAAAAATAGTTTTTATACGTTCTTTTTTGCAAAAGATAGGTCTTATAACAATATTAAAAATAAGGAGCTTCTTAAGACCCATCGGTATTTAAGAAGCAAAAGTTTAGGGGACATTTTATATGATCAATGTATTGCCACACAAAATGTGTTTAAGAAGAAAAAAATTCCTTTTAGAAGTTTTCTTATTGAAAAATCAGACGAAAGATCTTTGGGTGAATTGTTCTCATTTTTTATGCTTGAAACAATATTATTAGGAAAAGCACTTAAAGTTAATCCATACGATCAACCATCAGTAGAACTTATTAAAATAGAAACAAAAAAAAGATTACTGAAAAATTAATTTCCAATAACTATTTTAGAAATACCATAATTTCTTGAATCTAATATGTTTAGCTTATCAGTAATTTTCAAACTATCTCGTTTATGTCTATGAAGGATTATAATTCCATCATCTCTTAATAATTTATCATCTTTAATTTTATCAATTAAATAATTTATTTTGTTTTCCTTATAAGGGGGATCTAAAAATATTATATCAAATTTATCTTTTAAATTTTTATCAAACCTTAAATAATCAAAACAATTTTTTTCAATAACTTGAGAGAACTTATTTGCCTCCAAAACTAATATATTTTTTTTAAGAATTTTTAAAACTTCTGAGTAATTTTCAACAAAAGTAACAAACTTTGCACCTCTAGAATAACACTCTAAACCAAATGAACCGGTTCCAGAAAATAAATCTAAAATGTTACAATTTAAAATTTGCACGTTTAATTTATTTGAATGTTCTATAAGATTAAATATTGATTCTTTAACCAAATCTCTTAAAGGTCTTGTTTTATTATCGTTAGGAATCTCAATTTTTTTACCTTTATTTTTTCCTGCAATAATTCTCATTAATCAATAACTCTATAACCTATATCTTTTCGGTAAAATCCATCCCCCCAATTAATTTGATTAATTAAGTTAATAATTTTATCTCTATTCTCCTTAAAGTTATTTGATTTAATTACTAAATTTAAAACCCTACCACCATTAGAATATATTTTATCACCAACCTTTTGAGTACCTGCATGAAAAATAAATTCATTTTCTTTTAGCTTAATTTTTTCAAGGTTTTTAATTTCAATTTTATTTTTATATTTATCAGGATATCCATTTGAACAAAGAACAACACATAAACTTTTATCTTTATACCATTCTAAGTTTATAGATTGTAAATTTTTATTAACACATGCATAAACTACATCGGCAAAATCGTTTTTTAGTTTAGGAATAATCGTTTGACACTCTGGATCACCCATTCTAACATTGTATTCAATTAAAAAAGGTTCATTTTTAACAATCATCAGTCCCGCATAAAGAAAACCTTCAAATTTAGTATTTAAATCCTTCAAACCTTTGAGTGTGGGATTAATAATTTTATCAATAATTTTTTTGTTTAAATTATCGTTTTCCAACCTTGATGGAGAATATGCACCCATTCCACCAGTATTTTTACCTTTATCACCCTCTAAAACTCTTTTATGATCTTGGGCTGTTCCAAATGGATAGTAAGTTTCTCCATCAGAAATTATAAAAAAACTCATTTCTTCACCTTCTAAAAATTCCTCTATTAATACTTTTTTTGCCATTCCGAATTTTCCATTAAAAATTTCTTTGATTGATTCAATTGCCTCATTTTTATTATGACAAATATAGACACCTTTTCCTGAGGCTAAACCATCTGCCTTTATCACGATTGGTAGATTACATTGTTCCAAAAATTTTCTTGCACTTTCAGTTTCCTCAAAAATTCCAAAATCTGCAGTAGGAATATTGTATTTTTTACACAATTCTTTAGTAAAAATTTTTGAACCCTCTAATTGAGAAGCTTCTTTATTTGGTCCAAAAACTTTAATATTATTTTCATTTAAAAAATCGACTATGCCATCAACCAAAGGTTGCTCGGGGCCAATTACGACAAGATCAACTTCATGTTGTTTTACAAATTCTTTGATTTTTTCAAAGTTTTTTATGTCTACATCAAAGTTTTTCGCTATTGAGGCTGTACCTGCATTTCCAGGAATACAAAATAATTCCTCTACTGTTGTTGATTTTTTAAAAGCATGACATAATGCATGCTCTCGTCCACCACTTCCAATGACTAAAACTTTCATGTAATAATATATAAACTAAATATGTATAAAAAATTAGCAAAATTAAAATATTTTCCGAATGATTTTAAAATAATTGAAAATGGAGATCATGTAATTTGTTCAATTAGTGGTAAAATAATTCCATTAGATAAACTCAATTATTGGAATGTAGAGCTACAGGAGCCTTATTTTTCATATGTAGAGGCTTCACAAAAAAGAGAAGCTAAAGAGTAGATTATTTCCACCTATTATGTGTCCATATCCATTGTTCAGGGTTATTTAAAATCATTTTCTCTAATTCTTGATTAAGTTTCAGCGTAATACTTTCAATGCTAGAATTGGAATTAAATATTAATGGATTATGATATTTAATCTTAAATCTATCATTTTCTAATCTCTCAATGTATACAGGAACAATTTTTGTGTTAAATTTTTTTACGAATTGAGCAGGTATGGTTGTAGTTAAAGCCTCTTTACCGAAAAAATTACTTCTTATACCCTCAGAAACTCTTTGATCAATCATTAGAGCAATGGAGGATTTATCTTTAAAAGACTTAAGCAAATCTTTCATTCCTGAAATTCCTTTTTTAATTTGGTTTCTGCAAATATATTTTTTTCTTATACATTCCATTATTGGGTTTAGAAAAAAATTATTTAACGGCCTATATACTGCGGCTAAATTAATACCTGATTTTTCAATTTGCATTGCCATCAACTCAAAATTATTAAAATGTCCTGAAATAAAAATAACGGGTTCTGAACTCTCTTTAATTTCATTAATTATCTGATCATTTTCAATAAATATTTTTTTTGAAAATTCAGGTTTTTTTCTAAACTGTTTTATAAACATATATTCAGCAAATATTTTTCCATAATTTCCCCACATTTTCTTTATTATTTTGTCCTTATGAGATTTATTAATATCTTTAAAAGCATATGATAAATTTATTTGACTAATTGTATTTGATCTAAAAAAAGGCCCTATTTGAGTAAAAATAAATTTTGATATTAAAAGTGATAGCTTTAATCCTAATATCTTAAATATCCCGAATAACAAAAAAAGAAAAATAAATTGAGTTAAATATTTAATATTTTTCATACATTTTTGACTTTAGATAATTAATGAATTTTTTTTCATTTTGAAACTTAGTTTCTACTTTCAAATAATCTATTTTCTTTTGATCTATACTAGATAATTTTACGAAATCTTTTTCTGTGGTTATAATTTTGGCGTTTTTTTTGTCTGCAATCTGTTTAATATTCTTAATTTCATTTGAGGTATAATTGTGATGATCGGGAAATATAAATTCATGGATCACTTTAATTTTATTTTTTAAAAGAGTTTTTTTAAAGTTTTTAGGATTTCCAATACCAGAAAAAATTATATATTTATTTAATCTGTTTAACTTATACAAATTTTTAACTTTAAAGTAAGTAGTAAATATTCTTAAATTTTTATTAATTCTTCTAATTTTTTTAATGAATTTTTTTGTATCTTTGTTCTCGCCTTTCAAAATAACACAGTCGTAATTTGATAAACTATTAATTCGTTCCCTTAGTGGTCCCGCTGGTATTAATAAACCATTGCCAATTGTATTATCAGAATCAAAACACACTATTTTAATATCAAAAGATATATTCCTATCTTGAAGGCCATCATCAAATATAATTACTTTTTTATTTCTTTTTTTAGCTTCGTAAAGAATTTCATCTCTTAATTTTCCACTGATTAAATCTACTCGATTTTTTAAAATCTTAATTTCATCTATTTGATTTTCATAATATTTTTTTCCTACACAAGTGGAAAATCCTAATGATTTTAAAATTTTATAAATTTTGATCGTAGTTGGAGTTTTACCAGTTCCACCTAAATATATATTACCAATACAAATAGATTTAATTTTATATTTATTTTTTCTTTTTTTTAAACGTAATAAAAAATTATTAATTTCGATAAATATAGTTAACGGTAACAAAAGATAAGAGAAAAAACTTGGATTTTTATAATCCCAAAATTTTGGTTTTCTAAAGTTCATTAATTAAATGTTTATTAATCTCCATATAAGTGTTGTTTAAAATTTTATCTCCAACCTTTTTGAGCTTTAATTTTACAACGTTTGAATTATTTTTTTTCGATAAAAGTTGATTTAATCTTTTAAATAATTGTAATGAATTCTGAATTTTAAATGACACATTTAGTTTTCCTAAGTAATTGTATACTTCTTTAAAATTATCCACGTTTGGCCCATGCAAAACATTACAATTGTATCTAGTTGCTTCCAAAGGATTTTGACCTCCATGTTTTATTAAAGATCCTCCCAAAAATACGTTATCACATAAGCTATATATAGATTTTGTTTTACCATATGAGTTCATAATATAAATATCTGTATCTTTATGCATTTTATTTTTAGAATTAAATTCATGAATTTTTAATCCTAAATTGTTTAACTCTTCTTTAATTGAATGGGAACGTTCAATATGTCTTGGCACTATAATAGTTAAAATATTTTTATATTTTTTTTTCAAAAACTTATGAACTATGCCACAAAACTTTTCTTCGTTGTAGTGAGTGCTAGATGCACACCAAACTTTTCTTTTTTTAATAAATTTTTTTAATAAGCTTAAATTAATCAGCTTATCATTTTCAGACTGAGCAAATTTTAGATTACCTAAATATTTTAAATTTTTTACACCTAATTTTTTAAAATAAAATTTTGATATTTTGCTTGAAGATAAACAAAGATTTATTTTTCCAAAAATATGATTTGAAAAGTTTGGAAATTGTTTCCATCTTTCAAAAGATTTTTTTGTAAGTCTTCCATTTATCACAAATATAGGTGTCTTATTTTTCTCTAAATTTATTATCATGTTTGGCCAAATTTCAGAGTCTATAAAAAAGGCAGCAGAAGGTTTCCAAAAATTTAAAAATTTTTTTGAATGATAATTTGTATCAATGGGAAAAAATTGATGAACAACTTTTTTGAAATTTAATTTTTCAATTACTTTTGATGAACTTAAAGTGTTTGAGGTTATAAGAATTTTTTTTATATCTTTTCTTTTTTCAAACTTTTCAATTAAAGGAATTATACTCTGTATCTCTCCGACACTTGCTCCATGAAACCAAAAAAGTTTACCTTTTTCCCTATTTTTAGAAAAAAAACATAATTTTTCTTTATATCTTCTATTATGCTCTTTTTTCTTGAGAATTCTTAAAAATAGAATTAAAGGAGAAAAAAAAAATACTATATTAATTAGGCATCTGTATATAGTCAACATTAAGACTTTTTGATCTGTTTTTGATAAAAGTTATTATATAATTCTGATGATTTTAATAAATCCTCATGTTTACCACTTCCTTTAACAGTTCCACTATCAATAACGTATATATTGTCCGAGTTTAAAATTGTAGATAGTCTGTGAGCTATCACTATAGTTGTCCTTCCTTTTGTAAGAAAATTTATTGCTTTTTGAATTTTATCTTCTGTTTCTGCATCTAATGAGGATGTTGCTTCGTCTAATAAAATAATCGGACTTTTTTTCAAAATTGCTCTTGCTATAGAAAGTCTTTGTTTTTCTCCTCCAGATAATCTTAGTCCATTTTCACCTATTATTGTTTCGTACTTATCAGGTAACTTTTCAATAAATTCACTTGCAAAAGATAAATTTGCTGCATTTTCTATTTCATCTTGAGAGGCGTTTAAATTTGCATATTTTATATTATTTCCAATAGTATCATCAAATAAAGTTGTATCTTGACTAACTAAAGAAATATTTTTTCTTAAAGAATGGATTGTGCAATTATATATTGGCTGTTCGTCTATAATTATATTACCTTTGTTAATGTCATAAAATCTTGGGATTAAATTTAGTATCGTTGATTTTCCGGCACCACTATGGCCTACTAAAGCAGTCATTTTGCCACCCAAAAATATTAAATTTATGGAGTTTAGGATATTTTTTTTGG
>ERZ802819.1740-NODE-1740-length-12984-cov-62.162_pt1 | contig 12984 bp, 10 predicted proteins | sample MGYA00345647_ERZ802819 | MGnify/ENA primary metagenome ERZ802819 (study PRJEB30503, sample SAMEA104212355) | marine metagenome | biome: Westerlies Biome; feature: [SRF] surface water layer (ENVO:00010504) within the epipelagic zone...; material: water... | reverse complement strand
CGCTTTTATTTACGAAATCTTGGCCTTGCCTATAAAGGCCGGCAGCAAAGAAGAAGGAGCTGCTTATGCAACATGTGCGACGCGGGGCGTTTGAAGTGTCAGAAACGGCCGAACAAAGGTTGAAAAATATTGCCTTGGTGTTTGGTCTGTTAAGCGTCGCAGCGGTGGTTTTAGATTTTTACCCCTATACGATGTTCTTTTCACTGCCCTTTTGTGCGATTTGGATTTATTGCGCGTGGCTGCGTAGCGAACCGCAGTTAAAATGGATCAATATTGTATTTTTTTGCCTCTATGTATTCGGTATTTTCCGGTATTTTTGGTTGGTGTGATTTAGCCGTGCTCGGCTTTTGAAGTGCGAAATATTATAGGGTTAAATTTGTAAGAGGCGCAAAGGGAGAGCACAGAAATTCAAAAAAACTGACGGTTTAAGCGGTGCTGAGATACCCGCCTATAAGCGAGATGAACGCGCCAATATGCACCACCATAATGGCTTGATCTTTCCACATCACACCCACTGCGAACCAAAGCAGAATACCAGCAAAAAATAAATATATATTCCAAAGGGTGATCCCCGTTTTGGTTGCATCATATCCCACCAATTGAACGGCTGTGGCCAGCCATTTTACGTGATCTACTGTTTGCATATATACCGCGATGGTAAGCTTCGTTTTGCATAGTGCAAAAGCCTAAGCTGCACCGCCAGTCATGCAGACATAAATCGCATTTTAACGGCTTTGCTCAGGTAATAGCCTGCATCAGTGAAAGGTTTCATTCGTAATAGGATCGTTAAGCTTTCACCCGCGTGGCGCTTGGATCATAGAGCGGCCGCAGTGAGGCTGTGGCTTTTACGCGCGTACCAGCAACGTCAATTTCATAGGCCGAGGCCAAAAGATCCTGTCCGGTTTCGCCCTTGCAGGGCACATAACCCATCCCAATCGCGGCTCCGAGGGAATGGCCATAAGCGCCCGAGCTGAGATAGCCTACAATTTTGCCATCACGCAGCACGGGTTCATTGTGATAGAGCATCGGATCTGGATCTTGCAGTTGAAATTGCAGCAGGCGGGTGTTCAGCCCCGCCTCTTTCTTGCGCAGCACCGCGTCGCGGCCGATAAATTCGGGTTTACTGGTTTTAACAGCAAACCCCAAGCCGGCTTCTAAGACATGATCTTCGCAGGTGATATCATGGCCGAAATGGCGAAAGCCTTTCTCAATACGCCCGCAATCCATCGCATGCATGCCACAAGGCTTTAGATCAAAGGCGGTGCCCGCTGCGCTCAGCGTGTCGTAAAGATGCAGCGCCATATCGCTGCTGACGTAAATTTCCCAGCCCAGCTCACCCACATAGCTGACGCGATGCGCACGCGCCAAACCTAGGCCGATTTCGATTTCTTGCATCGTGCCAAAGGGGTTGGCCTCATTGCTAAAATCATTGGGGGATACGGCTTGTAACAGCTGGCGCGCTTGCGGCCCCATCACCGCCATCACCGCCTCGCCCGCGGTCACATCGGTGATGACCACGGCGCGGCCGCCCAAATGGCGGCGCATCCATGTTTCATCGGCCAAGCGTGTTACGGCGGGCGTTATCACCATAAAGGCGGTTTCGCTGAGCCGGGTTACTGTGATATCCGCTTCAATACCACCTGCGTGATTGAGAAACTGCGTATAGACAATTTTGCCAATTGGCACCGATAAATCATTGCTGCAGATATAGTTTAAAAACGCCTCCGCATCGGGGCCTTCGACGCGCAATTTTCCAAATGATGACATATCATACATGCCCACGCCGGTTCTTAATGCGGCCAGCTCTTGGGCGGCATTGTCAAACCAGTTCTGGCGTTTCCAGCTATAGTGATAGGCGCGCTGTTGGCTTGGCTTGGCAAACCAGTTGGGCCGCTCCCACCCGCCAGCTTCGCCAAAAACCGCGGCATCAGCTTCGAGTTTTGAATGAAATGGGGAATGCCGGATATGGCGCGCAGACGCTTTTTGACGATAGGGAAAATGGTCGGCATAAAGCAGGCCCAGCGTTTCTTTTGAGCGCTCGAATAAATAATGTTTATTGCCCTGAAAAGGTTGCATTCGGTTAATATCGACATCCCCCAGATCAAAGGGCTTTGAGCCGCTCTCCATCCATTGGCTCAGCGCCATACCCGCGCCACCGGCCGACTGAATGCCGATCGAATTAAACCCGGCCGCTACCCAGACATTATCCATTTCAGGTGCAAGGCCCAAATGATAGGCATCATCGGGCGTGAAACTTTCCGGGCCGTTGAAAAACGTATGAATGCCGGCTTCACCTAACATTGGCATGCGGTTGATCGCCATTTCCAAAATCGGTTCGAAATGATCAAAATCTTCGGGCAATTGATCAAACTCAAAACTGTCAGGAATGCCATTCATCGCCCAGGGTTTTGCCTGTGGCTCAAAGGCACCTAGCATCATTTTTCCGGCATCTTCTTTATAATAAGCACATTCATCGGGCACCCGCAGCACGGGAAGTTGGCTCAACCCTTTGATGGGTTCTGAGACGATATAAAAATGTTCACAAGCGTGCAGCGGCACATTGACCCCCGCCATACGGCCCACCTCATGGCCCCACATCCCGGCGCAATTCACGATCATATCGCAGGTGATATGGCCGCTACTGCCATCTTCCGCCCGCCAGTCAACACCGGTCACCCGCCGGCCTTGACGGGCAATCGCGCTGACTTTAACGCGTTCTTGGATCAGCGCTCCACCTTGACGGGCCCCTTTTGCCAAAGCCAAGGCAATATTTGCCGGATCGCCTTGGCCATCTTTGTCTAGAAATACGCCGGCTTTCACGTTCTCCAAGTTAAGATGGGGGTATTTTTCTCCGATTTCCGTCGGGGTGATTTCGTCAATATCGACCCCAAAGGCCCGCGCCATTGCGGCGGAGCGAAAAATTTCCTCTTTGCGTTCGTCAGTCAAGGCAACCGTGATCGATCCAACCCTTTTAAACCCCGTAGAGACGCCGGTTTCAGCCTCCAATGCCCCGTAGAGCTCTTGCGTATATTTTGCCAGTTTGGTCATATTCGAGCTGGCGCGCAATTGCGCGATCAATCCGGCGGCATGCCATGTGGTGCCCGAGGTCAGCTGTTTGCGTTCAAGCAGCACCACATCTTTCCATCCCAGTTTGGCCAGGTGATAGGCCACAGAACAGCCGATAACGCCCCCACCGATGATGACGACACGCGCGTGAGAAGGAAGGTTTGTCATGTGCGGATACCTCGTTTTTTTGGGCGCGCTCAGGCGCGCGCTTTTAGCGGGTTAAATAATGCGATAGCCATTTTGCGAAAGTTGCTTTGCGATTTCTGCGATATGCGCTGGGCCAACTTCGCAGCAACCACCAATGATGCTGGCGCCCTGAGCAACCCAGCCCATCGCATGGGTCGCATAGGCTTTGGGGTCTAAATCCTGCCGCTCTTGCAGCGCATCCACAGTTGGCGCTTCGGTCAGGAACCCATCCGTTATTTTAGTGAATCCATTGGCATAAGCGCCAAAAGGCAGCCCAAAATCTTTTAGAATCTCAAGGCCCTCATTTACCGCTTCGGGGCGGGCGCAATTTATTAAAACGGCGTCAGGCTTATGGCGGTCGAGCACGGGTTTTAAAGCCTCGAGCGGCTCGCCCGATCGCAGCGTTTTGCCATTGAAATCATCCACGGAAACAGCCAGCCAGCTGGGTGTATCGGTTTTACCCGTGGCTCTTAGAAGCCCCTCAGCCTGATCGGCCGAACACATTGTTTCTAATATAAAAACATCCACTTTTGGCGCCAGCGCAGCCACGATATCTGCATAAAGCGCTTCCGCCTCTGCCGCGGGCGGGCAAAGTTCAGGGCGATAAGAGGCCACCAGAGGTCCAATTGCACCAGCAACACGGCCCACGCCATGGGCCTTGCGCGCCGCGCAGGCGGTTTGCACCGCGCGCGCCCAAAGGGTTTCGATTTGATCGGCCAATCCCTCGCGCTCGAGCCGGTCTTTTAGAACCGGATATGTATTGGTCGTGGCCACGCTCGCCCCGGCTGAAAAATAGTCGTTATGAACCTCTCTTACCAGATTTGGTTGATCAATCAGCACCGCGGTTGACCACATAGCAGTAGGCTTTTTACCGGCGCGTTTCACCAGCTCTTGGCCAATGGATCCGTCCAATAGGGTTATGTCTTTCATGCACGCAGCCTTTCGTTTTGCGGATCCCAACTTGGCTCATCCGTTTGTACGATTGCTCTACGCCGTTCACCGTAAATTTCAACCTCAACTTCGGTTCCCACCGCGCTCAGATCGCTGCGCAACATGCCCAAGGCCAGCGAGGCATTCACCCGATAGCCCCAAGCCCCAGAGGTGGTTTCTCCAACGATCTCACCATTGTGCCATAGCGTTGACATATAAGGTGCATCGCAGGCGCCCGCATCAACGCGCAGGGTGACAAAGTGTTTTTTGCTGCCTTGTTGTTTTTCGCTTAGAAGCGCAGCTTTGCCGGTGAACGCTTCGGGTTTGTCAAATTTCACAAACCGTTCCAGCCCGCCTTCCAGCATCGAATAATCGGTGGATAAATCACCCTTCCAGGCCCGATAGCCTTTTTCGATGCGCAGTGAGTTCAGCGCGTACATTCCGAAAGGTTTGGCGCCGGCCTCTAGAACGGCGGCATAAATTTCCGGCATTGCATCGTTTTCGGCATGGATTTCCCAGCCCAGTTCACCGGCGAAAGATACGCGGATCAGAAACACTTTTTCACCGGCCACATTTGCCCATTGATGGGTCAGCCAGCCGCGCGATAGATCCGCATCGCTGATCATGGATAAGATATCGCGCGATTTGGGGCCGGTGACGATGAGTGTATCGCGTTCGGTTGTGGTTTCGCGCAATGAAATCTCGGCTGGCAGGCTGTTCTTGATCAATTCCCCATCATGCCATTGCGCCGTGGCGGCCGTGATCAACACGAAATTATCCACATCTAGCCGAATGCAGGATAACTCGGTGAGGATCCGCCCACGGCGATCCGCCACATAGATCAAATTCATTCGCCCGATTTTTGGAATAGCGCCTGTGCAAAACCCGCGCAGCCAAGCATCAGCCCCCGTGCCTTGGATCCAAAATCGTGAAAACCCCGGCAGGTCAAGCACGCCGCAATGATCGCGCACGGCTTCGCATTCTTCGCGGATACGCGCCTCCCATGGCCCCGCACGGTTCCAGGTTTGCGTGGTTTCTTCGCTGGTATCATCGCCGGGCTTGGCAAACCAATTTGCGCGCTCCCAGCCGTTATAGGCACCCATAACGCCGCCCAGCTCTAAAATTTTCTGGTGATTGGGAGAAAGCTTTTTATCGCGCCCGGCGGGCCATTCATGCCAGGGGAAATGCATGCCATATTCATGGCCATAGACTTCCATGCCTTTTTGCACGCAATAATCTGGATCTGTGTAATCGGTGTAGCGCCGCGGATCGCAAGACCACATATCCCATTCGGTTTGGCCTTCGGTCAGCCATTCAGCCAGCACTTTACCCGCGCCACCGCCCTGCGCGATGCCAAAGGTAAACACGCAGGCCTCAAACGCGTTGGGTACGCCGGGCATTGGCCCGATCAGAGGCATTCCATCTGGCGCGTAGGGGATGGGCCCGTTGATTACTTTTGACACACCGGCAGAGCCCAGCAAAGGCACCCGCGCCATCGCATCTTCAACGTACCATTCCAAGCGTTCTAAATCATCCGGATACAGCTGAAAGCTGAAATCCTCGGGCATTGGATCTTCGGGATTTACCCAATGGGCTTTGCAATTGCGCTCATAAGGCCCCAAATTCAGCCCGTGTTTTTCCTGGCGCAGATAATAGCTGCTATCGACATCGCGCAGCAGCGGCAGCTTATGACCTGATTCAGCGCTCCAGGCTTCAAGCTCGGGGATTTCATCGGTGAGCATATATTGGTGGCTCATCACCATCATTGGCAGCGTACGTCCGCCATAAGGTTTGAACCATTCGCCAACGCGCTGGGCGTAATAGCCCGCTGCATTCACCACATATTCACAGCGAATATCGCCTTTTTCGGTTTTTACAATCCATTCGTTATTTTCGCGCGCAACCCCAGTGGCGGGGGTGAACCGTAAAATTTTTGCCCCCTGATCACGCGCGCCTTTGGCCAAGGCTTGAGTCAGCTGCGCCGGATCAATATCGCCATCATTGGGATCGTATAGCGCGCCTTTCAGGTCATGTGTTTCGAGAAAGGGGTAGCGGGCTTTAATCTCATCCAATCCCAAAATTTCCAGCTCCATCCCTTGGGATATGCCCATACTTTTGGCGCGCTGGAATTCTTGCATGCGCGCGTCCGAATGGGCCAGTCGGATCGAGCCGGTGACATGGTAATTCATCGGATAATCCACAGCCTTGCCAAGCCCGCGGTAAAGTTCTGTAGAATAGCGCTGCATATTCATCACCGACCAAGAGGTGGAAAAGGTGGGCACATTGCCCGCCGCATGCCAGGTGCTGCCCGCCGTCAATTCGTTTTTTTCCAGCAGAACACAATCGCGCCAGCCGGCTTTGGCCAAATGATAAAGGCAGGACGCGCCCACGGCGCCTCCTCCGATGATAACAACGCGTGCTGTTGATGGAAATTCTGACATGTTCCCCTTACTCCTTAAGGCCAAATATTAAGATCTGTGATGTGAGGCTGGTGAGGCTGGTGAGGGTGCTCACCTGCTGGGCTGCTTCGCGAATGGCGCGGCTTTGTGCCTCTGCATTGAAGTTATTTGAAGCGTTTTGAGCTAGTCTGACCATCTGCCGCTCCACTGCTGATGCTGGGGCAATTGATCGTAAACCTTATAAAAAGCGCCCTTAGACGCGGTGAAAATCTGCGCTGTTAAAGACAGCTCATCTTGGTCTTCAAGCGCGCAAGTGCTGATGGCAATTTCAGAGTGCTGCTCATGATCGTAAAATAAATTTGAGCCACAGATGTTGTAAAACCCCCGTCGAACATGCTGCGAGGATTTATACCATTGCAAGCGCGCATTGGAGTGAAAAACCAATCTTTCAGAGGGCATTGCCGTTGCGGCCCCGTAATGGCAGGCCAGCTTGCAAGATTGGCCGCAATGACAGGCGATGACATCGCGCAAGGGTTTGGGGCGTTCAATTTTGATTGCTCTGCGCCCGCAGGCGCCTTTGATGCACGCCCTCATGCTCAAACCCCTTTTCCCATTTGGCTACTGCCCAATAGAACTCCGTAAAACACAAAGAAGAGTGCCATAATGCGGCGCAAATTTGTGCTGAAAACGGCATTTATTGCGGCTTGGCCTAGCTTTGCCCCGATCGCGCAATAGCAAAGGTAAGAGCATGTGGTCAGACAAAGCGCGGTGGGAAAAATCGTGCCCATTTGCGCCCATATCGGAATATCCGGCTGAACAAATTGGCTGAAAGCCGCCAGATATCCGGCGATTGATTTGGGATTGATCGTGGCGATCATAAAGGCTTTGACATAGATTTTCCGATGATCGGGTTTTTGCGCGGCAACGGGTTGCGCCGCGCTGATCCACCCCCGTAGGCCCAAATAGATCAAAAACCCTGCGCCCAACCATTTGAAAAGGTCAAATGCCAAAGGGGAGGCGGCGATGAGCGCGGTGATGCCAAATGCCGAAAGGGTTAGAAACAACGATGCTTGTGTCAGTATCGCCAGCACGCAAAAAAGCGCGGTGTTAAAGCCGTAATGCAGGGCCACCGTGATACAGTTCAGCGCGTTGGGCCCCGGCGTAGTGACAAACAATGCCCAAAAACTGACAAATATGATCCAGGCCTCAAAGCTCATCAGCGCCTCAATAGACGGGCGGCGCGATTACCCAGATCGCAACGGCCGCTGTTGTATAAGGGTTGGCATATTGAAATGCTTCTCCGCGGATGCGAAAGCTGTCGCCGGGGTGGATGGTAAAGGCTTTGCCCGCAATCACCATATCCAGTTTTCCCGATAGCAAATACCCGACTTCTTGCGTGGGGCGGCTGATGGGGGCGCTTAACGCAGCACCAGGTTCAAACGTAGAATGGAGCATTTCAAAATCATCCGTCAAATCGGGCGATAACAGCTCTTCTACCAAGCCCGCCTCGCCCGAGCCTAGAGGCCGGCGCGCGCCATGGCGCACGACAAAACCGGCCTCATCGGCGGGGGGGTCGCTTTGTCCAAAAAACACTGAGATCGAAACATCAAGCGCCGCTGCAAGCGCGCGCAAATCGTCGATAGAGGGTTGCGAAATATCGCGTTCGACCTGGCTCAGCCAACCGACTGATTTATCAACCTGTTCTGCCAAATGTGCCAAAGTTTGGCCGCGCGCTTTGCGCAGCGAGCGCAGATCCGCCCCTAAGGATTTGAGTGATGATGCGGCTGCCGCGGCCATAGGTACTCCGTGAAAAAAATTAATATTTTTTCATTTTTCAGACGTTAATGAAAAAATCAACTCTTTTTTCATTTTTTTGTATGCTCAGATAGGGCGGGTTGAAGCCGAGGAACAAATTCCAAATAGGGTTAGTTTTACAAAAGCCGTTCTGGCCTTGGTTGGGGGCGCGCTCATGGCGGTTTGAATGCGGATGCTCAACGCCGTATGGGGTCTTTATTTCAGGCTTAATGTGCCTAAAGACTCAAAAAGATGCATGAACCTAAAAAGTATATGAAGAGGTTTTGGATATTAAAAATTATTCAAAAATGCAGTGTGGTCGGTGGGGCAAGCGTCAATGCTATTTGGATCATAAATCACATCGCATCTGTGCAGGGGGCAGCGCTATCCCTGTTCATTATGATGACTTGGGTATTTCATTTGGTCTTGTGAAGTTGCGATCAGAAAGCAACAGGTGATCTATCAATGAGGGTTTTGAAACCTGCATAGGCAGCAGCGATCTCTTTTTTGGTATATTTTGTGTTATTGATGGGCAAATCCCTCCCTAATGGCAGCGCAAAGCCTTGGGGATAGACAGGGTTCTGCGCGCGCGTTATGCCCCTGATATGAGCAGTGCGTATTCTCCTCCTGATGAGCCATTGAATATCCTTTACGATGATCATCAGATCGTTGTGGTGGACAAACCGGCGGGCCTGCTATCGGTGCCCGGGCGCGGGCCACATTTGGCCGATTGTCTGATCACCCGGGTCCAAGCGGTTTTCCCCAGCGCGCTATTGGTGCATCGGCTTGACCGGGATACATCCGGCGTGATGGTCTTTGCGCTGAGCGCGCATGCGCAGCGGCATATATCGCTGCAATTTGAGCAGCGCAAAACCCAAAAAACCTATATTGCGCTTGTTGCCGGGCAGGTGCAGGACAAAACGGGCATCGTGGATTTGCCCTTGATTGTGGACTGGCCCAACCGGCCGCGGCAGATGGTGTGCCATGAAACCGGAAAGCCGGCTGTTACCGAGTGGCAGGTGATGCATGCGAAAGACACGGAAACCCGTCTGCGTTTAAAACCCAAAACCGGGCGTTCGCATCAATTGCGCGTGCATTGTTTGGCGCTTGGTCATCCGATTTTAGGCGATCCGTTTTACGCCAGCGACGCCGCGGCAGAATATCCGCGGATGATGCTGCATTCGGAAGAGCTTCGCCTCAAACACCCTGAAACGGGCAAAGGGCTGAAATTTCGCAGCCCCGCGCCGTTTTAACTTTTTAGCCAATCTTTAGCAACCTGACCATGAGCGGTGTTTCCTCTGCATGGATCAATTATTTTCTGTGCATTCTGGGGTAAGAAGCGGACGGATCAGCGCAACGGGATGGGCCTTTAGGCTGAAGCGTGTGGCAATATAATCTTCTACCACCTCTTCCCCCAGCCCCATCTTAGGCAGATTGGCAGCCGGTTCTTGGATCGCTTCACCATCCATATCATGCGCAAAAAGCGGCAATTGATTGGGGGCTGTGATGGCTTTTGCCTGCCAAAGCGCCGCGCGGCGTGAGAGGCCTAAAGATGCAAAAACATCGGCTTCGGCCAAGCGCGTCAAGACGTGTGGAGGGGTGCCGGCGCGGCGCCAGATATCTTCGATAGATTGATAGCCATTGCCCCGCGCGGCGGCGATCCAGCCAGCCTCTTCTTCGCGCAGCCCTTTGATTTGGCGAAAGCCAAGCCGCAAAGCCAGACCGCCACGCCCATCCGGCTCCAGCTTATTTTCCCAATGGCTGGTATTGATACAAATAGGCCGGATCGCCACATCATGATTTTGGGCATCACGAATGATTTGAGCTGGTGCATAAAATCCCATGGGCTGCGAATTCAAAAGCGCGCAGGCAAAAATCCCTGGATGGTGGCATTTTATCCAAGCGCTGGCATAGACCAGCAGCGCAAAGCTGGCAGCATGGCTTTCGGGAAATCCATAACTGCCAAAGCCTTCGATTTGAGAAAAGCAGCGCTCGGCAAATTCGGCTTCATAGCCATTTTTGCGCATACCATTTAAAAATCGGCTTTTTAACGCGCCAACATTACCGTGCTTTTTAAACGTGGCCAATGCGCGGCGCAGTTGATCGGCCTCATCGGGGCTAAACCCTGCCCCGATAATCGCGATTTGCATCGCCTGCTCTTGAAACAGCGGCACGCCAAGCGTTTTGCCAAGCACATCCCCCAATGCATCCGAGGGAAATTCAACGGTTTCCTCTTTGTTACGCCGGCGCAGATAAGGATGCACCATATCCCCCTGAATGGGGCCTGGCCGCACAATCGCCACTTCGATCACCAAATCATAAAAACAGCGGGGTTGCATCCGTGGCAAAAAGTTCATCTGCGCGCGGCTTTCCACTTGGAACACGCCAATACTATCGGCTTTACAGAGCATTTGATAGGTTTTGGGATCCTCGGGCGGCAGGCTGGCCAGCGTATAGTCTTGGCCCAAATGTTGCCGGATCAACTCAAATGACCGGCGCAGACAGCTGAGCATGCCCAGGCTCAGCACATCCACTTTTAAAATCCCCAACGCATCAATATCATCCTTATCCCAGCAAATGACGGTGCGATCCTCCATACTGGCATTTTCAATCGGCACCAATTCATCCAGCCGCCCTTCGGTGATCACAAACCCGCCCACATGCTGGCTGAGATGGCGTGGAAACCCGATAATCTCTTCGATCAAGGCCAAAGTTTGACGCAATCGGCGGTCGCTGGGGTCAAGCCCGATGTCGCGCAACCGCTCCGCGCTTGGTCCTTCGCTGCTGAAAAAACCCCATAATTGGGAGGCGATCAGAGCCAGCGTATCTTGGCTGAGCCCCATTGCGCTGCCAACTTCGCGAATGGCGCGTTTGCCGCGGTAATGGACCACCGTGGCGCAAAGCCCAGCGCGGTGGCGGCCATAGCGTTGGTAAATATATTGGATCACCTCTTCGCGCCGCTCATGTTCGAAATCAACATCAATATCGGGGGGCTCGTCGCGGGCTTCCGAGACAAAACGCTCAAACACCATCGTGCCAATTTCCGGGCTGACCGAGGTAACGCCCAAACAATAGCACACCACGGAATTGGCCGCAGAGCCGCGCCCTTGGCAGAGGATATTTTGGTCGCGGGCAAATTTTACAATATCATGTACGGTGAGAAAATACGGCGCATAGGCCAATTTTGCGATCAAGCTAAGCTCATGCTCAAGCAGTGTTTTTACTTTCTGCGAGGCGCCATCTGGATAGCGCCAGGCCAAACCATTATAGGCCAAGCGACGCAAACGTTGATCGGGGGTTTCATGGCCATCGCGCTCTGAGGGGTAATCATAGCGCAGCTCTGAAAGGGAAAATTGCAGGGTTTTCAAAAGCGCAGGCAAGGTGGAAAGTGCCTTTGGATAAGCGTGGAATATTCGGTGCATTTCAGCCTCGGAGCGCAGCCGCTGCTCGGCATTGACGAGGGCCGAGCGCCCCAGCTGCTCGACTGTTTTACCGCTGCGAATAGCGGTTAAAACATCGGCCAGCCGGCGCCGGCTGGCATGATGCAAAATCGGTCGGGCACTGGCCAAAAGCGGCAGGCCTAACTGCTGGGCGAGGGCGGCGATGGCCGCAAAACGATGCGTATCTTGCCCGTCATAGGCCGGCGCCATGAGCATATGCATTCTGGTTTCAAAGCGGCGGGTCAGCTGATGCGCTTGTTTCCGCCAGTCTTGCCCGCCGCCTTGCTGGTGAAGCGCTGGTGGCGGATGCAGCAGCAGATGGAGATCGCCGCTATGTTCTAGCAGATCGTTTAAATCCAAAATGCAGGCTCCCTTTTTTGCCCGCAATCGGCCCTTTGATAATATCCGGCATAAATTTGCCCAGCCAAGGCGGGTTTGGCAAAGCGTGGTCGCGCGCAATCCGCTTTGCAGCACCAATTGCGCGGCGGGCAATACGCGCGGTATATTTAAAATGGCTGCCGAAACGTAGAATTGATCCTGAGCCGGTGCCGCTGGCCCGTAAATATCCGCCGCTTGTCTGAGTTTGACTTGGCGTGCAATTTTTTGCGCTTGGCTATGCGCGCGCACGATGCCTGCAACCGAATTGACATCGGCAATGGCGATTGCCGGATAGCCGAGCAAAGCCGCCCGCTCCATATATTCTTCGGGATGCGAGGCTCCGGTGAGGAAGGTGAAATTGGATGTTATCGAGAGTTCCGCGAACATACACCCTTATATGTTCACTATTTGTTCTATTTCTAGGGTGCATTTGGATAGGTTTGTTTCTTTTGCGCATTATGCGTTTTCAGAAGGGGGCCGAAGCTGTTTCTTAAGTTGCAGCAGCGCAACCAAAGCGGCATCGCGCTGGGCTCTTAATTGTGCAGGCGAGGCTTCGTTTAGGCTGCTTTCAAGCCCGTTCACCAGTTTGTCTTTAATGTCGCTGGACAGCTCTGGCGTTCCAAGGTCGCGCCAGCGGGCTTCTTGGCTGGGCCCCAGATGTTGCAGATATTGGGCATAGCCGCCCGCGCCACCTCCCAGATGATAAACCAGATTGGGCCCTAAAAATGCCCAGCGTAAGCCGGGCCCGTGCACCATCGCCCGGTCAACATCCTCAACGCTGGCGATATCAT
>ERZ802819.1732-NODE-1732-length-13029-cov-9.52536_pt1 | contig 13029 bp, 10 predicted proteins | sample MGYA00345647_ERZ802819 | MGnify/ENA primary metagenome ERZ802819 (study PRJEB30503, sample SAMEA104212355) | marine metagenome | biome: Westerlies Biome; feature: [SRF] surface water layer (ENVO:00010504) within the epipelagic zone...; material: water... | reverse complement strand
CTGGTCCCAGCAAGGCATACGCTTTCAGCTTGCTCGCCGGGCCCGCCTCACCATAGCCCGAGATGTCGCAGGTGATGAGACGCGGATGCTTCTTGCGCATCTCATCTGAGGCAAACCCCGCACGGGCCATCGCCCCGGGCGCGAGATTTTGAACAAACACATCCGCTTTCGCCAGGAGCCGGCTCATCAAGGCGACATCCTTCTCGGATTTCAGGTCAAGCACCACAGATTCCTTGCCTTGATTGGTCCAGACAAAATAAGAGCTTTCCCCGTCCACAGCAGCATCATAGCCGCGCGCGAAATCCCCCCCGGCGCGTTCAATCTTGATCACCCGCGCGCCCATGTCGACAAGACGCGAGGTACACAGCGGGGCCGCCAGGGCCTGTTCCACAGATACCACCAGCAGATCGGAGAACGGGTTTTTCATCGGATTTTCTTTGGTCATCGGATTTCGGTCACTATTGGCTGTCAGAGTTGGAAATCGGCAGTGGCCTGCATCGCAAGCGCGCCGCTGGATTGCGCTGCGGCGAGCGTCAGGGCGCCGCGCCCCTCTGCCCGCACGCGTATCGAGAATTCATGCTGGTCATAGACCGGGCTGACGGCGCGGTAGGTGAAGGCGCGCAGGGCCTTTCCATTGCCTCTGCGCAAAGCAAGATCGGCCAGCAATGTGGCGATCAGCGGGCCATGCACGACGAGGCCCTGATGGCCTTCGACCTCGCGGGCATAATTCCGGTCATAATGGATGCGGTGGCCGTTAAAGGTCAGCGCGGAATAGCGAAAGAGCATCACTTCGGAAGGCGAGATGTCTTCGGTGGCATCCCAGTCAGATGCGGCCTTTGGCGGTGCCGGGGCGGTATCACCCGGCGTAGGGTCTTCGCGGTAGACAATGTCGTGATCTTCCCACAGGCAAAGCGTGCCCCCGCTGCTGACCTCATGGCGAACCGTCACAAAGCACAGCGCCCCTGTGCGGCCCTGTTTCAGCTTCACGTCGCGGATCGACGATACCCGCGTGGCTTGGGCACCGACCCGCAGGGGCGCAAGAAACTCAAGCCGCCCGCCGGCCCACATCCGCCGAGGCAGCCCCACCGGCGGCAGGAAACCCCCAAGCGCCGGGTGCCCATCGCGCCCGAGGTCGCCCATCTTTGCCGATTGCAGGAAGTAGAGCCAGTGCCAGAGCGGCGGCAAAGGATCGCCATCCCTCAGCACCGGGCCGCGGTCGAGGGTCATTTCCATCAGATTGGCCGGCTCTTCCCGGATTGTATCGCTCCGGGTTTCGCTGCGTCCGATCCATTGGGACAGGATTTCGGGGTCCAGTGTGCGTTCCATCAGCTGAGGTCATTCATTCTTCTTTGGTCAACTCGAAAGTCTTGGCGCAACTGCCAATCGTAAGGCGCGTTGCAAGAGGAGCTGCCGTGATCAGTTCTGCGGTTGCGTCGTCGCCGCCACAGGAGGCGAATTTGGCACGCAGGGCGCCAGCGCTCAAGGGACGGCTTGGGCCGCCGGCAACGTGACCGACGGTTTCGGACAGGGCAGAGCCATCCGCGAGATGCACCGTGACTGTATCGGGGTGATCCGGGCTCATGTCATCCAGCGATGGTCCGGGGTCATAAGCCTCGATCTCGACCCTGGTCAGCAGCTCCACAATTGCCGGGCGCAGCCAGGCGCCGTTCTGGAACCCCTGCGGTCGGACAGCGCCGTCCAGCAGCGCAAGCAGCGCCGTGTACGCGGCAGAGAACCGGGCCTCGTCGGCATTTGGGGGTTGCATCACGCTGGACACCCGAAAGAACGGTTCCGGCATACGCAGGGTAATGCGTGCCCATTCGGCGGGGTCAGGCAAACGCGGATGCAGGGCAAGTGCCGCGTCGATCACCCGATGGGTATAGGCGCAGGAGGGCCAAGGTTTGCGCAGGATCGCATGTTCGCTGATGCCAAGCGGCTGGCCGATCTTGGCCAGGATACCGCCCGGTTCTGTCGCCGCACCGTGATGCAGCGCCGCAAACCCAAACGGCCCTTCAAAAGCGCCCCGTGCCCCGGTTGCGCCCGCAGCGGCCAGCCGGGCGGCCTCGATCCCTGCGCGGGCAGCAAATCCGGGGTGCAGCGCCTTGGTGCCGGTGCCGAACTGCACCTTAAGCCCGCACGCAAGGCTGGCTGAGATGGCCAGCGCATGGGCAAAGACCGGAGTTGGCAACCCCAGCAGGCGCGCCGAGGCCGCCGCCGCGCCTATTGTGCCGAGCGTGCCTGTCGCATGCCAGCCCGCGTTGTAGTGATCATAGCGCAGCCATTCACCAAGGCGCACGATTGCCTCCAACCCGACTATATAAGCATCAAGAAGCTCTCGCAGAGGCATCGGCGTGCCCCGGGCAAGACCCAAAAGTGCGCCAAGGATCCCCGCACTCGGGTGAGTCGATCCAGGCAGTTCATAGTCGTCAAAATCGAGCACGTGGGCTGCGCTGCCGAGGATCAGCGCCGTGGTGGTCGCGGTATCCTCAGCTCCGAACGCCTGGCGTGCTGCACGGGTCTGCGGCTCGTCCCAGCCAGCGATGATGCACCCCACGGTGTCGAGCAGCGCCAGTCTTGCCTCCTCCCGCGCGGTCTCGGGGAAGGCGGCCCCGGCGCCCCAATCAGCGAAGGCTACGCTAAACGGCGTCATGGGCGCTCTCTCTGGCCGGAAATGGGTCGGGCTGATGCGGATCGGTCGACAGCCAGACCGATTTCGTCTGCATGAAGCAGCGCATGCCCTCAATGCCGTTCTCGCGGCCATAACCGGACTGCTTGAACCCGCCCACCGGGCTTTGGGTGGCGGCGTTGAAGTAGTTGTTGATGTAAACGGTACCCGCCTCGATCCGGTTTGCGATGCGCATGGCGCGGGCCACATCGCGTGACCAGATGCCGGCAGCCAAACCAAAGATCGTATCATTGGCGGTAAAGATCACCTCTTCGTCATCCGCCCAGCTTTCGGTGCTGACAACCGGGCCGAACACCTCATTCTGGGCCAGATCGGAACCGTTGGGCACGTCGGCAAAAACGGTTGGCCCGATGTAGTAGCCCTTCTCCTGCGCAGCACCGCGCCCGTCCAGCAGCATGCGGTGTCCGGCGGCCTCGGCGGCGTCGATCCGAGCCCGCACGGCATTATAATGGGCGCGGTTCGCCATCGGCCCGATCTGGCTGGCGGGATCATCAGGCGGCCCGACACGCGCTTTGCGCACCACATCCACAAGCCGCTCGGTGAAGGCGCCGATCACGTCCCGATGGACAAGCAGGCGCGAGCCCGAGATGCAGCTTTGCCCGCCCGCCGGAAAAATACCGGCGGCAATCCCGTTCACAGCCAAGTCGAGATCGGCATCGGGCAGCACAATCTGCGGAGATTTGCCGCCCAGTTCCATGATCACCGGTTTGACCTGCCGCGCCGCAACGGCTGCGGCGGCACGTCCGCCGCCGGTGCCGCCGGTAAAGCTGACCAGGCGCACATCCTCGTGGTCGATCAGCGGCTCTCCTGTTGTGGAGCCGAACCCCGTCACCACATTGATCATGCCGGGGGGCAGATCCGCCTCGGCCAGAACGTCCATCAGCTCCAGAACCGAACAGCTTGCCTGCTCCGAGGGTTTGATCACGACGGTGTTGCCCGCCGCCAATGCAGGTGCAAGCTTCCAGATCAATGTGCCCAAGGGCGAGTTCCACGGCAGGATCAGTGCAACCACGCCAAAAGGCTCCCAAGTGGTGAAATTGTGCATATTGGGCAGCTCAGCCGGGATCACACGGCCCTCGAACTTGTCGCAAAGCCCGGCGTAATAATGCCAGCTATCCACCTGCCAGCCGCCCTCCTTCAGGCCCGGCGCACAGTTCGGTATCCGGCCATTGTCGCGCAGCTCCACCGTCCCAAGCCGGTCGGCATGTCTGGAAATCACATCTCCGATGCGCCGCAAGACCCGGCCCCGCCCGGCGGGCGGCATCTGCCCCCAAGGACCATCATAAAAGGCGGCTTTGGCTGCGGCGACCGCCCGGTCCACATCCGCCTGACGGCAATCGGGAACCCGCGCCCAGACCTCGCCGTCAGCGGGGTTTTCGCTGTCGAAATAGCCGCCCCCGGCCGGGTCATGCCAGGCGTTGTCTGCAAAGTATTGATAGGTCTTGATTTCAGGCATGGAGAGCTTCCCTTGGGTCTTCGTGCGGCAAGGCGGGGCGGCCGAGGATCATATCGGCGGCCTTTTCAGCCATCATGACCACCGTGGCGTACAGGTTTCCAGTGATTTGCGATGGCATCGCGGAGGCATCGCAGACGCGCAGCCCCTCGATACCGTGCACTTTCAGTTCTGCATCCAAAACCGCGCCATCATCCGTACCCATGCGGGCCGTGGAACAGGGGTGATGCCCGGTAAAGGCGGTCTGACGGATGGCGTGAATGATCTCGGCCTCGGTCCGCGCATCTTTCCAGATGCCGGTTTCGTCCTTGTGATATCGGGCAATCTCGGGCTGGGCCATGACCTCGCGCATGACATGCACGCCGCGCACCAGTTCATCAAGATCCCTCGCATCAGCAAAATAATTGGGATCAATCAGCGGGTGAATACGCGGATCGGCGCCGGCCAGCCGTACGCTGCCCAGGCTTTTGGGGCGTTCCTGATTGATATCGATCTGAATGCCGGGACGGGCCGCTTTACGGCCCCGCACCAGCAGCTTGCGGCCCAAGCGCTGCAGTAGCGGCGCGGTTTCTTCTTCGCCATTGCCGAAGTTTTCCTCGATCGTCATGGGCGTCATGAACACCTCAAGCTCGGGCAAGGCCGGATCCTCAAAGGCGTGAAACAGCACGGCAGAGAACATCGCACCGCCGCCTGGCCCCGAACCGTTCAGCAGCCAGCGGCCCATCAGCATCGCCGCTTTGTCCAGACGCTGGTACTTGGCATGGCTCAGATCCAACCGGTCTGAGGCATATTGCATCGAGACATCCACATGGTCGGCCAGATTGGCGCCCACCTCGGGCAGATCGGCAATCGGCGTGATGCCATGCGCTTGCAAATGGTCTGCCGGGCCGATCCCCGACAGCATCAGCAGATGCGGGGTGCCAAAGGCGCCCTGACAGACAATCACTTCGCGCTCTGCCCGGATGACCTGGCCGTTCAGCGTTTCCACGCCGGCCGCCCGTTTGCCCTCGATCACGATCCGGGCGATCTGCTGGCCGGTCAGAATGGTCAGGTTTTTGGGCGGTGCTTTCAGATAGGCAATGGCCGAGGATTGCCGGATCCCGCGCGACACGGTGCTGTCATTGCGTGCCACACCGGTGCGGTCGGCACCGTTGAAATCCTCCAGCGGCCGGTGGCCGGCCGCAACAGCCGCGTCGATGAAGGCCTTATCCAAAGTGCTATAGTTCGCCGCGGGCTCGGTTTTCAGCGGGCCGCTCTGGCCGTGGAAGGCATCTCGCCGGTCGCGCGAGCCCTCGGCCCGTTTGAAGTAAGGCAAGAGATCGGCATAACCCCAGCCCTCAAGCCCTTGCTGCCGCCAGAGATCGTAATCCGCGGGCACACCGCGCATATAGATCATGCCGTTGACAATCGACGTGCCGCCAAGCGCCTTGCCGCGGGCGAAATAGATGCTGCGCCCGTCCAGACCGGCCTGAGGCACGCTCTCATAGCCCCAGTCCAGGCGCGGATTGCCAAACACAAAGCCGTTCCCGGCTGGCATGCGGATGAAGAGATCGCGGCCCTTACCGCCTGCCTCAACGATGCACACCGATACCGAAGGGTCTTCCGCCAAACGTGCGGCCAGGGCACAGCCAGCGGACCCTCCGCCAGCGATCACATAGTCGAATATCACGGCGCAAGCCTTTCAAGAATAGCGTCGGTCATTTGGGAGGAAGACGCTGTGCCTCCAATCTCCCGGGTTTTGATGCCATCGGCCAGCACGGCTGCGATGGCTGCTTCGATGGCATGGTTCAAATCGGGCCGTCCAAAGGTGAATTCGAACATCATGCCCACCGACAGGATCATGCCGACTGGATTGGCAATACCCTGCCCGGCGATATCGGGGGCCGAGCCGGAGGTGGATTCATAGATGCCAAACACCGGGCCATCGCCGGGATTGGCCGCTAGGCAGGCCGATGGCAGCATCCCCAGAGATCCGGCAAATACGCCGGTCAGGTCACTGAACAGGTCGCCCAGCTGGTTGCAGCACAACACCACATCAAAATCGCGCGGGCGCATCATAATTTGGTAGCCGCAGTTGTCCGCGAACATGTTTTCAAAGGCAACGTCGGGATAGTCTTGCGCCACTTCTGAAACCACAGCACGCCAGAGCTTGTAGCTTTCCATCACGTTGGATTTATCGCAGCTGATCAGGCGCCCGCGCCTGCGGCGCGCCAGTTCAAAGCCGCCGCGTGCAAAGCGGGCAACCTCGTTTTCGTCATAGGCCGTCAGGTCGTAGCCCTGCCGCAGGCAGTCCACGCTGCGCTGCCCGCGGTCGGTGGCGAACATGGCCCCGCCGCACATTTCCCGCAGGATCAGGATTTCCGTCCCCTCAGCAATCTCGGGGCGAAGGGGGACACAGGCTCCAAGCGGCGCCCGCCAGTGGGCCGGGCGCAACCCCAGATAGGTCTGCAGATGATGGCGCAGATACATCAGCCCGTCCTGACACTCTGCGCCGCCTGGCATGCGGATATCGTCCCACTCGGGTCCGCCCACCGCCCCCACAAGAACGGCATCGGCCGCGCGCGCCTTTGCCAGCACCCGGTCCGAGCAGAATGTGCCGGCCGCGTCATAGCTGGCTCCGTGCAGCAGATCATGCTCCACCTCCAGGTCCAGCCCGGCGGCATTGTTCAGAAAGGCCGCAACACGCAGACCTTGATCCAGAATCTCCGGACCGATCCCATCGCCTCCAAGTGCCAATATTCGTGCCATCGCAACCTCGTTCTTTCAGCAAACGGTAATTCCTGTTGCGGGTCCTTGAAATATGGGAATAGTGAATCTTAAAAGTTCATGAGGTGAACGATATGAAAGAACCGTTTCTGCCCCTGCATCAGTTACAGGCCTTTCATGCAGCCGCGCGTCACCTCAGCTTTAGCAGGGCGGCGCAGGAGCTGAACGTCCTGGGGCCTGCAATCGGGCGGCAGGTGGCCTTACTGGAAGAGGATCTGTCGGTGCGCCTGTTTCTGCGCACGAAACCGCGCCTGACCTTGACCGAAGAAGGGGCGTTTCTGGCCCGGATCACGGCGGACGGATTCGGCGCCTTGCAGGACGGGCTGATGCAGCTGCGCCAGCGCAGCCTGCCCGCGCCCATCGTTGTCAATGCCGCCATCGGCTTTACCAGCTTCTACCTTCTGCCCCGCATGGCCGATTTTCAGGAGCGCCACCCCGAGATTGAAGTCCAGATCGTCACCCGCGATCAGGACCCAGACTATGATCCGGCGGCATGCGATATTGTCGTGACCTTCGGTCCCGCCGGGCTCTCGGGCAGCCCTTCAGCCATGATCATCCCGGAGCGCCTGGTGGCCATTTGCGCACCTTCCGTCCTTGCAGACACCAGGCCGCTGACGCGCGAAGCCTTGTGCCGGGAACGGCTATTGCACATGACGGGTGACAACCATTTCGACGACTGGAGCAGGTTCTTCGAGGGCTGTGATGCCGAAGCCGCGAAGCCCCCGCGGCATGACCGGTTCCACAGTTTCATGGTTTACAGCCGGGCGATCCAGAACGGTATGGGCATCGGTCTCGGTTGGCGGCCTTTTGTGGATGACATGCTGGATGCCGGTCTGCTTACACTGGCAAGCAGCCACGAATGCAAAACCAATCGGGGCTATTACTGCAGCCTGACGCGGCGCGGGATGGCAAAACCAGACGCCAGCCTGGTACTGAACTGGCTATGCAGAACCGAGAGTTCAGCCGAAGGTACTACCTCGTAAGGCGGTTGCGCTGATCCTAAACTGCTTAAGTCATTTCTGGCCTTGCAGCGGCGGCGGCTGTTGCTTCTCTGTTTCAGCACCGGGCACCACGCAGACGCGGCAATTTCTATCCGGCAAGGGCAGCCAGCATCAGAAAACATTGCCCGCTTTGGGCTCACTCCAGTCATTCGCTGCGTGTCGAGCCAACGTCCGCTTATAGAAGAAACAACGATGCTCTTGGTTCCAACACGCATACTCCACGCGTTTGTGTCCCCAACCATGTTCGCCCAAAACTCCGCCAATACAGTGTTCGCGACACAACACTACTGCAGGGCGCACCAACAAGTCTAAGGAAGTGTGTGTTTGGGGGGGTGAGCAACGCAAGGCGACCTTGGGTGCCGAGTACGTCGAGAAAAATCTGGCTGCGGCGGATGATTTTACTGGCCCCTTCCAAGAGGCCATGACCGCCCGGTGTTGGGGGGTGGCTGGGGGAACGATGTCATCGATGCCAAGACGCGCTCTATGATGAACCTGTCGATGATTGGTGCGCTTAAGAACGGCGTTAGCCAAGACGATTCCCGTGCCATCATTCACGTCATCGCAATTTATTGCGGCGTACCTCAGGGGCTTGAGTGTTTCCGCGTGGAGCGCAAAGTATTGAAGAAGCAGAGCGTTGAGTAGCTGCGCCTACTTCTACTCGTGGATGGCTTCAATTGATACATGTGTTGAGGTAGAGCTGACGTGCGGCAGTGATGAGATTTTCTCGCCCAAAACGCGGCGGTAGTCGTCTGTGCTGACGGTGCGCACTTTCAATAAATAGTCAAATGCGCCCGCGATCATGTGACACATCTCAACTTCAGGGATTTTGCGTACCGCTTCATTGAAGGCGCGCAGGGCGGCCTCGCGGGTGTCGGCCATCTTCACCTCAACAAAAGCTACGTTGCTGCGGCCCAACTTGCGTTGGTCAATGTTGGCACGAAATCCAGTGATATAGCCAAGCTGTTGTAATTTCTTGAGCCGGATTTGGCAGGGCGTCTTGGATAGGCCGACACGTTCAGCGATGCTGCTGATTGAAGCACGGCCATCAACGGCCAGCACATCTAATATTGCGTAATCTATCCGGTCAATCGAACTATACATGTAATCCTCAATGCTTGATCGGACTAAAGAAGCCCTAAAAATAGGTTTGATAAAACTACTTTGGATTAATTTATAGTCAATCTGACTTTTGCGTTGGTTGTAAGTTGCCCTCAGTCTTTTTGAGAGGGGGCGTTTGGCCATGGATTACTCAGCAAAGCGTGCCGCTATTCGCGCACAGCACACCGCAGATGAAGCGCTGCTTATCACGCAGCTAACCACACAGGCTGCGTTTGCGCCCGAATTTCATGACGCTGCGCATTACCGCGCTGTTGGATTGGTCAACGCCATTCGCAACGACAAAAAGCCAAGCCTCATGGAGGTGTTTTTGGCAGAATACGGGTTGTCCACCGAGGAAGGTGTTTCACTGATGTGTTTGGCCGAAGCATTGTTGAGGGTGCCGGATGCGACCACCATTGATGCGCTGATCGAGGACAAGATCGCGCCGTCTGAATGGGCAAAGCATTTGGGCAACTCCAGCTCTCCTCTTGTAAACGCTTCAACGTGGGGCCTGATGCTAACAGGCAAAGTGCTAACCGACGGGCAGGGTGTTGCGTCAGTGTTGCGCGGTGTGGTGCGTCGCCTGGGTGAGCCGGTTATTCGCAAAGCGGTTGCCCGCGCGATGAAGGAGCTTGGTGCGCAATTTGTACTGGGTCAAACGATTGAAGCGGCCGTCAAGCGTGGGCAAGCCCAAACCAAACGCGGCTATACTTATTCATATGACATGCTAGGCGAGGCCGCGATGACGGCGGATGATGCACAGGCGTTTTATGATGCATACGCCGATGCGATTGAGCGCCTTTCGGCTTCATGCATACAATCAGATATTCGGGACAATCCGGGCATTTCAATCAAGCTTTCGGCCTTGCACCCCAGATACGAGTTTGGCCAAGCCGACCGTGTGATGCGTGAGTTAGTTCCGCTGACCCTTGGCCTTGCTCAGCAAGCGAAGGCTGCGGGGATGGGGCTAAATATTGATGCAGAGGAGGCGGATCGACTTGATCTATCACTGGATGTGATTGAGGCCGTCTTATCCGATCCATCCTTAGCGGGCTGGGACGGTTTTGGTGTGGTTGTGCAAGCATACGGCAAGCGCGCTGCCGCCACCATTGATTGGCTTTATGCTTTGGCCCAAAAACTTGACCGCAAAATCACGGTTCGTTTGGTAAAAGGTGCATATTGGGACACCGAGATTAAGCGCGCCCAAGTCGAGGGTCTGAACGATTATCCGGTCTTCACCAAAAAACGGGCTACGGATGTGTCGTACCTGTGCTGTGCGCAAAAACTGCTTGGCTACACAGATAGGATTTACCCGCAATTTGCGACGCACAACGCCCACTCTGTCGCTGCCATTCTTGAGATGGGCGCTGCGCGCGATGCGTATGAATTTCAACGGCTCCATGGCATGGGTGAGGCGCTGCATGATGTGGTGGTGCAAAGTGAAAATATCCGCTGCCGCATTTATGCGCCGGTTGGCACCCACGAAGATTTGCTGGCCTATTTGGTGCGCCGCCTTTTGGAGAACGGGGCGAACAGCTCTTTCGTAAATCAAATCGTTGATAAAGCGGTTCCTGCCGAGGTGGTCGCCGCTAGCCCATTTGAAGATGCGGAGGCGGGCGGTCCTGTGTTGCCCAAGCCGGTGGACATCTATGCGCCCGAACGGCTTAACTCGCGCGGGTGGGATTTGTACAACACCCACGACGTGGATCAGTTAGAGGCCGCGCGTTTGCCGTATCACGCCCACGTTTGGGATTTGCGTACCAAGGGCGATGAGCAGGTGGATGTATTCGATCCTGCCGCGCCACAGGTTTTGGTGGGTAAGCTGACCTACATGACTGAGGCACAGACGCACGAGGCGATCGCACGTGCGGTGCCGTGGAATACACCAGCGGCGGAACGTGCAGATGTGTTGCGCAAGGCGGCCAATCTGTATGAGGCGCATTTTGGCGAGTTGTTCGCATTGCTTGCCCGCGAGGCAGGTAAAACCGCGATGGACGCAGTGGGCGAATTGCGCGAGGCCGTTGATTTTCTGCGCTACTACGCGGCACGTAGCGTTGAACTTGCTGCGCCCGCGCGTGGTATCTTTACGTGCATTTCGCCATGGAATTTCCCGCTGGCAATTTTTACGGGCCAAATTGCTGGGGCGCTGGCCGCTGGTAACGGGGTTTTGGCCAAGCCCGCTGAGGCCACAAGTTTGATCGCATTGCGCGCGACAGAACTTTTGCGTGAGGCGGGTGTTCCCGCGCATGTGCTGCAACTTTTGCCGGGCCGTGGGGATGTTGTTGGCAAAATACTAAGTAGCGATGCGCAGATTGATGGCATTTGTTTTACAGGCTCAACTGCGACAGCGCAGTCGATAAATCGTGCAATGTCCACTAACCTTTCTCCTCATGCGCCGCTTATCGCAGAGACAGGCGGGTTGAACGCCATGATCGTCGACAGCACAGCGCTGCCGGAACAAGCGGTGCGTGATATTGTGGCCTCGGCATTCCAGTCTGCGGGGCAGCGGTGCTCAGCGCTTCGTGTACTTTATGTTCAGCAAGACGTTGCGGATAAAATACTGACGATGCTTTATGGGGCTATGGATGAGTTGCGGGTGAGCGCGCCCTGGGACTTGGCCACAGATTTAGGTCCTGCAATTGATGCGGTTGCAAAATCCAAGATTGATGCACACATCGAAACGGCGCAGCATGAGGGGAGATTGCTTCATGAGGTTTCAGTGCCTAGCGAAGGTCATTTTGTGGCGCCCAGCGTTATCCGTGTGAATGGCATTTCCGATCTGCGGGAGGAGATCTTTGGTCCTGTCTTGCACGTAGCCATTTTTTCGGCGTCCGATTTGAAGCGGGTGATGGCTGACATCAACGCCACTGGTTACGGGCTGACTTTTGGAATGCATAGCCGAATTGACGATCGCATCGCGTTGGCGTCGCGTTCGGTGAACGCTGGCAACATATATATCAACCGCAATCAGATCGGTGCGGTGGTGGGATCTCAACCGTTTGGTGGTGAGGGGATGTCAGGTACTGGGCCGAAAGCAGGTGGTCCAAATTATGTCGCGCGGTTCACCAAACCCGAGGCCCGCACAATGGCGCATACGGAACAGCGTATCGTCGCAACCGATCGGGTTCAGGCTGCAATAGATGCGGGGCTAGTGGCAGGTACAGCGCTGGACAGTCAGGTCTTTCCGGGCCCAACCGGTGAATCAAACCGCATGACAACCCATGGGCGCGGAACGGTTTTGTGCCTTGGGCCTGGACCGCAGGCAGCAGCACAACAAGCTGAGGCGGCAGAGCAGGCGGGATGTTATCCGGTTATGGCAACTTCGGGTTTGCTATTGGATGGCGCAATTGACGGTGAAGTGCCAGTAGAGGCGCTGAGCACGTTGAACGGCTTTGCAGCAGTTGTCAGTTTTGCCAGCCGTGAGCATTTGCGCGCTTACCGCGTGGCTTTGGCTGGGAGGGACGGCGCGTTGATCCCCTTGTTGAGTGAGGGCGATTTTGCGTGTTGGCTGACCCATGAGCGGCATGTCTGCGTTGATACAACAGCCGCTGGCGGCAACGCGCAGCTTCTGAACGCAGGTAGCTAGGTTCGGGTTTCAATGCAGGCACCGCATTTATAATGTGAAGTGATGCCCGCGATACTTTGCGCCGTTTAGGCCCACCTGTAGTTGAAGCTGACGCTGATCCAGTCTTCTTCAAACATGTTAGTCGGCACCTCGTGGCGTAGCCAGCTTTCCCAAAGCAAAACATCCCCCACCGCAAGTTTGGCGTAGACGAATGTTTTTAGTTCTTCGCGAGCATCTGCGGTGCGGGTTGGTGCCGCCATCATCATTTGTGAGCGTGGATCCTCAAGTTTCAGCGCTGAAGTGTCTTCCGCTGCGAGCGCATGCAGCGAGAAATTCAAATTCACAGGTTGGGCTCCTAGCAGCCATTCGCTGCGCTTTGAATGAACGTCCGCTCTGGTTAGCTCCTGCCTGTCACAGCAATTCAACTGCCTGACTAAGCTGATCACTATTCACATCAATA
>ERZ802819.1725-NODE-1725-length-13060-cov-16.6682_pt1 | contig 13060 bp, 9 predicted proteins | sample MGYA00345647_ERZ802819 | MGnify/ENA primary metagenome ERZ802819 (study PRJEB30503, sample SAMEA104212355) | marine metagenome | biome: Westerlies Biome; feature: [SRF] surface water layer (ENVO:00010504) within the epipelagic zone...; material: water... | reverse complement strand
GCTAGTTTTGTTGGCGCCATTCCCATGGTGGTTGAAAGCTGCCCTGCCAGACACCGTTGCGGGCTGAGCTGGCGTGCTTTTCGTCCGCCACATAAAGCTGTGAGAACGAACGGTATGCCAATGCATGACCGGATCGCACCATGGCCGCGCCAATGTCGACTGTGCCCCGAAAACATTGCATCACCAGCCGCCCATAGCGATCAACATCGCGTAATTCACAATGCAACAGCTTGTCGGCGTCAAGCAGATTTTCCAGCTGTTGGCGCGCTGCCAGACCGCAAGCCCAGGCGGATCCATTTTGATCCTGACATTGCTGTTTTAATTCCGGGGCATCAATGCCAAAAATCCGAATCCGTAGCTTACCACTGCGCAAGCTGTCACCATCGCTGACTTTGGTCACTGTAACCGGGCCAGATATATCATAGCTGGTAATGGCAAAAGCGGCGTCAGAGAGCGGCATCATCCCGGCGATAAGATATGCAGAAAACCCAAAAAGCACTCGAAAAACACACCGCATTCCGCATCATACACAGTTTATGAGTAAATGACCATATTACCGTATTTTCAGTTGATATAGGGGTTGTCTTTGAATGGATCGGCGGCGTCTTCCTCTTCGGCTGTTTCCGTCCATTCAGCTTCCGGGTTCAGCCCGGCTGCGACACTGGTAAGTGTTTCGGGGAAGGCAACAAATGGCCCCTGTGCCTCGGTCGGCACGGCGTCACGCATGCGCATCCGCAGCAGCACAAGCCCCGAGATGGCCACGAGGATGAGGGCGATCGCTGGCATAAAGCTGCGCGACCCGAAAATCTCGATGATAGTGGCGGCAAAAGGCGAGCCAACAACCGCGCCAGCGCCATTCACCATCAGCAGGCCGGATGACACCGCGACCATCTGGCTGGGCGGCAAAAAGTCATTGGCATGCGCGATAAACAGCGAATACAGCGAAAATGTTAAGCCACCAAACACCATGGTAAAGATGAGCAACAGGATAAACTGGTTGGCGTCGAAAAAACTGGCTATTGCGATACAAACAGCGGCGCTTGTTGATGCCCCCAAAATCACCGCACGTCGGTCAAATTTGTCGGATAACCGCCCCACCGGATATTGTAACAGCAATGTGCCGACCATGATCGATGTCATGAAATAACCAATCTCGGTATTGTCCAGTCCAAGATTGCGTCCATAAACCGGCCCCATGCCAAACAGCATTGACACTACCAGGCCAATGAAAGCCATGCCAAAAACCGACAGCGGCGATACCTGCAAAATGCGGCGGAAACTGAGCCTTTCCGGGGCTTCAAAATTTGGCGCGACACTGACTGTGATCAGGATCGGCACAACCGCAATCGATACCATTACCGAGGCCAGCAGGAACAGCCCGATACCGCCAGTCGCGCCAAGCCCGATCATCAGCTGTCCGCCACCCATGCCAGCCATATTGATAATCATATAAAGCGACAAAAGCTGACCACGCGTTTCATTTGTGGCTTTTTCGTTCAGCCAGCTTTCACAGACGATATACATGCCGGCAAAACTGAAACCGCTGAAAAGCCGCATGACGGCCCATAGAATCGGATCGGCAAAAGCAACATGCATCAACACCGCTGCCGAGGCAATCGCTGCCATCGCGCCAAACACCCGGACATGACCAACTTGCGCCAGAATATGTGGCACGATAATTGAGCCAGCAAAAATGCCGGCATAATAGCCAGACATGACAAAACCAGTTGCAATATTGCTAAACCCAAGTTCGGGCGCACGGGTGCCGAGCAGCACATTTTGCAGGCCACTGCCAGCTGAAATCATCAGCAGACCAAAAAACAATGTCCAAGATGCAATAACGGACCGAAGCATCTGATAAAGCTCCAAAGAAATAGTGTCTGACGCCAGTTGCTTGCACTCTGGCAGAAGAAGCGGGCGCAATGCCGATTTACCCTTTGCGGCGTTTGCCTCACAGCCTACATGCCTCGTGCCACTCTTAAGGCTGCACAGCTTGCACGGTCTGTCTCAAATGCGTTGATAGACGGTCGTTTTAACAACAATCGCCAGAGATTAGCGAGAATTTACGAAGATTTTTGGGCAGGCGTCAGATAGCGCTCAATACAGTCGATGACGGCGCTGACCGACTGGTCAAAATGATGCTGAAATTGCGTCTCATCGGCAATATCCATGACATGCAACATGAATGTCTGCAAACCGGGTGGCAGGATATCGGTCGCAGGCGCTATTGGCCCCAGCGTCAGCCGAAGGCTGTGATGAATTTCGTTCAGACATTGTGAGGCACGCATCATCTGTTCAAACTGCCTGTCATCAATCACTTGCCGGGCATGCAGCCTTTGCAGAATATCGGCAGGTGACTGGCCGCTGCCGGAAAATAATGCGCCATGCTGCAAGCGCCAGGCCTGAATCAACAAATCAATATCGCTCAGGCCACCATCGATCTGTCGCAATTGCCATTTTGATGCTTTGGCCGCCGGTTTTTGCTGTTTCCTAAGACGCTGTCGCATATCTGCAACGGCAGTGATCAGACTGTCTTGCGGGTGGTTATGTTGGACAATGCCATTGATGAATTTTTGGATGTTGTCGTTCAGCCCGGCATCACCGGCGATTGGCCGGGCTTTTGTTAATGCCAGACGTTCCCAGACCCAGGCATCACGCTCAAAATATGTGGCAAGCCGGTCAAGCGAGGTGGCGATGGCACCGGCCTTGCCTTCAGGCCGCAATCGCAAATCGACATCATAGAGGGTGCCTTCGGCTGTTGGTGTGCTGATCCAGCTGATCATTGTTTGCGCCAAACGCAATACATAGCTTGCTGCACCCAGCTTGCGTTGACCTGTTGAAACAGTGTCTGGCGCGGCATGATAAATAATCAATAAATCGAGATCAGAGCCGGCGGTTAACTGCCGTACCCCCAGACGCCCCAATGCGACAATGCCTATCTCAACCTCAATCTCGCCATAGCGCCGGATCATGTCGGCACGTGCCAATGTCAAAACGCTATCAATAGCGGCGTCGGCAATGGCGGTGAGGCTGGTTTCCAGTGTTTCAATATTGGTGGCAAAGCTAAGCGTCTGGACTTGCGCACGGAATTTGAGCTCGCGCACCAGAATTTTGATCTGATCAAGCGCCAGCTCAACCGGCAGGTCTTTGATCTTTTCATGAAATATTTTTTTCAGCGCGGCGCTATCCTCAATCGGCGCAAAAAACGCGCGGTATAACAGCAAATCAAATAAAGCCGGGTAGCGGCGAAGCCGATCACAAATTTGTGGAGACAATACCAGCATATCACAGAGCAGCTTGGCCAAATGGCGGTTGTAATCAAGAAGTGAGAAAATCTGCACACTGGCGGGCAGGCCCTCGATAAATTGCGCGAGGGCTGCAAAAATATCATCCGGCGCGTTTGCCTTGGCAAAATGCGTCAGAATCTCGGGCATCAGCCGATTCAGCAGAACCCGTGCGCGCTCGCTTCGGGTCGCTGCAATACGTCCCGCCATCCAGCCCGACAAGGTATCGGCAATATTTTGCGGGCGCTGAAATCCATTTTGTGACAGCCACGCCACCAGCGCGTCATAATCATCGAGCAGGATGGCCGTTGTTTCAGGCATCTCTTCAGCCGGGCTGTGTAGAATTTTATGTTCGGCATTTTCGGCGATGCGCTGCTGTAGCATGGCCAGCACCTGACAGAAAGCCGTTGGCTCAGCATGCCCCATAAAATTGGCAAAATGTGCCAGATCAGACGGGTTGCGCGGCAAGCTGTGTGTCTGGCTATCGGCCAGCATCTGAAGGCGATGTTCAGCGCGGCGTAGCTGCAGATAGGCGCTGATCAATGCGTCCGCCTGATCGGTTGTGATCCAGTCAAAACTGGCCAGCGCATGCAGCGCCGGCGCGGTTTGATGCTGGCGCAATCCGGGTTCGCGGCCACCGGCAACAAGCTGTAAAACATGGGTGAAAAATTCAATCTGCCGAATGCCGTTTTTACCAATTTTCAGATTATACCCGAGCCAGTCATGGCTCTGTGGTGGGCGACGCAGCATCGTTTTCATATCGTCCATAACCGTATAATCAAGCGTGCGACGCCATATAAATGGTTGAATTTGCGTCAAAAACCGATTGGCAATTTGTAGATCGCCAGCAACCGGCCGCGCCCGGATAAAGGCGGCACGTTCCCAGGTGCGCGCCAGCGATTCATAATAGCTAATCGCCGCATCAACATCGATGCTGACCGCGGTGGCGCCGGGGTCGGGTCGCAGCCGCAGATCAACGCGCCAGCCAATGCCATCGGCTGTTGGTGTGGTCATCAATTTGATCAGATCACGGGTAAGGCCAACATAAAATGGTTGCGCAAGGGCCGGCTCAATGGGCGCTGTTGCCAGATCATGCAAAATGATCAGGTCAATATCTGATGAGTAATTCAGCTCTTCCGCCCCAAGCTTGCCAAGCGCAATGATTGTCCAGCCACAGCCCTGCATCGAGTCGGCGACCGGGTTGATCTTGCCACGGGCGACAGCGCGGTTTATCAGATAGGCGAGATTTGTCGTCAGGGCGATATCGGCGGCGCGGCTCAGCCAGAGCATCTGCGTTTGCATATCGCATAAGCCGGCAATATCGCTCAAGGCAACGGTAAGGCAACTGCGCCCGCGCCAACGGCGGATAGCCATCATCGCATCGGACTCAGTCGACGCCTTGTCCATTTCATCACGAAAATCCTGTTCCGCCCGTGCCATCACGTCGGCACCCTGACCGGCCAAAATATCATTAATATCAGCGTGATATTTCAGCGCTAACCGACGCAGATGCTGGCTGCCGATCAGCATGCTGGCAATCATTGTGCTGTCGAAATCGGCGGTGCCCACACCATGGCTGGCCAGACTATCCGCCAGTTCAGCGCAGATCTGCTGATCATCGGCATGCAGCACCGGCAGCGCCGGACAAACCGGATCAAAAAATCTGTTTTGCCGCGTATCCATGCTGCCAGTTTAACCCATTAAAATTGAACCGCCAGAATTTATCCGCTGGATTGACCGATGCATACGCCAGCCGAGGCTCAGTGCCGCGGCGCTTAATCCGATCAACAAGCCAGACCACAGACCCAGCGGGCCAAAGTCAAAATGAAAGGCAAATAGGGCACCGCTGGCGACACCAATGCCCCAAAAACTGCCAACCGATAAAATCGCCGGCCATTTTGTGTCATTCAGCCCGCGCAAGACTGAAATCCCCACAACCTGGGCGCCGTCAACAGTCTGAAACAGCGCGGTAATCATCACCAGCGGTATGGCCAGTGCAATCACATCGGCGGTTAACGCGTCAGCTGTTCCCAGAAATAACGCAACCAGTTGCGCCGGTAACAGGGCAATGGCAAGGCTAAGCGCACAGGTTGTGGCGACCGCCGCCGACATCGCCGCCCACGCCGCCCGGCCGATATTGCCCCGGTCATTCGCACCGGCAAAATGCCCAACCCGCACCGAACTGGCCTGCCCAAGTGCCAGCGGAATCATAAACGCCACGGCAGCGATCTGACTGGCAATCGCCGAGGCCGCCAGAGGCGCTGTGCCAAACAGCCCGATCATCAGACCAACCGCAATGAACATCCCGGTTTCAGCCACAATCGTCAGCCCGATTGGCGTGCCAATCTTCAGCATACGCCAGGTCACCTGCCAATCCATCACCCAGATGCGGTGGAACGGGGTTGATGATTGATAGGGTTCGCTGCGGCCGATATAGATCAGCAGACCCACCCCCATCAGCAAATAGATGACGCTTGTTGACAGCGCAATGCCGTTTAACCCCATTGCCGGAAACGGCCCAATGCCGTGGATCAGCATGTGGTTGGCGATGATATTGGCAATCAGCCCAAGCGCCGCGGCGACAACCTGTGGGATCGGGCGTTGATGCGAGATCACATATTGCCGGGTGACAAAATAGATAAATACAAAGGGTATCCCAAGCGCCAGCCAGAACAGGAAATCATCGGCCTGTGCGACTGTCGCCGGATCCTGACCAAGCCAGACCAGCACCCGGCTGCCTTCGGCAATGGGCAGCATAAATAGCAGCCCGACAGCAAGCGCAAGAAACAACCCTTGCCGGAAAGAGCGGCGCACCAGACGGTCGTCATTGCCGCCCAGCCCCTGCGCCACCAAGGGGCCAACTGCCAGCATCAATCCCATGCCCAAAAAGAAAAACGGCTGAAAATAACGCGCCGCAAGCGAGCCGGCGGCAAGCTCGGTGGTGCCAAGCTGTCCCATCGCAATAATATCAGCCGTATTAATGCCAATTGACATTAATTGCCCCACCATCAACGGTATCGCCAATGTCAGGGTTTTACGAAAATGCGCTGACCATGGCATGATCTGGTGTTTTGCGGTGGGGCGGCGGTTCATATCATTGGCTACTGCACATAAAAAGGGTTTTGAGGCCGCCGGACAGCGGCGCTGGAAAATATCGCTGAAAATTTTTACTGTAAAAGCGCGGGTAATGCTATGCTGGTAAACTCTGGCTGTCTGTATCACAGAACTGTATCGGTAAAAACTTTAACTTTATTCATGAAATTGGCATTGATGAAATTGGCGGTTATTTAAAATGGCGAAGCAAACCGGCGGCAATCCGGGAAAAAAAGGGCCTTCAGGCCGCAGTTACCGCAACGCGACCGGCCTGACCCGCCAGCCTAAAAAAATGCGCGGCCGCAAAGTATCGTCACAGCGTTGGCTGACCCGGCAATTAAATGATCCGTTTGTTGCCGAGGCAAAGTCACGCGGATTCCGTTCGCGGGCAGCGCTAAAACTCGAACAGATGGATGATCGCTACAAGCTGTTAAAGCCGGGCATGGCGATTGTCGATCTTGGTTGTGCGCCGGGTGGCTGGTTGCAGGTCGTGTCGATACGCACCAAATTAGGCAGTGGCCCGGCGCGTCTTGTCGGTATTGATCTGCTGGAAACCGAGGGGGTTGTCGGAGCGGATATTTTTACCGGAGACATGACCGATCCGGCGATGCTGACAGCGGTTGAGGCGGCCATCGGCGGCGCGGCTGACGGGGTGCTGAGCGATATGGCGGCGGATACCACCGGGCATCGGCCAACCGATCATTTGCGCACCACGGCTTTGCTCGAAGCGGCACTGGATTTTGCGCTTGGGATATTGAATGAAGACGGGTTTTTTCTGGCAAAATGTTTTCGTGGTGGCGCTGAAAAATCAGTGCTTGATGTTATGCAACAGAATTTTTCCACGGTGCGCCATGTCAAGCCAGCCGCCAGCCGCGCAGAATCAGTCGAAAGCTATGTGCTGGCGAGCGGATTTCACGGCCGCAACCGGACGATGATGCAGGCAACAAACGACGACACCGCCGCGTCTGACGGGTAATTTTCACATCACGTTGCGGGAATTTTAACAGCCCGCTCTTATGCCCAATTATTTTGCCGAATTCCCCTATCAAAATCAGCCGGCTTTGGGTATAGTCCGGTGCCACCGGATAAGCGGAAGGCACCCCCATGAAAATTCGCGACGCATTTACCTTTGACGACGTCCTGCTGGAACCAGCGCGATCGGCTGTTTTGCCAGCTGATACCGATATTACCACGCGCTTGACGCAATCCATCAGCTTGCAGATTCCGCTGATGTCGGCGGCCATGGATACGGTCACCGAACATCGTTTGGCAATTGCGATGGCACAGGCTGGCGGCATTGGTGTGGTGCATAAAAACTTTACCATTGACGAACAGGCAACAGAAATTGCCAAGGTGAAAAAATTTGAAGCCGGCATGGTGGTCAACCCGCTGACGATCACCCCGGATAAACCGTTGCGTGACGCGCTGGCGATGATGGAAACGCATCGCATTAGCGGTATCCCGGTTGTTGATGGCAAACAGGCAAGTAACAAACTGGTGGGCATTCTGACCAATCGGGATGTGCGCTTTGCCACCGACCCGAACCAGAAAGTGGCCGACCTGATGACCCGCACTGTGGTCACGGTCAAGGATGGCACAGCAACAGATGAAGCGCGCCGGTTGCTGCATGAACACCGAATTGAAAAGCTGGTTGTTGTTGATGCCGATGATAATTGCATTGGCCTGATCACTGTCAAGGATATGGAAAAGGCGCAAAATCATCCATTGGCCTCGAAGGATGAGCGGGGCCGGTTGCTGGTGGCGGCGGCCACTGGTGCGGGGGCAGATGGTCTCAAGCGTGCCGAGGCATTGATTGAGGCGGGTGCTGATGTGATTGTGGTTGATACCGCGCATGGTCATTCCGAGGGTGTTTTGCAGGCGGTATCAGCGGTGCGTAAAATAGCGAACAACACACAGATTATTGGTGGCAACGTGGCCACGGCTGATGGTGCCAAAGCGCTGATCGATTCCGGGGCTGATGCTGTGAAAGTGGGGATCGGGCCGGGATCGATCTGCACAACCCGCATGGTGGCCGGTGTTGGGGTGCCGCAATTGACCGCGATTATGGATGCTGCCGAGGCGTGCCGGGCGCAAAATATTCCGGTGATTGCCGATGGCGGTATTAAATATTCCGGCGATCTCGCCAAAGCCATTGCCGCCGGCGGCAATGTCGCGATGATTGGTTCGCTGCTGGCCGGCACGGATGAAACACCCGGCGAAGTCTATTTGTATCAGGGCCGGTCATATAAGGCCTATCGGGGGATGGGCTCGACAGGCGCGATGGCGCGGGGTTCGGCAGATCGCTATTTCCAAGCTGAAGTATCACAGCCGCTGAAACTGGTGCCCGAAGGTATTGAAGGCCAGGTGCCCTACAAAGGCGCTGTCGAAAATGTGCTGCATCAATTGCTTGGTGGGTTGCGCGCGGCGATGGGCTATACCGGCAATGCGTCGATAGAGACGATGCAAAAACATGCCAAATTTCTGCGCATCACCGGGGCTGGTTTGGCCGAGTCACATGTGCATGACGTGACCATCACGCGCGAGGCACCAAACTATCGCCCCGGCATGTAAGCTGGACAGCCGCCACAGCCAGTTTTGTGATTGGCTTGGTGGTCTTTTTTGCTGCCAGTAACGGCTATATCAGTAACTGGCCATATCAGTAACGGGCCAAATATGGAAAATGTACGATGACCCCAGCCGCGCGGATTGCCGCTGTAATTGATATTTTAGACTCGCTCTATGCTGGTGATGTGGTGACCGCATCGGCGTCACAGGCATTGCGGTCAGGTATGCAGCGTCGGCGCTATGCCGGCTCTGGCGACCGCCATGCGATCAGTGATTTATTCTGGCAAATTCAGCGCGGACTGGCGCGGTTATGCTGGCATCTTGAGGCGGTGAATGCGGATATCACCGGGCGCCATCTGGTGCTGGCCGCATTGGTGCTGATGGATCGGCAAGATGCCGCGCTGGACGCGCTGTTTTCGGCTGACATTGCGCATGCGCCGGCACCGCTGAGTGATGCCGAGTTGCAGCTGGTTGCGCAATTGGCGGAACGGCAATTTAACGCGCCGTCGATGCCACAGCATATCGCGCTGGAATGGCCGGAATGGCTGATGCGTGATGCGGCGGCCGGACTGGGCGATGATTTTGCTGAAAATTTATCGGCACTCTGTGTGGCGGCACCTACCGATATTCGGGTCAATCCGATCAAAATTACCGATCAACGCAAGCTGCGTGACCGGCTTGCCGGGCGGGAAATCAAGGGGCATCCGACACGCCTATCGCCATTCGGGGTGCGTCTGCAAAAGCGCAGCCGTCTTGATGATTTGCAGGATTGGAAAAAAGGGCTTTTCGAAATTCAGGATGAAGGTTCGCAGCTGGCCAGCCTGTTATGCGATGCCCGGCCCGGTATGCAGGTCGCCGATATTTGTTCCGGTGCCGGTGGCAAGGCGCTGGTGATGGCAGCGATGATGCAGAACAAAGGCCGGATTTTGGCGCTGGACACGGTTGCCGAGCGGCTGGAACGCGGTGGCGAACGGTTGCGCCGGGCCGGAATCCATAATGTTGAACGCAAACTAGTTGCCGAAAAATGGTCAAGCCGCTCATGGCGCGGTAAATTTGACCGGGTGGTTGTCGATGCCCCCTGTTCCGGCTCTGGCACATGGCGCCGACAGGTTGATAGCCGTTGGCGGCTGACCGCAGAGCGACTGGCTTTTTATCAGGAAACACAGGCTATTTTGCTGGATAAAGCGCGGGCGATGGTGGCACCAGGTGGGCGCATTATCTATATCACATGTTCGGTGCTGGCCAGCGAAGGGGCGGCTCAGATTGATCGGTTTTTGCGCGATGCGCCCGACCTTGAAGCCGCCAATATTGGCGATATTTGGGCCGATACAGTGGGTGCGGCTGGCGGCGGTGCGTGCCCGCCGCATGCGCCGGGTCATTTGCAGCTGTTGCCGGGGCGCGATGGTACCGATGGGTTTTTTATTGCTGTATTGCAGGCAAGGTTGCGGTAATCACTATCTCTGGTGATATTAAAAAATGAATGAGGGGCGGTATGGCTGATACAATTTTGATTATTGATTTTGGGTCGCAAGTGACCCAGTTGATCGCCCGCCGTCTGCGCGAAACCGGCGTTTATACCGAAATTCTGCCCTGTACCACCGATCCTGAAAAGATCGCGGCGGCGGTTCCGAATGGCATTATTCTGTCGGGTGGGCCAAATTCGGTGGCGCTTGCCGATACCCCGCGCGCGCCGCAAATTGTGTTTGATCTTGGCGTTCCAATTTTGGGGATTTGCTACGGCCAGCAGACAATGTGCGCACAGCTTGGTGGCCGCGTCGAGCCCGGCACAAGCCGCGAGTTTGGTCGTGCTGAACTGCAGATTAGCGAAGATTCGGCGTTGTTTGATGGGGTCTGGGCGCGCCATAGCCAGCATAATGTCTGGATGAGTCATGGCGACCATGTGGCAGCTTTGCCAGCCGGTTTTCGGGTGATTGCGACATCTGCGGGTGCGCCTTATGCGGCTGTCGAAGATGCGGCGCGCCACTATTACGGGGTGCAGTTTCATCCCGAGGTGGTGCATACCGAGGGCGGTGCAGATCTGCTGCAACAATTTGCGCTTGGTATTTGCGGCTGCAGCGGCAACTGGTCAATGGCCGCCTATCGTCAGCGGGCGATTGCCGCTATTCGCCAGCAGGTCGGAAAATCGCGGGTGATTTGCGGCCTGTCGGGCGGCGTGGATTCATCGGTTGCCGCGGTGTTGATCCATGAAGCGATTGGCGATCAGCTGACCTGTGTGTTTGTCGATCACGGGCTGTTGCGCGCCGGCGAGGCCGAAGAGGTGGTGGCGTTATTTGGCAATCATTACAATATTCCGCTGGTGCATGTTGACGCATCAGAGATGTTTCTGCAGCGGCTTGCCGGCATCAGCGACCCGGAACAAAAGCGCAAAATTATCGGCGCCAGTTTCATCGAAGTGTTTGATGCCGAAGCCGGTAAAATCGCCGATGCGAAATTTCTGGCACAGGGCACCCTCTATCCGGATGTGATCGAGAGCATTTCTGCGGCTGGCGGTGACGCGGTGACCATCAAATCACACCATAATGTTGGTGGCCTGCCCGATGATATGGCGCTTGATCTTGTCGAGCCATTACGTGAGCTGTTTAAGGATGAGGTGCGCGTGCTTGGCCGTGAATTGGGGCTGCCGGAAACGCTGGTCGGGCGGCATCCGTTTCCCGGCCCGGGGCTGGCGATCCGCATTCCCGGCGATATTACGCCGGAAAAGCTCGATATTTTGCGGGCTGCCGATGCTGTCTATCTGGACGCCATCCGCCAGGCCGGATTATATGATGAAATCTGGCAGGCCTTTGCCGTATTATTGCCGGTCAAAACGGTGGGGGTGATGGGCGATGCGCGCTCGTATGAATATGTCTGTGCGTTGCGGGCGGTGACCTCCAGCGATGGTATGACGGCTGACAGCTATGCTTTCGATCATGCGTTTTTGTCGCGCGTCGCGACCCGTATTGTGAATGAGGTTAAAGGCGTCAACCGGGTCGTCTATGACGTAACCTCAAAACCACCAGGCACGATTGAGTGGGAATGAGACAAAAATCACCAATATTTTATTATCAAACAATAACTTGTATTTTATGAGTATTTCAAAAAAAGTCTAGTGGGCTAGTGTAAAAAATAGAGAGCAATTTGTATGAAAGAAGATTTTATTGTTCAAGATTTCAATATTCCACCGCATCCTAAAGGAGTGGTTCTGAATGGTAAAACTGTTCGATTAGAACCTTTAAATGTGGAGAAACACTCAGAAGATTTGTTTGAGTCAAATTCTTTAGATGTTGAGGGAAAAAATTGGGCATACCTTCCTTACGGGCCATTCGATACTTTAGGGAGTTATCAAACTTGGCTTGGAGAAGAAGCATCAAAACAAGACCCCACTTTCTTTTCTATTGTTCGAAAATTTGATGATAAAGCAGTGGGAGTAGCGAGTTTCTTAAGAATTAATCAAACTCATGGTTCCATTGAAGTTGGACACATAAACTATTCTCCGTTGCTTCAAAGGACACGCGAAGGAACAGAAGCGATGTATTTGATGATGGAGTGGGCATTTGAAAATGGATATCGTCGCTACGAATGGAAATGTAATACTTTAAATAAAAAGAGCCGATATGCCGCACAAAGGTTAGGATTATCTTATGAAGGTGTGTTTAGACAAATGGCAATAAACAAGGGAAGAAATAGGAATACTGCTTGGTTTGCCGCAATAGATAAAGAGTGGAAATCTCTCAAAGAATGCTTCGTAAAATATCTTAAAGATGAAAACTTTGACGCAAGTGAGAAGCCAATTATTTCACTTTCAGAACTTACAAAACCAATTTTATACAAATTGGATAACGATGAGTTAGTTTAACTGACGAAATGAGGTTAGGAAGTTTCTAAACTCATTTTAGTTTTTTGTTGTTTTGAATAGTGACAAAAACACATTGGATTACGCTAAACCCTCCCTAATGTTAGAAATTCAGAAAAAGACAAAATAAAGACAATTACTTACATCATTGGAATTATTGAATTGGAATGATAGACGTAACTTAGATTATTGAAAATATTATAAAAATTCAAAGTGACAGAATTATGGAAAGTTAAATCATTGATAAAATATGGTTATTTTTTTG
>ERZ802819.1724-NODE-1724-length-13069-cov-9.52021_pt1 | contig 13069 bp, 11 predicted proteins | sample MGYA00345647_ERZ802819 | MGnify/ENA primary metagenome ERZ802819 (study PRJEB30503, sample SAMEA104212355) | marine metagenome | biome: Westerlies Biome; feature: [SRF] surface water layer (ENVO:00010504) within the epipelagic zone...; material: water... | reverse complement strand
TATAGAAAATATTATTGTTTTAAATAAGACAGGATTGTAACCTGTGAATCTTACTCTTGGTTCGTCATCTCTGATCCCTATAAGAATATTCCCAAATCTTCCTTTTACTACCCATTTTGAAAAAAACCATGCCGCAATAACTAATAAGGCTGTAAACCAAAAAAACATTCTTTGGATTGATTCTGAACCAACCATTTGTCCAAAAAGTTGAGTTACATCAGTTTTTAACCCGTTTGTACCATTAATAAGTTTTTGTTGTCCATTAAAGAAATTAAAGAATACTAAAAGAGCAGCTTGGGTAAGGATTGAAAAATACACACCTTTTATTCTGTTTCTAAAAACAAGAAATCCAAGTATTCCTGCAACTAATGCAGGTATAACCCAAATTGCAAATAAACTAAAGATTGGAGATCTAAATGGCTCCCAGAAAAAAGGTAAATTATCTACGCCATAAAGTCCAAAGAATTCTGGAATATTATTTGGAAATTCAGAAGAGCTTGTTATCTGTAGATACATTGCTGCACAGTAACCCCCAAGAGCAAAAAATATACCTTGACCAAGACTCAATAAACCAGTAAATCCCCAAATTAGATCTACACCCAAAGCAACAATAGCTAATGATAAATATCTACCAAGAAGATTCAATCTGAAAACAGGAAGAATTGATGGAGCTGCGATAATAAAAGCAATAATGAGCACCCAAATAACAAAAGTTGTTTTTTTGCTTAGTTTTAAGTTTTTAAATTCCATTAACTCTCAACCATCCTTCCTTTCTGGGGGAATAAACCAGTAGGTTTGAATTGCAGGAATATTACTATTAATGCAAAAATCATAACTCTAGCCATACTGGTAGTTGCAAAGAAATTTATTGTATTAGATAGTGGTAGAGGCATATCAGGCCATATTGATAAAAGGCGACCAGCTCCAATTAAATCAGTCATTATTCCTATTCCAAAAGAGGCAAAAATTGTACCCAACAGGTTCCCTACACCTCCTAAAACTACAACCATAAAACATCCAACTATATAATTTCCTCCAACATTAGGCCCAACCGATCCCAAAAGAGATACAGCAACTCCTGCTACACCTGCCAATCCAGAACCAATTCCAAAAGTAAGAATATCAACTTTTTCTGTTGAAATTCCAAGACAGTCACTCATTTCTCTATTTTGAGTTACTGCTCTTATCCTCATACCCCAAGCACTTTGATTCAAAAATAAAGTTATTGCAATTACAGATATTAAAGTAATTATTATTATCATTAATCTTGTTTTTGGGAAAGCTGTTCCAAGAATTTCAACCTGACCCCTCATCCATGCTGGAGCCGTGACATCCACATTTCTTGCACTAGCTCTACTTAATTTGCTAACTGAAGATGAAATTAAATTACCGGAGAGAACTCCCGCTAAAGCTGCAAATATCCATGAACTAAATTTTACATATTTAAAGTTTATAGAATCTTTTAATTTTGATGAAAATAGTGATGGTAGAAATAAACCTATTATGAGACTTATTATTAGTCCTGTCCCATAAGCTAAAGGAACACTGCGGACAAACTGTTGAAGTATAAGGCTTACTCCCCATGTTGCAAGTAAAGTCTCTAATGGACTTCCGTATAACTTTCTAATTACAGTTTTTTCTAAAAGTATTCCTACTACTCCACTGACAATAAATGCAAAAAAGATAGAAACTATAACGTACGCGTTGTAATAGGGTTTTAATAGTGGGAGTTTGAAAATTAATTGAGTTACATATGTTGTGTAAGCACCTAGCATCATTAATTCACCATGAGCCAGATTGATTACACCCATCAAACCAAATACAATAGCTAGGCCCAAGGCTGCTACAAGTAAAACTGATCCGATCGCTACACCGTTGAATAAACTATCAAGAAGCAATTCCAATTTTAATAAGAAGAAAATTTAAGTGGATATAAGAAGAGGAGGCATCAAGCCTCCTCTTCTCTTTAGAAGTAAGCTTTGAAATTAAAGCTTATATCTTTCTCCTTTAGATGGGTCTGTCCAGTCACATGCATAACCTTTTGAACTAGGTTCAAATTGGTTCCATGCTTGTGGGTATACAACTCCATCAGTTTCTTCAAGAATCTCAAATCCACCTTCTGGCTTGATTAAACCAATTCTTACTGTTTGAGCAAGGTGATGGTTAGGCATAACCTCAACTGGTCCTTGAGGAGCGTCGAATGTTTGTCCTACTAGTGCTTCTCTAACAGCACTGTTCTCAAATGTGCCTGCATCTTCAACTGCTTGTTTCCATAAATAAACCATGTTGTAAGCAGACTCCTGTGGATCAGCAACTACTCTGTCACTTCCATATAGAGCTTTGAAATCAGCTGCAAATTTCTTGGATTCAGGTGTGTCGATAGACATCATGTAGTTCCAAGCACCATAATGGCCTTCTAAAAATTCAGGTCCAATAGTACTGATTTCTTCCTCTGCAATAGAATAGTTCATTACATAATATCCATTACTAGGAGTAATCCCAGCATCCTGAATCTGTTTAAAGAAAGCAACGTTTTGGTCACCATTAAGTGTGTTGATGATTACTCCACCACCAGATGGTGCTAACGCTTTTTTGATCTTGGAAATAATAGGAGCAACTTCAGTATTACCTAGAGGTAAATAATCTTCACCTACAACCTTTCCTCCAAGTGATTTAAGTTGTTCTTTGGTAATTGTATTTGATGTCCTTGGGAAAACATAGTCTGAACCAACTAGGAAAAATGGCTTTCCAGCGGCAGGAGATCTCTTATACATAAAATCAGTTGCTGGTTCTGATTGTTGGTTTGGTGAAGCACCCGTGTAGAAAATGTTGTTTGAACATTCCTGAGCTTCATACTGAATTGGGTAGTAAAGGAATGCATCTTTTGATTCATACACAGGAAGCATTGCCTTTCTACTAGCGGATGTCCATCCACCAAATACAACTGGAACCCCATCCTGGTCGATTAACCACCAAATACAACTGGGACCCCATCCTGGTCGATTAATTTTTTAGACTTCTCAGCAAATGTTGGCCAGTCGGAAGCACCATCTTCAACGATGTAATCGATTTTGTAGCTTTTTCCACCAACGGTTACTCCGCCGGCTGCGTTTATTTCTGCAATTGCCATTTTTTCGGTATCAACAAGAGTTGATTCAGATATGGCCATTGTTCCTGAAAGGGAATGTAAGATACCAACAGTTACAGTGTCATCGAAACTTCCGGAAGTGTCTGAACCTCCTCCGCAAGAAGTAACTGAAACGGCAAGAGAGGCAGTAGCTAAACCTGCCAAAATACGCCTTGAAATTCTCATGAATTCGTTTAAATTAGGTAATTGACCCACATTGGGGGGATAAAGTAAAAGTTATAAACGAGTGGGATTTAGTTTTGTAGCATAGGTAACATTTTGTTGAATCCAATATAAAACTTCTGATTATTTTTTTTAGTTTAAATGTTTGGTATTTGACCGACTAAATACTTAATAACGTCATCAACTCCACTGCCGGAACTAAGATTTGTAAAAAACCATGGTTTACCATCTCTCATCAAATCTGTATCGTTCTGCATAATATTTAAATTTGCACCAACCATATCAGCTAAATCAATTTTGTTGATTAATAACAAATCAGATCTTGTAATGCCAGGACCTCCTTTTCTAGGAATTTTATCCCCAGCCGATACATCAATCACGTAAATAGATAAATCTACAAGTTCTGGACTAAAACTTGCCGCAAGGTTATCTCCTCCACTTTCAACAAAAATAAAATCCAATGGATCATATTTGTTTTCAAGATCCATTACTGCATTTTTATTAAGTGAACAATCTTCTCTGATTGCAGTATGAGGACAACCACCAGTTTCTACTCCAACAATTCTTCCTTCCTCTAAAATCTTTTTCTTTATGAGAAAATTAGCATCCTCTTTTGTATAAATGTCATTAGTAACAACAGCTATTTTATATCTCTTTTTAAGACCTATGCATAAAGTTTCAACTAATGCTGTTTTTCCCGAGCCTACTGGGCCCGCAACTCCTACTCTTAATTTGCTGCTCATAAATTAATTTCTAAAAAGTTTTGTATATAGATCATTATGGTTTTGTTGAGCCATAGATAAGCTTATATTCCCAACATAAAGATCATTGATATTACTGTCTACAATTTCTTGGGAAACTTCTGAGATTAAATCCAATAACTCAAGTTGAATAGTTTGTGCTTTTATTGAACCCATGGGTATAAGTCTTATTGCAGCACTAAGTTGATTCGCAGTCCATGCATATATAAAATTTTCGATCATTTCTAATTTATTTATTTGAAAAGAGAAGCAAGCCCAACTCCATGCTAAAGACCAAGAGATATTTTTATTTTTATCATATAAATATTCAAATCCAAATTCTTTAGTCAATTCAAAAAGTGATTTAGCCATTTGAGTCTGTTGATCTCTTATCTCAACAGAATCTCTAAAAGATAATAGCCATTTATCTAAACTCAATAATCTTCTTTTGTTATTTTTAACATTATTAGCAACTTTTAATTCTACAAAAATATCAAAAAATTCTATTAAACATTTTGCTTCAATTCTAATTTGCCCAATTTTTAATTCATTTGTTATTAAATCCCTTATGTGGTCTGGTTCTTCTAAATTCTTAATTTTCAAATAACTCTCTAATCCCTCAGAATAACAAAAACCTCCCACAGGTAAACTTGGACTAATTAATAAATACTTAACTAAGTGATTTTTTTTCATGATGAAAAGCTCCTATTTCTGGGAAAAACTTTTTTTCAACTTTTGAGAAAACAACATCAAAGTTCTTAAGCAATTCCTCAATTATGTAATCACTTTTAGTAAATAAGATATTTTCATTAATCTCAATTTCCACATGTCTATTCCCAAGATGATAAGCAACTTTTATAAGCTCTAAATTCTTTTTAGCAGTAATTTCAATTAAATTTTCTTTTTGCGCAATGATTTGTACAAAGAGTTTTTTTTGATTTGTTCGAAGTATATCACCATCATTCAATTTCCCCTCTCTTGGTAATTGTAATTGAAGTTCTTGATTACAATCTGATTTTCTTTTTCCCCTGAAGACTCTTCTTTGATCAGAACTTAGTGTAAGGTTTAAAAGATTACCCTCATGGCAATTTTGCTTAATCCAATCAGTTACAACAATTTCTTTTTTATTACTCATAACAAAATATTTTTAGTAACTTAAATAGAGTAATCAAGAAATCAATTATGGCTAAATCTTCTTGGGAAGGTAATTGTTTCTTAAATTTTTTTAATAATAAATCAAGTTCTGGGAAAGACGATAAAACAATCTTTAAATCTAAATTTACATCTCCTTATAAATTACTAAAATGCAGTTATGACATAGAGGGCAGATGTATTTTACCTATACTTCATACGGCAGGAGGACTTGTTGGTGGTGATTTGCTTGAATTTGAAGCAGACATTGGAATTAATTCGAAAGTTTTATTAACCACCTCTTCAGCTCAGAAAGTATATGGATCAGTTGGTAGATCAAAAATTAATCCTGAAGGGACTTTTTCCTCGCAGAAAACAAAGATAAGTATTCTTAATAATTCTCATTTAGAGTACCTCCCACAAGAAACCATTGTTTTTGCAAACGGATTATATTCTCAGGAATTTAATATAAAGATTTCAGATAACTCTAGTTTTTTATTTACAGATTTAATAAGACTTGGAAGATCTTCTGCAGGTGAAACCATTGAGAACGGCGTTTTTAGATCAAAATTAGAGATTATGAGGAATGGAAATTTATGTGATGATTGGGAATTTGTAGATCAAATTGAATTAACTAAATTTAGTTTTGAAGCTAAAAGTGGAATGGATTATAAGCCAGTTTTTGGTTCTTTAATTTGGATATGTGAAAAAGAATTTCCTAAAACAAAAATAAGTTACTTAAAAGATAAAATCAAAATAATTTTTAAAGAAAATAATAATTATTTGTCTTTAGGAACTTTAGAAAATGGGATATCAATAAGATTCTTAGGAACTTCATCACAAGATGCAAGAAAATGTTTTTTTTCTATTTGGACACAAATAAGAACTGTTTGTGGGTTTTGTAAGCCAGAATATCAAGGTGTATGGCCTTTGCAAGATCTTTAAATTACAAATTATGTTCATTAAGAACTTTTTTAAAGACAATTTTTAGATTAATTTTTATTTATGCATCTTTCACCTCAAGAAAAAGATAAACTATTAATTTTTTCAGCTGCACAACTAGCTGAAAGAAGACTCAATAGGGGTCTAAAACTTAATTATCCGGAAACAGTTGCTTTCTTAAGCTTTCAAGTTTTAGAGGGTGCAAGAGATGGCAAAAGTGTTAGTCAATTAATGTCTGAAGGGACAACTTGGCTTAGTAAAAAACAAGTAATGGATGGCATCTCTGAAATGGTCGATGAAGTTCAAGTTGAGGCTGTCTTTCCAGATGGTACTAAATTGGTAACTATTCACAATCCTATTAATTAACTATGGAATATTTAATACCAGGAGAAATAATTACTGAAGATGGTGATATTGAATTAAATTCTGGTAAAAATGCGAAGACTTTAACTGTTTCTAACACTGGGGATAGACCTATTCAAGTTGGATCTCATTATCATTTTTTCGAAACTAATAAAGCTTTATTTTTTACAAGAGAAATTACACTTGGTATGCGTCTAGATATTCCTGCAGGAACTGCTATTAGATTTGAACCTGGAGATACTACAGAAGTAAAACTCGTACCTTATTCAGGATACAGAAATGCCTTTGGTTTTAATGCTTTAATTAATGGTCCTTTAGATTCTTAAATATTATGTCTTATAAAATCAATAGAAAAACTTACGCTCAAACATATGGACCTACAAAGGGAGATAGAGTAAGACTTGCAGATACAGAATTAATAATTGAAGTTGAAAAGGATTTCACAACTTATGGAGATGAAGTTAAATTTGGAGGAGGTAAGGTTATCAGAGATGGGATGGGGCAGTCTCAAGTAACTAGAGATGATGGAGCTGTTGATACAGTAATAACAAATGCCTTAATAGTTGATTGGTGGGGAATCGTAAAAGCTGATGTCGGATTAAAAGATGGAAAAATTTATGAAATTGGTAAAGCTGGAAATCCAGATATACAAGATAATATAAATATTATTATTGGCTCTTCTACTGAAGTAATAGCTGGTGAAGGACATATTCTTACGGCAGGATCTATTGATACACATATACATTTTATTTGTCCTCAACAAATAGAAACTGCATTAGCTTCTGGCGTGACAACTATGTTAGGAGGAGGAACAGGGCCAGCTACCGGAACAAATGCTACTACCTGTACTCCAGGTGCTTTTCATATATCTCGTATGCTTCAATCTGCCGAAGCATTTCCTGTTAATTTAGGTTTTTTTGGCAAGGGTAATTCATCTAATGAGACAAATCTTTTTGAACAAGTAAACGCTGGTGCTTGTGGTTTGAAATTACATGAAGACTGGGGTACAACTCCATCAACGATAAATTCATGTCTTAATGTTGCAGATAATCTAGACGTTCAAGTATGTATTCATACTGATACTTTGAATGAAGCAGGGTTTGTTGAAGACACTATTGCTGCCATTGCAGGTAGAACTATTCATACTTTTCATACTGAAGGAGCAGGTGGTGGCCACGCTCCAGATATTATTAAAATTTGTGGAGAAAATAATGTCTTACCAAGTAGTACTAATCCAACGAGGCCTTACACCAAAAATACTCTTGAAGAACATCTTGACATGTTAATGGTTTGTCATCATTTAGATTCAAAAATTCCAGAAGATATTGCATTTGCAGAGTCAAGAATTAGGAGGGAGACAATAGCTGCGGAGGATATTTTGCATGATATAGGAGCTTTTTCAATTATTGCAAGTGATTCGCAAGCTATGGGACGAGTTGGAGAAGTAATAACAAGAACTTTTCAAACCGCGCATAAAATGAAAGTGCAAAGAGGTCCTTTACCTGAAGATTCTGATAGAAATGATAACTATAGAGTTAAAAGATATATCTCTAAAGTTACTATTAATCCAGCTATTGCTCATGGAATTAATAGGTTTGTTGGTTCTATAGAAAAGGGTAAAATAGCGGATTTGGTTTTGTGGAAACCTTCATTTTTTGGTGTTAAGCCAGAACTAGTTGTTAAAGGAGGTTCTATAGTCTGGTCTCAGATGGGTGATGCAAATGCTTCAATTCCAACGCCAGGACCTGTTCATGGTAGACCTATGTTTGCGAATTACGGACAATCAATTTTAAAAAGTTCGTTCACTTTTTTGAGTAAAAATGCAATCGAGCTTGATATTCCTAACAAACTTTCTTTACAAAAAAATTGTTTGGCTGTAGAAAACACAAGATCAATTAATAAATTAGATCTAAAATTGAATAATAAATTACCAGATATCACGGTTGATCCACAAACTTATGAAGTATTCGCTGATGGAGTATTACTTTCTTGTGAACCTCTTGAAGAAGTACCGATGGCTCAAAAATATTTTTTACTTTAATAGTTATTAATTAATTCCTTTTTAGTTGTATTTATTTCTTTAGATCCTGCATTTGCTAAATCTTCTTGAAGCTTATTCTCACATGAAAGAACTCTTGACCAACTAGGAAGTTGTTGAGTTGTTGGATTTGCTAAGTAACCTTGAGTAGCAGGTCTTAATAATTTTGCAAATTTTTGAACAGACAATTCCTCTTCATGTCTGTCATATGGAAGCTTATTAACTGCAGAATCTAGTCCAAATTGTTTAACTCTATCTTCTCCTACTCTTTTATAAAGAACTTCAAGTGTTGATAATTGAGTGCTTGTTAGAGTCTGAGCTTGATGTTCCATAAGTCCTCTTAAGACACTAGATAGAATTTCTGTGCACATCTTTTGAAGACCTTCCTTGGAAGATAATCCTATAGTTTTATGTTTATGATCAAATAATCCAAGGTCTACTTGAGCTATTTTTGAAGTTCTGACATTCCTGTAAACCTCTGATAGAAGACCTATCTCTAATCCCCAATCACATGGAATTCTTAAATTCATAGCTAAATCTTTTGTAAATGCAAATTCACCAGCTAGAGGATATCTAAAGGATTGTAAATACTGCAAAAATGGTCCATTGCCAACTAACTGCTCCAAACTTGCCAATAAAGGACCTACAAATAATCTCGTTGCTCTTCCTTGTAATTGATTTGTTTCTAAGGATAATCGACTATAGAAGGCTTTTACATAGGAAATTCCATATGATTCGTCTAACAAGGGAAGAATCATTCTTGATGGATATAAAGGGGTGAATGTTCTTATGTCTGCATCAAATAAAGCAACTACGTCAGATTGTCTTGTAGCAACCCCTATTCCTTGCCATACGGCCCATCCTTTTCCTGGAGTTCCAAGAAGTTCTAATCCATTTTTTTCTTGATTTTTTAATAGTTCAATTACAGATGGAGAATTTGTCCATTGAATATGAACAGGGAATGGCATTGAATCAAAAAATGACTTTGCAGAATTTACTTGATCTGCAGTCTTTGCAGATAGAGCAATAACTAATTCATTTAATCCTGTAAGATTTTTTAAAACTTCTTTAATGTCTTTTAGCGCTGGTCGTTCAAATTCTTCATATAGACACGGAATTAATATTGCTGTAGATCTTTTCTTAAGACGTTTATTTAATTCTCTAAGTAGATCCTTAGTGACACCATATTCATGTATTGTTGTGATTAATCCTTGTTGAAAGTCCATTTTCTATTTGATGTGCAGAATAGTGTTAATACTTCGATGATTTCTTCAATGTGACGCAAATTGATTCAAAGAAAAAATTTGATAGATTAAGGCTTTATAAATTGCTAGAAACAATTTATAAGGATCATACTACTGAAGAGCTTAACTTAATTTGTAATCAATTATTGCAGATTTTAGATAATTTCTCAGAGAAGTCTCGTTATGAAGAAATAAGTGAAGATAAAAAGTGGGATGAATCTTTTGCTGTTTTAATAACCTATGCCGATGGGGTTTATAAAAAAGGAGAAACTACACTTGTAACGCTTCGAGAATTACTAAGTAAAAATTTTGGGAGTTTATCAAAAGTAGTTCATATTCTTCCATTTCTTAAATCAACTAGTGATGGTGGTTTTGCTGTATCAAGTCATAAGTCTTTAGAAGAAAAATTTGGTAGTTGGGAGGATTTAAAAAGTATCTCTAATAAACATTATTTAATGGCTGATTTAGTTTTAAATCATGTTTCATCATCTCATCCATGGGTTCAGCAATTTATAAAATGTAAAGAACCCGGATTATCTAATGTTTTTTCTCCTTCACAAGATCTTGACTGGAAAAATGTTATCAGACCAAGAAGTTCATCTCTTTTCTCCCAGATAAATACAGAAGATGGACAAAAACAAGTTTGGACAACTTTTGGTCCAGATCAAATTGATTTGAATTGGCTTAATCCCAAAATGACAATAGAGTTTCTTAACTTGATTATTACTTATTTATCAAATGGTATTAAATGGTTAAGATTAGACGCTGTAGGTTTTATTTGGAAGGAGCCTGGTACAACATGTTTGCATTTACCAAAAGCACATTCAATAGTAAAAATTTTAAGAATACTTTTAAATAGCCTTCTTAAGGATGGCGTATTAATTACTGAAACTAATGTTCCACAGAAGGAAAATCTCTCTTATTTATTACCAGAAGATGAGGCGGACATGGCTTATAATTTCCCTTTGCCTCCTCTTCTTTTAGAAGCAATAATTAGTTCAAGAGCAGATATTTTGAATTCATGGATTTGTGATTGGCCAGAGTTACCCAATACTACAACGCTATTTAATTTCACTGCTTCTCATGATGGAGTGGGGTTAAGGGCTTTAGAGGGTCTCATGAATGAAGAAAGAATTAAAGATTTATTGATTAATTGTGAGAAAAGAGGTGGTCTAGTAAGTCATAGAAGATTATCAAATGGAGAAGATAAACCTTATGAACTAAATATTAGTTGGTGGAGCGCTATGGAGGATCCTGGTAGGGATTCAAATCGTTTTCAATATGAAAGGTTTTTGTTAACTCAATTACTTGTGATGTCACTAAAAGGCGTTCCTGCTTTTTATCTACCAGCATTGCTGGCTTCAGAAAATGATATAAAAAGTTTTTCAATGACAGGCCAAAGAAGAGATTTGAATAGAGAAAAATTTAAGTCAGAGAAATTAGCAGCTGTATTTAATAATCCTGAATCTAACGCTAATAAAAATCTTAAATACCTCAGACATGCAATGGATGTTAGAGCAAAATTACCTCAATTCCATCCTCAATCGCATATGGAATGTTTATCTAAAAATAGAGCTGATATTGTTGCATTAAAAAGGGGTATTGGTTCAAAAGCTGTTTTCACAATTCATAATATGACCGAAAATAAAATTAATTACAGGTGTATTGATTATGAATTTAATAAATTGATTAAAAATGATTTAAATATGCAGGATTATCTTACATCAAATAAATATAATTCTAATAATATTGAACTTGATCCCTTTCAAGTTATTTGGCTCGGTTTTTGATTGATGATTGATTTTTCTTCCTTATGGGTCGTTAGTGATGTTGATGGAACATTAATGGATCATTCTTATGATTTAACTCCAGCAAAAGAAACTATAAAATTACTTCAGGAATTATCTATTCCAGTAATATTATGTACCAGTAAAACCGCTGCTGAGGTTAAGGTTATTAGAAAGGAACTTAATTTAACTGATCCATATATTGTTGAAAATGGTGCGGCCATACATGGTGAAACATTAAAGAGAGTTAATGGGGAGATTATTCTTGGAGAAAAATACGAAATACTTGAAAATATTTTAAGTAGTATTTCTAATGAAATTAATTATGATTTACAACCACTCAATAATATTTCCGACCAAGAAGCAACCGAACTGACTGGATTAAGAGGCCATTCTCTTGATTTAATGAGAGAAAGACACTGGAGTATGCCATTCTTGAATCCTCCTCAAAACAAAGAAGAAGAAATTAATATTTGTTGTAAAAGATTTGGTGTGGAAATTTTTAGAGGTAACAGGATGAGTCATATGTTATCAATTAACTCAAATAAGGGTAAAGCAATAAATGCGCTCAAGAACTATTCAAATAATCCAAATATTAAAATTATTGGTCTAGGAGATTCTCCAAATGATTTACCTTTATTATTAAATTCAGATTACAAAATTGTAATTCCTGGTCCTGGGGGACCAAATTTGAAATTAATAGAGAAATTAAAAGACCACAAATATACATTAGCGACTGATCCAAATGGTTATGGTTGGAAAAGTGAAATAAATAAGTTAATAAATAATTTAGTATTAAATAAGCGATGAATGATTTAAATATTGAATTTCCACTGGATGATTTTGAAGAATTAATTTCTCAAATTGGATGGAGTTCTTTGGATGAATGGTTTATGTTTTGGAATCTTAAGAAAGAGATGCTTTCAATTAATAATTTTTGGGATGATAATGTAAAAGATGATTGGATTTGGGGATTGGCTTTACCCCTTTTATCACAAGCATATAAATTGAATAAAAAATCTCCTAAGAGAAAAATTATTGGAATATCCGCTTTACCTGGTACAGGGAAAACTACTTTAGGTAAATGGTTGGAGAGTATGTCTTTAAAATTAAAATTTAAGTTATCTGTTATTTCTATTGATGATTTTTATCTACCTTCTGAAGAAATGGAATTTGCTATTAAAAATAATCCATGGAATGTATCTCGAGGTTTTCCTGGAAGTCACTCGATTGATTTAATGAAAGAGAAATTACTTAAATGGAAAACTGATGGACAATTAAATGTACCTGTTTTTGATAAATCATTAAGAAATGGTTTAGGAGATAGAGCTTATTGGAGGGACGAATCTCCTGATTTGCTGATTATTGAGGGATGGTTTTTAGGTGTTAAACCTTTATCAAGAGATTTGGGTAATTCTTTAAAAAATTCACCGCCTTTAAGTGTTAGTGAATCTTCTTACAGAATTAAAATACAAAATAATTTAAATCAATATTTAGACGTATGGAATATGATT
>ERZ802819.1705-NODE-1705-length-13169-cov-6.15167_pt1 | contig 13169 bp, 9 predicted proteins | sample MGYA00345647_ERZ802819 | MGnify/ENA primary metagenome ERZ802819 (study PRJEB30503, sample SAMEA104212355) | marine metagenome | biome: Westerlies Biome; feature: [SRF] surface water layer (ENVO:00010504) within the epipelagic zone...; material: water... | reverse complement strand
GATTCGTGACGCCGTCGTCGTACGCAGGTACTTCGGGTATCTTCGCGCCCCGTGACGGCATCACAATTTCCTGAATTGATTCAATTCGAAAAATGTAATTCTGGTTTGCAAGTCGAAAGCCAACAAACTGAGGAGATGTGGAATTTGGTTGACTGCCGTGAAGCGTTGATTCTGGGGCGTGCGGTTGTGTTGGAGGTGTGATGCTCATGTGAGTCTCTGCCGTGTGGGAGCCCTTTTTGGAACTCTCGTGTTCGCAATACCACTAAACAGGATATAGTCGGGAATTGAGTTGCGAGCAAATTCGGGGAAGGAAAAGTCGGCTCTCTTAGGCCTCTGTCCGTTATAGTCGTTGTGAACGGACCGAGAACACTCGGTTTTGGCAGTCTTATGGGGCATTTTATTGTGGCTTGCCGGCTGCAAATAGGTCGCTTTTGTAGTGGGTGAATTGGTGAAAGTGGAACGTCCTTTACGTGTGCTCGTAGTCGATGACTCAAGTCTCTATCGACAAATGCTCATGCGATCGCTCGCTGAAGTTGATGGAGTTGAAGTAATTGATTGTGCATGTGATGGGGTTGAGGCACTTGAAAAAATTGAACGACTGCAACCCGATCTCCTCACGCTCGACGTGCAAATGCCCAAGCTTGATGGTCTTGGCGTATTGCGGGAAATTAATCGACGGTCGATAGAGACAATTGTTTTAATGGTTAGCAGTATAACTGCCGAAGGTGCTCCAGCTACCGTTGATGCCTTACTCAATGGCGCGATGGACTGTATCTTGAAGCCGTCAGGGTTGGATGCAAAAACAGAGAGGCACGATCTTCGTGACGCCCTTGCGGAGCGGATTAGAGCGATTCTACTGGCCCGGTCTGATGGCGAGCCATGTCCTCGTGCTCCTCAAAATAAAAGTCCTAACAAAAGTCCTAGAAGACGACCGGTTTCGATTACGAAGCTAGAAGATGTTATTGTCATTGGAGCATCAACGGGTGGCCCACAGGCTTTGCGAACCGTGTTGCGATCGTTGCCCGAGAAGCCTGATGTGCCTGTCTTCATCGTGCAGCACATGCCATCTGCCTTCACTGCATCACTTGCCAAGCGTCTGAATGAGATTGTGACGTTTCCAGTAAGACTCGCATCCACGGGAATGTCTATCGAACCTGGTACGGCCTACCTGGCACCTGGTAAATTTCATCTTACCGTAATAAAGAAAGACTCAGAGTTGGTATGTCGGCTTACGCAGGATCCGCCGAGACAGGGTTGTCGGCCTTCCCTCGACTGCCTGCTCGAGTCCCCTGTTCCTGTGTATGGGAGCAAGGGCGTAGCTACAGTTCTTACCGGCATGGGCTCAGACGGACTCGAAGGGTGTCGCAGTGTGAAGGCGGCGGGTGGCGTCGTTATTGCACAGGATCGCCAAGGTTGTACCGTCTACGGCATGCCCAAAGCGGTGATTGATGCTGGGCTTGCAGATGTCGTCTTGCCACTGGATCAAATTGGTGAGGCAATTGCCGCAAATCAATATCGGAAGCCACCAGCATCGTCATAACGCATGGTGATAATGCCCTTCTCCTTAGCAGGAAATGTATTGCAATGAATATTGTCGTTTTAGATGGGTACACAACGAACCCAGGTGACTGTTCCTGGGATTCCGTAGCAGAGTTTGGCAGCCTTGAGGTATTTGACCGCACAGCCGTTCAGGAGATTCAGCGGCGGGCAGGGAATGCGGAAGTTATACTCACGAACAAGACACCATTGTCGGCTGAGATTCTTGCTGAGCTTCCACATCTCAAGCTGATTTCAGTCCTTGCTACAGGAGTGAATGTAGTTGACCTTGAGGCAGCTGGTGCTCGTGGGATTACCGTCTGTAATGTTCCTGGATACAGCACGCCGAACGTCGCGCAGGCGGTCTTTGCCCTACTGCTTGAGTTAACGAACCAGACGGCTCTGCATGCGGCTGAGGTCAGAGACGGTGGCTGGTCTTCGTGTCCTGACTTTTGCTTCTGGCGGGGTGAATTGGTTGAGCTTGATGGTCGGACACTTGGGCTTGTTGGGTATGGTGCTATTGGTCAGGCAGTCGCTGCTGTCGGACGGGCATTGGGGATGGACGTACTCGCCGCTCGTCGGAAAAGCAGCGTGAGTGCAGAGGGGGTGACATATACTGACGTCGACACTATTTTTCGTGAAAGCGACGTTGTCTCGTTGCATTGTCCACTTACGTCGGAAACGAAAGAACTTGTCAATGCGACGCGGCTTTCTGTGATGAAGCCAACTGCGTACCTTATTAATACGTCGCGGGGTGGGGTCATTCACGAACAGGATCTTGCTGACGCATTGAATGAAGAGAAGATTGCGGGCGCGGGGCTCGATGTACTCTCTGTCGAACCCCCTCCGGTATCAAATCCACTTCTGACAGCAAAGAATTGCCTTATTACTCCACACATTGCGTGGGCTAGTCGTGCCGCTCGCCAACGACTGATTGAAGCAACATCAGAAAACGTTCGAGGGTTTGTTGATGGTTCGCCTCAGAATGTGGTGGTGTAACTTTTTCACACTGTGTTGTTATTCGCCAATAATTTTTACAAGAACACGCTTTCGTCTATGGCCGTCGAATTCGCCATAGAAAATCTGTTCCCATGGACCGAAATCAAGCGCGCCGTTCGTAACTGCAACAACGACTTCCCGCCCCATGATCTGCCGTTTCATGTGAGCGTCTGCGTTGTCTTCACCAGTTCGATTGTGATCGTAGACTTCTGGGCTGGCGTGAAACGGGGCAAGATTCTCGAGCCATTTTTTATAATCTTTATGTAAGCCAGACTCGTCATCGTTGATAAAGACACTCGCTGTGATGTGCATCGCATTCACGAGGCAGAGCCCTTCCTGAATGCCAGACTCAGTCACAAGATCGGTGATGGTCGATGTGATGTTCTCGAATCCCATTCTGGCTGGAATGGTGAAGGTAAGGTAGCGGGTCAGTGATTTCATAACGGTCTCTCAAGAAAAAAGATGTGAAGTCTGGTCGAGTCGGTAGCCGTCGGGAAGGTCTGTTGGTTTGGAGTGAGGGGCTCGTGTGGTCATCTTACAGGCAGCCCTACGGCCTTGGATGTGTGCAGGGAGCTGCATTCGGGTTGGTGAATGATTGTCTCATGGTATTTTATGCGGAGCGAGTTGTGTAAGAGAATCTGGCAGTATGGAAGCCAAGGAGAAGAGAGATGAATGTTGAGCGTGTGAAATATTTAATCTGGGCTGCCGACGTGGATCGCGCTGTGCTTTTCTACGAAACACTCTTTGGGGCGAAAGTGACGCGAAAAAATCCTGCTGTTACAGATCTTGATATTTGCGGAGCGACTGTTGGCATTCACAGTGGAGGCGAAGGGAAACGCACATGGACCGGCCTGAGTTTTCAGGTGGCTGATGTGGTCGTCGGAGCGACTGAAGTAACTTCTGCAGGCGGTATTCTGACGCACGAGCCTCGTGAAGAAAATGGTGAGCCGCCCCATCTCGCGATGTGCGCTGACACTGAAGGCAATGAGTTTATGCTCTCACGGAAGCGCAGTTAGCGACTGATGTCGAGGCAGACAAGAGTGTCATCATTACGGACAAAGAGTCGTCCTTGTGCCAGTGTGGGGAGTGCTCGAATTGTGCCCGGGAGCGGTTGGCTTTGCCCGAGTACCGTCATGCCTTGAGGAGAGACATTGAGGAGGGCAATATCTCCATTGGTTTTGACAGCGAGCACTTTGTTGTCTGCTGCCAGCAGGTTCCCATAGCCAAAATTCTCCTCCCGCCACACAGCCTTTCCTGTTGTTATATCAATGCACGTCATCGCACCAGGCGGGCCGTCGTCTCGGCCATCAATGCAGTACAAGTGACCCTTGCGAAGAATAGGCGTGCAGTATTGGCTGGCGAGACTATCGGTTCCTGACCACTGAGGAGTTACTTCTGTCTTCGTAAACGTCGCGCACACTGACCCGATGCCATACGATGCAGTGACGAGAAGGCGATGGCCATTGGCCTGGTCTCTCCAGGTAATTGGAGTCGCGGCGTTGACCGTTGGGCCTCTCATGCCAAAAGGGAAGGACCAGCCAATCGCTCCATTTCTGGGGTCAATGAGCAGGCATTGGTAGCGTGTGATCACAACCACATGCTGTTGTTTACCGAGCATGACTGATGACGGGGCAGCATAACTTGACGGTTCATCTGTCGTTTTCCAAACAACAGTTCCAGTGGCCAGGTCGAAACCGACCACGCCTGCGCCGCTTCGGCCGCCTACATTCACGACAACATGGTTGTCAATCACAAGAGGGCTTGAACCGGAGCCAAAATACCCCTCGCCTGCATCAAATTCTTCATGTGTGCGGTGCTGCCACAGAATCTTTCCTGTTTGTGCATTGAGACATGTCAGCATTCCCTGTGTTCCAAAGGTGATGACTTTGTCATTCGAAACTGTCGGTGTGCACAATGGGCCATCACCACCACCTACCTGAGGCCGAAAACGAGTTGAGTGATTGGTTTTCCAGATACCTTCTCCGGTTGCGGCATCAAGTGCTTCAGTGATTTCTTGATCATCGATTCGGTGGAAAAGGAAGGCTTTTCCGTCAACTACGGCGACGCCGGCGTACCCACTGCCAACGGGACGACGCCAGACTTCTTGTGGGCCTGCTGCCGGCCATGTGTCAGCTAGTTGTTCGTCAGGATCTGCAATGCCGCTTCGATGCGGGCCGAGAATCTGCGGCCAGTCACCAGCTGCTGCTGCCTGCATAGAAAAATAGAGGATTACAGCGGCTGCCTGAAAGCTCGTTGGCATCGAAAAAAGCGTATTACGAATGGAATGCATAAATGAAATGTCTCGAGTTGAGAAAGAACCAAATCCTCTGTCTGTGAGATCATAAGGGAGATCGAGTATTATGTCCTACTGGGACGGTACGCAATCAAGACAAACCGAGTGAGACTAATAGCATGTTTTTAACGTTGAGCCGCTGGAATCGTGTGTCAAAAAAAGTTTGTTGTCTTTTCGGCATCTTTCTGAGTGTGACGGCAACACCTGTGATTGCATGCTCCAGAGTTCTTTATCGGGGTCCTGACAATACGGTTGTAGTTGGGCGCACCATGGACTGGGAGCAGTCATTGGAGGTTAACCTGTGGGCTTTTCCCGCTGGGCTTGAGCGCGATGGGAATGCTGGTTCTCGGTCACTTAAGTGGACATCAAAATACGGGAGTGTTGTCGCGACATGCTACGACAAGCTTGTGGCTGATGGCATGAATGAGAAGGGGCTTGTGGTCAATGTTCTCTATCTCTCAAGTAGTGTCTATCCGCAGTTTGATGGTACTCGGCCTGCCCTCTCAATAGGAGCCTGGGCTCAGTATGTGCTCGACACCTTTGCAACAGTCGACGAAGCAGTGACGGTACTCAAAGACGAGCCCTTTCAGCTTGGTGTACTGATCATGCCTGGCGGACATGCAGGGACGGTACACCTCTCTGTTGCTGATGCAACTGGAGACTCTGCCATTTTTGAATACATTGATGGCACACTGGTTGTTCATCATGGAAAACAGTACAGCGTGATGACCAACGATCCACCATATGATCAGCAGTTGGCACTCAATGGCTATTGGCAGGAAGTGGGTGGGAGTATCATGTTGCCGGGAACAGAACGGCCCGCTGATCGCTTTGTCAGGGCAAGCTACTATCTCGGAGAAGCTCCGCAGACATCTGATGAGAGGGAGCAGATTGCCAGCGTGTTCTCGATTATTCGAAATGTGTCAGCACCGATTGGTGCAGTACATGCCGGGCAGCCGAACGTGGCGGCAACGCTCTGGCGGATTGTGGCTGATCAGAAACGCCGCACGTACTACTTTGAACTAACAGATACACCGAATATTTTCTGGGTCGACCTGTCGAAACTTGACCTGTCTATCGGTCAGCCCATGCGGATGCTTCCTGTCGAGGGTGCACCAGTGATGGCGGGAGAAGTTTCCAGCCGTTTTGAAAAACAGACTGATTTTCAGTTTATGCCTGGCAGTGACCCCGGGGCACAGAAATGAGCTGGCGTAAGAGACGTTGATTCTGAACATCGTACGTCAGAGTTGACACCGTAGTAGGGTGGCCATCAGGTCAGAGTTATCACTGGGTGTGATTTTTATTCCCCAATTTAAGGTCGGGTTAGAATGCGTGTTCAAGTTTTTATCTTGAGTCTCATGCTGTGCTGCAATGCTTTTCAGTGGGAGGGTGTGTTCGCCAAAGAGGCCCAACGGAAGCCGAATGTAGTCATCCTGTTTATTGATGATCTTGGCTATGGTGACCTGGCATGTTTTGGGAACAAGAGAATACCGACCCCTTATATCGATAGCCTTGCAGCCGATGGTGTTCGTTGCACTATGTCATACATTACCAATCCGCCATGTTCGCCAAGCCGCTGCGCGTTGATGACCGGAATGTACGCTCAACGATTTGGGAAATCAGGGATGGCACGGGGGCTTCCGATACCAACAGATCACCCAACATTAGCGGAGCTTATGAGGGATGCCGGATATGTGACGGGGCAGATTGGCAAGTGGGATATCGGCTGTGTTGGGCAAGGTCCCCATCAGCGTGGTTTCATGGAAGTGGCCAAAGACCCACCAGGAACACAGTACATTCGAGAAACACAGGATGGAACCAAAGCCTATCTCACCGACCTCAATGGTGATTCAATGGTTGAGTTTGTTGATCGAAACGCAGGGCATCCATTCTTCTTGTACTTTTCACCACTCGCGGTTCATTCAAAGGTTAAAGAGACACCACAACGGTACAGAGATCGTATTCCAGGCGGGAAGGGTACTGCTTATGAAGGCGCGGTGGTTGCCGTTGATGACGCCGTTGGCAAACTTCTTACTGCTTTACGAAAGCATGGTATTGAGCAAGAGACACTCATTCTGATTACCGGTGACAACGGCGCGAATATTGACGAGGGTGGAACGTCCGAACCGTATCGAGGCGGAAAAGGAAAGCACACGCAACAAGAGGGTTGGGTGCATACCCCGACCGTGATTACATGGCCTCAGAGAGTCCCAGCCGGCAAGACCTATTCAGGGTTAATGGGAACGATTGATTTCTACGCAACTATTGCTGCGGCTGCTGGCCTTAGTCTGCCTGCTCGCTGTGATGGGAAGAACCTCCTGCCATTTCTTTCCGGTGATCTTCAAGGAGATGCACACAAGTATCTGTTTTGGCATAATGCCGACCCGACTGATGCGCCTCGCCGCAATATCTATGCAGTGCGTTGGGGAAATTGGAGGCTAATCAAGGCAGAAGGCGTATGGACCCTCTTTGACTTGATACAGGACCCAAAAGAAACACGAGATGTTGCCAAAGAACATCCAGATGTTGTGGAGAATATGGTTGAAGAGTACGACAAATTTGTTGACTCACTGCCGCCACTGAAACCAAGCGCAGAGTATAAGGGAGGCGGATCTGTACCAAAGGGTTGGGGGTGGGAGATCGGCACTGGAGGCGTGTTTCCAGCGGTTCAGTAACAGCATGATGCATATGCATTTAGGGACCCGTAGGAAACTTTCAAAAATTTAGTCCAGTTTGTTGTAGGTGAGGCGGTGGGGCATAGGTGTCCAGAACTGTGTAAGCGGTGAGTACACTAGACATCGGATATGCAGCAACGGGGATAGAGCAAATTTTGTAAAGGTAGCCATGAATTTCATTTTTAATCTGATCTGTCGGTGCAGTGGATTTATTTTAATCGTCTGCCTACTTAGCAATACAAGTATCTGCTCGGCAGAGGAATCCCGGCTCGACAATCCAGCAACCTGGGCGAATCCCTCGTTCTGGAAGTCATTGAAGCAGTCAGGTGAAACGACCGGATGGGAATTTCATGATGGAGAAATCTCTCTTGTCCGTCCCGGGAAAAAGGGTGGCAACGGGAGTATCTTGAGCGAGCCGGTTGCGTCTAACTTTGAATTGTCTTTTGAGTGGAAGATTGCAGCGAACGTGAATAGCGGTGTGAAATATCGCGTCCGCAAACACGGCGCACCGTTTTGGACTACAGCATACAAAGGCTCGGGGTACTGGGGGATTGAATATCAGATTTATGATGGGAAGCCAGGTACGGATGCATTGCATACAACAGGTGCAATTTACGATCTGGCATCTGCCGCAGCAGAAAAGAAAGTACATCCGCCGGGAGAGTGGAACTCAGCGAAGATTGTTGCCAGTGGATCAACAGTTGAGCATTATCTGAATGGTTCTTTGGTGTCATCAATAATCACCGAGGGGCCGGAGTGGGAGCGAACGATTGCACTGAGTAAATTCGCCGGCTTCGACGACTTTGGGCAGTCTTCGACAAAAAGCCGCATCATGCTGACGGACCATGGTGGAAAGGTTTCATATCGAAAGTTTCGATTTGTTGCACTCACACCCAAGAGCCAGTCGCCGATAAAACGCACCGGTCCTTTTCTTGCTGATGGGATGAGGAATTGTTGGGCTGATCAAGACTCAATCAGTATCTGGACACGAACAACACAGTTCCCAGAGATGAATTCCACAGGTCAGAAGTTTCGTGTTCTCTCAACAAAACAGGCGAGGGTTTTGGAAGAAACAAAAGATGCAGCAGAATTTCTCTCGGATCAGTTGCCCTCAGGGGCTTCTTTGGACGACATGATAGGAGCGTGCCCGGGCGCAGCCGGTGAAGTTCGTCTTATCTATTCCCCTGAAAAGCGGTTTAAAGCAAAGAAGGAAATGACCCAGTGGAAGAAAACAACTGCGGAAGAAGACTTCACAGCGCAGTGGCACCTTGAAGGTCTTTCGCCAGGTACTCGCTACGTAGCAGTGCTGGAAGTACGGAAGCCTGACAGTCAGGAGACAACGGCAATTCTTCGTGGTGGTTTTGAAACAGCACCAGCACAAAACGCGAGAACAAATCTCACGTTTTGCATGACGACTTGCCATGATTTCATTCGTACCGACAATGGGTTGCAGGGGCATAAGATTTATCCAGCAATGGAGGAAATCAATCCCTCGTTTCTTGTTCATGCTGGAGACATTGAGTATTACGACAAGCCTGAACCATGGGCCCTTACTGTCGAGTTGATGCGATTCAAGTGGGGCCGGATCTTTGCATTGCCTGATAATCGCAGTTTCTATAAAGGACACACGACATATTTTCTAAAGGACGACCACGACACGCTCAAAAACGATTGCTGGCCGGGTCAGCAATATGGATCAGTTACGTTCGAGGAAGGGGTGCGTCTGTTTAATGAAGAACAGTTTCCTTCGCGGAGTCCTCGCTATCAGACTGTTCAGTGGGGGAAAGACCTGCAGGTCTGGTTTCTGGAGGGGCGCGATTTTCGGAGTCCGAATACCATGGTCGATGGACCTGAGAAAACAATTCTTGGAGCACAACAAAAATCGTGGCTCTTTCAAACACTTGATGCGTCAACTGCAACCTTCAAACTTGTCTTCAGCCCAACCCCAATTGTGGGTCCGGATCGAAGTGGAAAAAAAGACAATCACGCCAATACGATTTTTGCCCATGAGGGTGAGCAGTTGCGGCGAAAGTTTTCAGCTGTTGATGGCGTCATTGTTTTATGCGGCGATCGGCACTGGCAGTACGCGTCAGAAGATACAGAGACAGGTCTTTGGGAGTTCGGGTGTGGGCCTGGCAGTGAAAAGCATCAGTTGGGTTGGAAGAAAGGTGATGAGCGACCCTCGCATCGTTTCCTTCGAGTCGCTGGGGGATTTCTTTCTGGACACCTTGAATCCAAGGGGAACGCAAGTACGTTGACGCTCCATCATCGCACGGTGAATGGAGACGTTATGAGCACCTTTGCCTTTCCAGAGTGAGCGGGTTCAAAACTCGAGGCAAATGAAGAAGTAATACAGGCGATAAACGCCTTTCAAGAAACGCTGTGCGTGACAGGGGAAGTATCACAAGTTGACCTTGTTCATGTCTGGGGAAGTGATCCTCGGCACGGTATCACGTAAAAACTCGATAGACGGCAGAGTGCTGCTTTGTTCAACTCGAACTCGAAACCGAATTCTTTCACAGAATAGATGAGCCACTCAAATGAAAAAGACACAAGTAATGATTGGATTTTTACAAAAACAAGAATTCTGTCATTGGCTTTTCTCTTCTCGATTGCGACAACTTGTTTGTGTTGCCTGTGCTTTGGTTATGGTCGGCACGTGCCTCAAAGCTGAAGATACCTTTGAGCCGTATGCATCTGATGTCCCCGAGTCTGCGGTTGCGCTTTGGGAAGACTACGATCCACGACATGAGCCACTCAATATTGAGGTTGTTCAGGAGTGGGAAAATGACGGTGTGGTCACACGGTATGTGACGTTTACTGTAGGCACGTTTAAAGGCAAAGAATCACGGATTGCGGGATATTATTGTTTGCCTGCCGGGAAAGCGAAGCTTCCAGCTTTCGTGTGGGCACACGGCGGTGGCCAGCGGGCAGACCGTCGACGTGGAGAGTACTTTGCACGACAGGGGTATGCATCTATCGATATCAATTGGCTCGGGCGTCCACTTGAGGACGGAATTGATATCAATACGGATTGGGGTAACGTCGACCCAACGCAGGGTCCCCGTTTTTATGGCAAGGCTCTTCGGCAGGGATGGAAGCGAAGCCTTTTGCCTGACGAGTACACGATCGACGCGGTTCCGAGTCCACGCAACTCGAATTGGTTTCTGCTCGCGGTGGCTGCGCGACGTGGCATTACTTTTCTTGAGCAGCAGCCGGAAGTCAACGCTGACCGGATTGGTCTATCAGGGTTTTCAATGGGAGGCATGATTACTGCCTTGGCGGCTATTGACTCACGCTTAAAGGCGGTTGTGCCGTTCGTTGGAGGAACAGGTTTTAAATACGTTGATTTTCCAGGCGGAATTGAAGGGAGTTCGCTTCGGGGCCACTTTCAGAATCTTGAACTTTATAAGGCAACCATTGACGCCAGTGCGTACTGGCCGTTTGTTCGCTGCCCGGTTTGCTTCATTAGTTCGACGAATGACTTCCATTCCGTGTTTGATCGGATCTATCAGTCGATGGCCCTCGTGCCGCATTCAGACTGGCGGGTGAGTACGAACTTACATCAAAACCATGGGCCTGGGCCTGAGCAATGGGTCATGCTGAATCTTTGGTTCGATCAGTATCTCAAGGAAATTGATCAGCACATTCCTGTGACACCACCATCAACCTTTTCTGTGTCAGATGGCGTAGCATCCTTTTCTGTCACGCCAGACGATCAAGATCGACTTGTTGCGACAGAAATCTATTTCAGCTACGACCCCAATCCGCGAACACGATTCTGGGAGCGGGCTCAAGCCCGGCAGGACGGGAAGACATGGTCAGTCACAGTGCCGGTGTTCGAGGATCTGCCACTGTATGTCTTTGCACTCTGTCGGTACAAAATTGGGCATGTTCAAACGTTGGAGCGTGGTGAAACGTCAACATATACTTTGAACTCGGTCGAGCATTCGTTCGTTCCAGAAAAAGTGAACCTTGAGTCCCTTTTGAATGTGGCAGATCCTCACGAGATGGTAGATGATTTTAAGAAGGGGTTTTCGAACTGGTCATCACGAGACCAGCGAACAATAAAAACGTACAAATTCCAAAGTCCTCGGCTTGACCGACAGAAAACCAAGAAACTGGCACTAGTCGTGAATCCTCTCGGGAAGAAGTTACATGTTCGCTTGCGCACCGACAGTGGTTTTCTCAGTCGCCCAAACAATATTGGCAGTTTTTCAGCTGGCAAGACAGTTGAGGGACTAGGACCTCAGGAAATAATTCTACGGCGGGAAGATTTTAAAGGGCCTGAAGGAAAAGAACTTGAGTGGTCGAAGATTGCAACCTTTGAAATAACTGTCCTCGACGCAGCGAATAATCAGAAGATTGCTCTGGTGGCAGACGGCGGTGAAAAAGTCCTGCAGCTCATTGAGCTTCGGGATTGAAGGCGGCTGGAGTGATCGTTCTTGGTGTGAGAAAGGAAGGCAGTTATGGCGAGATACAATTTGTGTATGTTTGGTTTGCTCCTGTCTCTGTTTGGGGGAGTGGAGAGAAGTGCAGCGTGTGCCGCTGAGCAGCCCAACATTATTTTCATCTTTGCTGATGACTGGGGGTGGGGTGATCTGAGCTGCCATGGTCACCCTTATGTGAAAACACCAAACATTGATCGGCTTGCCCGTGAGGGGACGGACTTTCATCGCTTCACTGTTGCTAGTGGCGTTTGTTCTCCGAGCCGTACTGCCGTGATGACGGGGCACTTTCCTGCCAGATACAACATCAATGGACATTTTGCATGGGTCGACCAGAACGCTCGTCGCAATATGCCCGATTGGCTCAATCCGGCAGCTCCGTTGCTACCGCGTATGTTGCAGCAAGCTGGGTACATGACCGGGCACTTTGGGAAATGGCACCTGGCCAATGACATGATTCCTGATTCACCACTCCCAAGTGAATACGGCTATGACGAATATGGAGCATTTAACTGTGCCGGTGAACAGATGCCCGTTCATGAGGATGTCAATCATGCGATCGCATTCATTGAGGAGGCAGGGAAACAACAGAAGCCATTTTTCGTGAATCTCTGGATGCATGAACCGCATACGCCGTTCCATGTCCTTCCCAAGTACCGTTGGTGGTTTCAGGATCTTAATGACGCTGACAATATCTATGCTGCGACACTTGCGCATGCCGATGAACGCATTGGTCAGTTGTTGAATGTATTAGATAAAAATGGCCTGACGGAGAAAACACTTGTCATTTTCAGTTCAGACAACGGCCCTGCACGAGCAGCCAATCCAACAGAACTGGAATTGTCCTACGACACTGCTACGGGTGCCGGGTTTGGTATTGGGGCATCCAAAGGTGTTACCGGTGGTCGAAAAGGATATAAGGCAGCACTGTTTGAAGGAGGCATCTGCGTGCCTTTCATTGCACGATGGCCCAATACAATTCCCGCTGGTGTTGTTGATAGTCAGACGTTGATTTCAGCTGTTGATCTCTTGCCAACGTTTTGTGAATTTGCTGGTGCGACCATGCCGGCAGGGTACACGCCGGATGGCGTGAGTCAGGTGAGTGCATTATGTGGGAAGTCTGCTCCAGGGAGAAAAAAGCCTCTTTTCTGGAAGGCAAGCTCGCCGTGGCCCGCTCCCAAAAATCGGCCATATCACTGGGGTTCATATGCGATTGTT
>ERZ802819.1699-NODE-1699-length-13228-cov-14.0599_pt1 | contig 13228 bp, 10 predicted proteins | sample MGYA00345647_ERZ802819 | MGnify/ENA primary metagenome ERZ802819 (study PRJEB30503, sample SAMEA104212355) | marine metagenome | biome: Westerlies Biome; feature: [SRF] surface water layer (ENVO:00010504) within the epipelagic zone...; material: water... | reverse complement strand
TTTGGTTCGCCCGCATTATTATCTAGATGCTCAAGATTTAAAATAGACAAGCTGTCAAGGCTATCTTCACAAACCTCTGCGAAAGCACTTAAATCTTTTTGAGTGATGGCTAAAACGGTTTTAATTTCTTCGCGATGGATAATTTCAAGGAGGAAATCATTTAAACCACTTTTAGTCATTTATTTTAATAGATCTTCTACAGCAGATCTTTCTTCAATCAATTCGTTAGTTGAGATTTTTATTTTTTCTTTAGCAAATTCAGATAGGACAATATCTCTTACAATTTCTACATTGCCATCTGACGTAGTCATCAGAGGCATTCCACAAATAATCCCATCAGGAAGATCATAGCTTCCATCTGTTATAACAGCTGCACTAAAGCACTCTCCAGGCCTTGTAGGGTTTTCACATGCAACAACTGTATCCAGTGCTGCTTTTGCTGCAGAGGTTGCAGAAGACGCCCCTCGAGAATCAATCACAGCTTTACCCCTTTGTTGAACGATTGGTAGAAACTCATTGTTAACCCAACTCATATCATCGATTAGATTTTTACCTAATTCTCCATTGGAGACGATATTTTCAAAATCTGGATACATGGTTGGGCTATGATTGCCCCAAATAATCATCTTGCTGATATCTCCAATTTCCACATTAAGTTTCTTAGATAACACAGACCTTGCTCTGCTTGAATCAAGCATTGTCATTGCCATCCATAGCTGAGAATCATTGCTAGCTGCATGTCTTCCAATCAATGCATTAGTGTTTGCAGGATTACCTACCACCAAGATTTTGGCATCCGATTTACCATATCTACCAATTGCTTGTCCTTGCCCAACAAAGATTCCACCATTGATTTGAAGAAGGTCGGCTCGCTCTTCAATTTTTTTACCATTAAATACAATCCCTCTTGGAATACTTCCAACCAAGAGAAACCAATCAGCATCTTTGGCAGCCGAATCAAAATCAGATGTGTAATTTACATTTCCCATATTTGGAAAATTAGAATCCTCAAGCTCCATAACCAGACCCTGTAATTTATCAACCACTTGAGGGATTTCTACTAACTCCAAATCAACAATCTTATCTCCAAAGGTGTGCCCATCAACCAATCTAGGTATAAGGGAATAACTTATTTGACCGGCAGCTCCAGTAACAACAACCTTGATTCTATCTTTCATAAAAATCCTTTAAATTTATTTCAGGCTATTATATTCCTAAACGTAAGATTAATTCGTGGACCAATGATTTTTTGCGTCTTTTTTATTGAATGTTGCCAATTTTTTTGTGTTCTACCGTCAATCACAATCAAACACCCATGTGTTTGAGGAATTGATATTGTTTCTTTGGTAATTTTATTCCTGAAATGTAAATTTCGTTCGCTTCCAAAAGAAATAGAGGCTATGGTTGGATTCGGACCAAGTTCTTTCTCATCATCTGAATGCCATCCCATTGAGTCTTTACCATCACGATAGTAATTGACAAGAACCGAATTAAAATCAGTTTTTATTTCTTTTGCAATTTTTTTTCGAATTAGCATCAGTTCTTTATTCCAGTTTTGCCGGTTAAGGATTTTGCCAGAATATTTATAATCACATCCCTCATCGCCAATCCAACATTGCAGTCTGGGTATCATTAAATCTTTCCCAAACATCTTAATCATCATGGATTCCCATGAAAGATTTTTTATAAGCTTATTAAGCAATATATTGGATTCATTTGAATTAAAAAAATTCTCTTCTACTCGAATTTTTAGATCGTTGTGAGCTACAATTTCATTGTTCATAAAAGAGTTAGTATAAATATGTTTTCATATATTCCAATCGGTACACGCAATGACTAAGGTAGTAATTGTTGGAGGAGGGCATGCCGGTGCAAATACAGCTTTTGCTCTGAGAAAAGATGGATTTGATGGGGATATTAATATCCTATGTGATGAGAGCCATTTGCCTTATCACAGACCTCCATTGTCTAAGGATTTTTTAAAGCAAAAGATTGAAGAAGACAAACTGAGTTTTAAGACAGCAGAATTTTATAACGATCAAAATATCTCATTGAATCTTAATACACGGGTTCAATCTATCGATCTTGAATCAAATAAAGTATTTTCGGATGATGGTTCATTTGATTTTGATTATCTGGTTTTTGCCACTGGTGCCGCACCAAGATTATTGCCTATGGAAAACGCTGATGCTAAAAATTTATTTTATTTAAGACAGATCCCAGACGTTGTGTCCATGCAAAAAGTTATTGCGGCTGGTAAAAAAATAGTTTTAATTGGAGGTGGCTACATAGGTCTGGAAGTTGCATCTGCAATGATTGAGCTGGGGTTAGAGGTCACAATTTTAGAGTCAGAGGATAGAATTCTAAAAAGAGTTACAAGCCCTGAGCTTTCTAAATTTTATAATGATTTTCATTCTAAGATGGGTGTGAAAATTATCTGTAATGCAAAAGTGAATGAATTGATTGCTGATAATGAAAACATTAATACTGTTTGCCTAGAGTCTGGTGAAAAGATTGCTGCTGATATGGTTTTAGTTGGAATTGGGGCAATCCCAAATATTCAACTTGCAGAATCAATTGGTCTTGTCTGTGACGATGGCATTAAAACTGATCAATTTTGTAGAACTTCTTTTCCAAATATTATCGCTGTTGGCGATTGCACGTCCTCATTTAATACCCTGTTAAATAAAGAGCTTAGATTAGAGAGCGTGCCTAATGCGCTGGCTCAATCAAAAGTAGCATCCTCATCAATCATTGGAAATGATCTATTTAATAATGAGATGCCATGGTTTTGGTCTGATCAATACGACTTAAAACTTCAAATGGCGGGCATATCTTCTGGTTATGATGAATGTCACATTCTAGGCGATATCAATTCAGTTGAATTTTTAGCTTGTTACGGAAAAAATGGATATTTGATTGCTGTTGATAGTGTTAATCAGTCTAAAAAGTTTATGCTGTTCAAAAGGGCTCTATCGAATGGTTTCAAATTAGAGATGGGGCTTATAAAAAATGAAAACTTTCAACCTGAGTCAATTTTTTCAGGTTCAAATTAGTTAGAATATTTCAATTAACAGGGAGAAAATTATGACAATAAGATTTGATGACAAGGTAGTAATTGTTACAGGTGCTGGCGGTGGTCTGGGCAAACAACATGCTTTAGAGTTTGCTAGAAGAGGTGCAAAAGTTGTTGTGAATGATCTTGGGGGTGCAGTTGATGGTTCTGGTGGTGCCAGTGATGCGGCAAATGCTGTTGTTGAGGAAATTAAGGCTGAAGGGGGTGAAGCAATTGCAAATGGCTCTAGCGTTGCGGATAAAGAGGGAGTTTCTAAGATGGTTGCCGAAACAATGGATAGATGGGGCCGAATTGATGTTTTAGTAAATAATGCAGGGATACTAAGAGATAAAAGTTTTCATAAAATCACCACAGAAGAGTTTGACCAGGTAATGGATGTTCACTTTCAAGGGAGTTTCTATGCTTCTCATGCTGTTTACCCAATAATGAGAGAGCAAAATTTTGGGAGGATAATTTTTACAACATCTTCTGGAGGCCTTTGTGGAAATTTTGGGCAAGCAAATTATGGCGCTGCAAAAATGGGCATGATTGGGTTAATGAATTGCTTGAAAATTGAAGGGCAAAAATACAATGTTTTTTCAAGCGCTGTCGCTCCTGTTGCACTATCAAGAATGACAGACTCTTTATTTCCTGAGGGTATTGGCGAGAGGTTTATGCCTGAATATGTAACTCCTGCAGTTATTTATTTGGCTAGTGATGATAGCCAAAATGGTGCAATAATTGGAGCTGGCGCTGGAGTATTCACAAGGTTTAGGATTATGGAAACTATGGGCCTTGCTCTTGGAACTGGTGACGAGATGACGCCAGAAAATATAGCTGCTGGATGGAGTTCGGTTTCCGATATGGATGATGCGAGAGAACTATTTAGCGGCCCTGAACAGACCATTAAAATTCTTGAGCAGGCAGATAAAGTTTAGGCCGAGAAACTGGGTCGCTGCGCCATTAAATCATAATGCCTTTGAATTTGCGGATAATCCTTCATATCCAATCTATTGAGGCCAATAAAGAAATCAGTTGTTGTTATCATTTGAATATCAGCAAAGGTATATCTCTCCCCAGCAACAAACTCAGACTCAGAAAGAACGCCATTAAAATATTTGAGTGACTTGGTTGCTATATTTTTTTGTGTATTCCCGTAATCGTGATTTTGTATTTCTAATTCGGACATGGCTGGATGTAAGTGTCTAAATGCCATGGCCAATGGAATCATGAGTTCGTTGTATATTCGCGCTTGCCACATTTCAATTGAAGCAATCTCTATTGGATTTTCTCCAAATAAGTTAGGTTGAGGGTATAAAGCTTCAAGATATCTGCAGATAGCGGTTGATTCCATAATTACTGTTCCATCATCAAGTTCAAGTGCTGGAATTCTTGAATTAGGAGCCAAAGAGCGATACTCAGGAGTTTTATGCTCTCCATTCATTATGTCAATTTCAATCAATTCAATGTCAGTAATATTTTTTTCTACTAAAAACATTCTTACTTTTCTTGGGCTGTTTGCCATTTTATTGTCATACAATTTCATTTTTTTCTTCCCCTGCCTTCTTGTTGTTGTAATAACCCTTAAAAGCTATATAAGTTTGTATTAGATTTGCGATAACAAATGCAGGCAAATCTACAAAGACAAAAACTAAGGCACCTGCAAACCTGCTTATGCCCGTTAAAATGTATCCACTTAAACGAGTTTCATGCTTTACTGAGCTTACCAGCTGCAGGCTTAGAATACTGAGGATCAAAATTACCCATTGCCCATACTGTAGAAAAACTTCAATCATCACGATTCACTTTTTTTTAATTCTAGATTATTTTTTTCTGCCGTTGCCCAATCTTTAGGCAGTTTTTTTGCAACCAATAAAAAACTAATTATTGATGGAATAAACATCAGCGTAGTTACAGTCATGGCATATCTCATTGATTCTATATCCCCATTATTTGACTTGAATACATCTATTAACCACCCGGTAATACTTGGGCCTAAGCCCAAACCAATCATGTTTAAAATAAAGAAGAAGAGTGCGGTTGACATGGCACGCATATGAATTGGCGCTAAAGTTTGAGCAATTGCAAAACTTGGTCCTAGGTACATTCCCATAAATACTAAAAATAATGACGTGAATATTAAGTTAACTTCAATTGATGTTGACCACCAACCTGCGACACCCAGAGGCAAGCATATTGCAATTGCAATTGCAGGCAACCAACCATAAGCTCTCACATCTTTTTTACCCCAAGCATCTGCAAGCCTTGCACCAAAAAATGCTCCTCCAGCGTATGTTATTCCATTGATAACACCTAAAATGATTACCAGGGTTTGGAAATCAAAACTTGGATCTAAAGTTACTAAAAATTTAGTATGAAACGCTGATTTGGAATAGGAAACATAGGATCCAAAAGCAATTCCAAAACACATGGCCCACCAAGCTGGAATTCTCAGAAGAGTCTTAAGCGATTCTAAAAAAGGAGGTTTGATAATTTCTTTTTGATCATCAAATTCCATTGCCCCACGTATAGGTTCCCGAATGGTCAATTTAACAACCACAGCCAATAGGATCCCTGTAATACCTAGAAAGACAAATATCTCTCTCCAGTTAACATCCTCAGTAGAGGCTCCTATCAATGCTGCAGTAACAAAATAAGCTGCCATAACGCCAAAGGGTATACCCATTGCATATACACCAAGAGCGCTTGCTCGTTCTTCCTTAGGATACATATCTGAAATTATTGAATGAGATGGAGGACTCCCCCCAGCCTCGCCAATTCCCACACCCATTCTTGCAAGACCAATCTGAATAAAATTAGTTGCCAGACCTGTAAGAGCGGTAAACCCGCTCCATGTAGCTAAGGCTATAGATAGTATATTTACTCTGTTATATCTATCGGCTAACCACGCAATTGGAATTGCAACAGTCGTATAGAATATTGCAAACGCCAAGCCAATCAATAAGCCTAATTCTGTATTGGTGAGACCTAAGTCTTCTTGAATAAATGGAGCTAAAATACCTACAATTTGGCGATCAATGAAATTAAAACCATATACAACGGTAAGTAATAGCAATACAAAGGTACGATAGCCTTTTGTTGGCTGATTATTGGACATGAATTTTACCCCTAGTAAATAGTGTCTTGATTATATCCTAGGGGTAAAAATTATTCTGATTTAAACCAGTTGTTTATACTACTCCCAGTTCAGGGCTCCACCGGTTTGATACTCTATAACCCTTGTTTCAAAGAAATTCTTTTCTTTTCTAAGATCCATAATTTCAGACATCCATGGGAATGGGTTGGTTGCTCCTTTGAATTCTTCTTCAAGACCTATTTGGGTGAGTCTTCTGTTTGCAATAAATTGAAGATATTCTTCCATCATTGAAGCATTCATTCCAAGAACACCTCTTGGCATTGTTGCTCTTGCATACATAATTTCTAGTTCTGTTCCCTCAAGAATCATTTGTGCAGCCTCATGTTTCATCTCATCGTCCCACAAATGGGGATTCTCAATCTTAATCTGGTTGATCACATCAATTCCAAAGTTTACGTGCATGGATTCATCTCGAAGAATGTATTGGAACTGCTCGGCGGTCCCTGTCATTTTGTTTCGTCTTCCCATAGACAGAATCTGAGTGAAGCCACAATAAAAGAATATTCCTTCAAGAACGCAATAGAAGGCTATGAGGTTTCTTAATAACTGCTTATCAGTTTCTACCGTTCCTGTTTGGAAAGTTGGATCTGATATTTGTTGCGTATACTTGAGTCCCCAAGCAGCTTTTTTGGCAACACTAGGTATCTCTCTATACATGTTGAATATTTCACCTTCATCCATTCCAAGAGACTCAATGCAGTACTGATATGCGTGAGTATGTATTGCCTCTTCTAAGCTTTGTCTGAGTATGTATTGCCTACATTCTGGATTGGTTATCAATCTATACAGTGCCAGCACAAGATTATTGGCAACCAATGAATCTGCAGTTGAAAAGAATCCAAGATTTCTTTTCACAATAGTTCTTTCGTCTTCGGTAAGTCCGTCTTCTGATTTCCAAAGGGCTATATCAGCAGTCATATTAATTTCTTGAGGCATCCAATGATTTGCACTGCCATCAAGATATTTTTGCCATGCCCAATCATATTTAAACGGCACCAGTTGATTTAAGTCTGCATTGCAGTTAATCATGGCCTTATCATCAACTTGAACTCTTCCTGCCATTCCTTGCATCTCATCAAGCTCTTTGATGCCCTCTGATTCATCAAAATTCTCTATGGCTTTCCTGGCAATTTCAGCTCTAGAACCTTCTTCAATTGCAACTGGAGCAGCCTCAGCCTCTACTGGCACTTCTTTGATTAGTGGTTGAGTTTCTTTAACTTCCTCAGCAACTGTGCTTTTGATAGCAGGCGCTGTTTGAGCTTCATCTTTATTATATTCATCCCAATTTAACATTTTATTTCTCCGTTATTTTGTTATTGACATGCTTCGCAGTCAGGATCATCCAAGGAACAAGCTTCAGGCACAGGAGCTGGCGCCCCAAGCTCTTGAGGAGCTTCAGGCTCAGCTTCATTCTGAGCACTTACAGCATTTAAGCTGCCTTGGTTAATGGTTGATTTTTCTGTTGTGGTAGCTGCAATAGATCTTAAATAGTAGGTTGTCTTTAATCCAGAGTACCAGGCCATTCTATAGGTAAGGTCAAGCTTTTTACCATTTGCATTACCTATATATAAATTTAGTGATTGAGCCTGATCAATCCATTTCTGTCTTCTGCTTGCAGCCTCAACGATGTATTGAGGCTCAACTTCAAATGCAGTTGAAAAGAGTGTTTTGATATCATCCGGAATTCTTGAAATTTCACTTAAACTGCCCTCAAAGTATTTTAAGTCATTGATCATGACGTCATCCCATAAATCCAATGCTTTTAATTTTCTAACTAAATGTGGATTAACAATGGTGAACTCACCAGACAGATTAGATTTTACATAAAGATTTTGATATGTCGGCTCAATAGATTGAGTCACTCCAGTGATATTAGAAATTGTTGCAGTTGGCGCAATAGCCATAACATTAGAATTTCTCATCCCATCTTTTTTAACTTTTGCTTTTAATTGATCCCAGTCTAGAGTTTCTGATCTATCAACTTTTATAAATTCACTGCCTCTATTTTTTTCCAGAATATCAATTGAGTCTTTTGGGAATATTCCCTGGCTCCAAAGAGAGCCATCATATGATGGATAGGTTCCTCTTTCCTTGGCTAATTCGCTAGAAGCATGAATTGCATAATAACTAATTACTTCCATGCTGCGATCTGCAAATTCAATTGCCGCATCAGAACAGTAGGGAGCATCTTGCATATAAAGTGCGTCTTGAAAGCCCATAAGACCCATGCCAACAGGTCGATGTTTGAGATTAGAATTTTTAGCAGTATCAACTGAGTAATAATTTATATCTATGACATTATCGAGCATTCTAAGTGCGGTGGTAACTGTGCGTTTTACTTTTTCTTGATCTAAGACACCATCTTTCATATGTTGGGGAAGGTTTACTGATCCAAGATTACAAACGGCTATTTCATCATTGCTTGTATTAAGTGTTATCTCAGTACAAAGATTAGATGAGTGAATGACTCCAATGTGTTGTTGTGGTGATCTCAAATTGCATGAATCTTTAAAAGTGATCCAAGGATGCCCAGTCTCAAATAGCATCGTCAGCATTTTTCTCCACAAATCTTTTGCTGGGATTGTTTTATGCTGATCCATTTTTCCTTCTGCTGCTAAAGCTTCGTATTCTTCATACCTTTTCTCAAATTCGAGACCATTTAGATCGTGCAAGTCAGGCGCTTCACCAGGAGAAAATAGTGTCCAGTCCTTATCTTGTTCAACTCTCTTCATGAACAGATCCGGAACCCAGTTTGCTGTATTCATATCATGCGTTCTTCTTCTGTCATCCCCTGTATTTTTTCTGAGGTCAAGGAACTCTTCTATGTCTAGATGCCAGGTCTCAAGGTACGCGCACATAGCTCCTTTTCTTTTTCCGCCTTGATTTACTGCAACAGCCGTATCATTTGCGACCTTTAGGAATGGGACGACTCCTTGGCTTTTTCCATTGGTTCCTTTGATGTATGAACCTAAAGCCCTTACTGGCGACCAATCATTACCCAATCCTCCTGCCCATTTTGACAGCAATGCATTATCTTTCATTGCTCCAAAGATTCCGTCTAAATCATCCGGGATCGTTGTTAAATAGCATGATGAAAGTTGCGGTCTTAATGTCCCTGAGTTAAACAGAGTAGGAGTCGAGCTCATGTAGTCAAAGCTTGAAAGTAATTTATAAAATTCGATTGCTCTTTCTTCTTTATTGTCTTCTTCCATAGAAAGGCCCATTGCCACCCTCATAAAAAATATTTGAGGAAGCTCATATCTTGTATCTTGATAGTGAATAAAATACCTGTCATACAGTGTTTGTAGCCCTAAGTAAGTGAATTGATAGTCTCTGTTATGTTCAATCGCCTCACCAAGTTTGTTTAGATCGAAGTCTTTTAGCTTTGGATCTAACATCTCCAACTCTATACCTTTATCTATATATGCATGGAATGCTTTTGGGTAGTAATCTTTCATTTCTGGATGAGAACTTTCTTCTGCTATATCAAGAAACGTTAGGGCTTCGCTTCTAAGCTCATCTAAAAGAATTCTTGCGGTAACAAAACTATAATTTGGTTCTAGTTCTACCTTGGTTCGTGCAGACATAACAAGTGCTGATTTCATATCACTGACTGAGACACCGTCGTAGAGATTTTTGATCGACTCTTTAAGGATTACATCAGCACTTACGTCTTCAAGGCCTTCACAAGCATGATTCACCACAGAAGCTAGTCTGTTGATATCAAGAGGCACCTTGGAGCCATCTTTCTTAGTAACGGATATTTCAGGTGCATCTATGTTTGTTTCTTTCGGTGCTTCTTTTGTTCTTTCGTTTGCTCTTTCTTCTCTATACAGGATGTATTTTCTTGCAACAACGTATTCTTCACTTCGCATTAGCTGAAGTTCTACTTGATCTTGTATCTCTTCTATATGAAGAGTTCCGCCAGATGGCATTCTTCTTTTAAAGACTTCCTGAACATCTGCTGAGATGTCTTCGACTTTTCTATGAATTCTCTCGCTTGCTGCCGCATTACCGGATTCGTTCGCAAGAAAAGCTTTGGTAACCGCAACTTTTATCTTGTCTTCTTCGAATTGAACCACTTTACCATTTCGTTTTATTACCCTTAGTTTTCCTGGAGCTGTTATATTTACATCATCTAATGGAACTGTTCCAATAGCTTCTTGCCCGGTACTTTCCTGAGTTTTACTTAACTCTTGTGTTGTCATTTTTTTCCTCTATTTGCTTCTTTCGTTGATAATTTTTTTGGTAAATTATCAATGGGTGGGGCCAAAACGTCTTTTATTAAAATCTCTTGAACCAAAGACAATATTGTTACATTGTGGATAAATAATCAAGCAAAAAACACAATATATTGTGAATTCTTGTAATTTTTTCACAATATGCTGTATAAATGGTGTTTATTCACTGTGTAGAGAAAGTGAATAAATTGTGGATAAAAATATAAATTTAAGGCGAATATGTCAGTACTTATATCAATAGACCAAGGAACAACAAGCACCAGAACCGTTGCATTTGATAGTGACCTAAATGTTGTTCATTCAGCGCAGCAAGAATATTCACTTCAGTATCCAAAAGATGGGTGGGTTGAGATTCAACCAGATGAATTAATGTCTTCAGTCTACAAGACATTTGATCCTGTACTTGAGTTTTGTCCAGAAATTTTAACCGTTGGCATAACAAATCAACGAGAAACTACGCTGGTATGGGATGCAAAGACTGGAAATTGTATATATAACGCCATTGTATGGCAGGACAGAAGAACTGCAGGACAATGTCTAAAACTTAAAGAAGATGGGTTTGAAGGAGTTATAAAAAGCAAAACCGGGCTTTTACTGGACCCATATTTTTCATCAACAAAGATTAGTTGGATTTTAGACAATGTAAACGGCGCTCGAAAAAAAGCTGAAAATGGAGAATTGCGTTTTGGAACAGTTGATACATATTTACTTTGGCAATTATCTGACGGGAAAATTTTTAAGACAGATGTAACCAATGCATCTAGAACAAACTTATACAACATAAACACCAAATCCTGGGATGCAGAATTGCTTGAAATTTTTAACGTGCCTTCTTCAATGCTTCCGGAAGTTCATCATTCAGATGCTAATTTCGGAACGATATCTAGACACAATAGAAAGATTAAGATTACAGGCATAATTGGTGATCAGCAAAGTGCTTTGGTTGGGCAAAGGTGCTTTCAGCCTGGGCAGATGAAAGTAACTTTTGGAACAGGTTGTTTTTTAATGGTTAATACAGGAAATCTATTGAAACAATCTAGTTCAGGTTTACTTAACACAATTGGATATGGTATTTCTGGGGATATACCCTATGCCGTAGAGGGTAGTATTTTTTCGGCAGGCACAATAATCCAGTGGCTAAGAGACAATATGAAGTTTTTTTCAGATTCCTCAGCAAGCTCAAATTTTCTCTCGGAAACAGGCAATTCAAATGATGTTATTTTCATACCAGGATTTACAGGAATTGGAGCGCCGCATTGGAATTCAGAAATCAGAGCTTCATTTTATGGAATCACACGGGATACAACTCAGCACGACATGGTAACTGCTGCATTTAATGCTTTAATCTACCAAGTAATAGACATCAAAGATGCTTTAAAAAAAGATGGCATAGAAATTAAAAACTTATCTATTGATGGAGGCATGGCTGTAAATAAAATATTTTGCCAGCTTCTTGCTGATTATTTACAACAGGATATTCAAGCGCCATCCAGTGTTGAATCAACAGCTATAGGTGCAGCAATAACAGCTGGGTTTGGGATAAAAATTTTTTCAATCGAAGAACTTCAAAAAAGAGAGTTATTAAATTCAAACATTTACAAACCAAGGAAAAAAGTTTTTGATCCAGAGGATTTAGCTAAGTGGAGAAAATTTCTTAGCGTACTTCTGGGCGCATATAATTAAGAATATAATAAATATTATTAAATGCTGCCAAAAATTTGCTGTACGAGCTTTCAGCGTCCTCAAGAGCATGCATTACTTTGGTGTCTAAATATAAAATTAGTTTTAATTCCACTAAGTATTTTTGTTTTAGACTTAATGTAATAAAATAATTGTTTCTATAGTTCTGTTGACTCAACAAAACCTTAAATATGTATAAATATAAAACCTTCAATAATATTGCAGCTGACGGAATTTCTATCCTAACCAAGAATAAGTTTGATGAGGTTTCAGAAAAACCCGATGGACTTTTGTTAAGAAGTCATAAACTTGCCCTTCAAGAGCTTGAAGATAATCTTTTATGTATTGCACGAGCAGGTGCTGGGACAAATAACATACCTATTGAAGAGGCAACAAAAAAAGGAATTGTCGTTTTTAATACTCCTGGCGCGAATGCTAATGCAGTAAAAGAACTTGTAATTTGTGGGATGCTTCTTTCCTCAAGAGGAATTATTGAAGGCATTGATTTTGCAAAAAACCTTGGTGGTCAAAATGCAGAGGCTCTTTCTAAAGCAATGGAAGCACAGAAGAAAACATTTGCAGGGAATGAGCTTACTGGGAAAACTCTCGGCATAGTAGGTCTAGGTGCTATTGGATCAATGTTAGCTCAGGCGGCACAGACACTTGGAATGAATTTAATTGGATATGATCCTCATATATCTATAGAGGGTGCATGGAGATTACCAAGAGAGGTCACAAAGGCCGAAACAATGGAAGAGCTTTTAAAAGAAGCTGACTATGTTTCTCTTCATGTTCCACTTGTTGAAGATACAAAAAATCTTATCAATGCCTCTAATTTAAAGCACTTTAAAACTGGATCTAAGCTCATCAATCTTTCTCGAGGAGGTATTGTTAATACAGATGATGTAATACATGAGCTTGAGAATGGCACTTTAGGTAAGTTTGTCACTGATTTTCCGACGCCAGAATTAGTTAAGCGCTCGACTGATAAAAATGATGTGGTGCTTTTGCCTCATCTAGGCGCTAGCACTAAAGAGGCCGAAGTAAATTGTGCGGTAATGGCTGCCAATCAGATGGTAAACTTCCTCAAAGACG
>ERZ802819.1698-NODE-1698-length-13236-cov-17.4593_pt1 | contig 13236 bp, 19 predicted proteins | sample MGYA00345647_ERZ802819 | MGnify/ENA primary metagenome ERZ802819 (study PRJEB30503, sample SAMEA104212355) | marine metagenome | biome: Westerlies Biome; feature: [SRF] surface water layer (ENVO:00010504) within the epipelagic zone...; material: water... | reverse complement strand
CTTGTCTCGCAGCTGCGCCCTGCATCAATGATTCGCTAAATCTTGACAACAGCCTCGCCCCGGTTTATTCAGAAAAGGATCGTTGGGGTGCCCGGATGACCGGGCTGAGAGATAGTTTATCAACCCATGGAACCTGATCCGGTTGGTACCGGCGTAGGGAACGGATTGCCCCGTTGATTTCTGCATTGATATCTGCATCGATTTCAGGCTTTCTGTCCCCGCCAAACGCCACGCCGGGACTGAATTGGCATTGCCGGAAGAGTGGCTGACCATGCGCATTGCAAAAGCCTTGACAATCGCCGGATCCGACAGTGGCGGCGGCGCCGGAATTCAGGCCGATCTCAAAAGCTTTTCTGCACGCGGCGTCTATGGCACCAGCGTGATCACCGCCGTCACCGCCCAGAACACAATGGCCGTGACGCATGTTGAGGGGCTGTCCGGCGACAGCGTGACCGCGCAGATCCGTGCGGTGCTGGATGATATCGCCATCGACACCATCAAAATAGGCATGCTTGGTACCGCCAGCATGATCGATGTCGTCGCCGATGCCATCAGCGGTTTCGACGGCGCGATTGTTGTCGACCCGGTAATCACCGCCAAGTCCGGCGATGCCCTGCTGCAAGATGACGCGATCGCCGCCTTGCGTGACCGGCTGTTGCCGATGGCCAGTTTGTTGACGCCGAATTTACCCGAGGCGGCGCAGCTTCTGGAGACCGACGATGCGGCGGATCATGATAGCGTGCTGATGCAGGGTCAGGCGCTGCGTCAACGCGGGGCGCATGCCGTGTTGATGAAAGGTGGTCATGCCAGCGGCGATCGCTGCACCGATATTCTGCTGACAGCTGATGGGACGCATGTATTTTCCGCGCCGCGTCTGGCAACCACAAACACCCACGGCACCGGCTGTTCAATGTCGGCTGCAATTGCCGCCGAACTGGCGAAAGGCGCCGATTTGCGCAGCGCCGTTGAAACCGCGCATGGCTGGCTGCATGCGGCCATTGCACATGCCGACAAGCTGGCGGTAGGCAGCGGCCATGGCCCGGTTCACCATTTTCATGAGCTGTGGCAATGACCAAAGCGTTGCGCAGTGAACCCATCCGTATTATCGGGGCTGGCGTCGCCGGCCTTTGTCTGGCCAGTGAACTGATGCGGCGCGGCCAGCCGGTTGAGCTGCATGATTATCAGGACACACCCGGCCCGCATGCCTGTTCATGGTGGGCAGGCGGCATGCTGGCACCCTTTTGTGAGGGCGAGACAGCCGAAGAACCGGTGGTGAGATTTGGCGGCGAGGCCGCCGGTTGGTGGCAGCAAAATGGCGTGGAAATCAGCAAACAAGGTACGCTGGTGCTGGCGCTGGGCCGGGATCAGAAAGAGCTGGACCGGTTTGCCCGCCGCACCTTGCAGCATCAACCAGCTGATGCGGCGATGATCGCACAGCTTGAACCGGCCCTGGCCAATCGCCACCGCCGTGGGCTGTTCTTTGAAACCGAGGCGCATCTGACGCCGCGTGATGCGCTGGCAAAGCTGCGCGATAATCTGGCCCAACAGGGCGTCAACATCACCCGCGTTCAGCCCGCAGAAATGGCCCCAAATAATGATCAGCACCATCGGCATCAGCCAGCCGGGGTGACAATTGATTGCCGGGGGTTGGCGGCGGCTGATCAGCTGCATGACCTGCGCGGCGTCAAGGGTGAAATGTTGGTTCTGCGCTGCCCTGATATCACCCTCAACCGGCCGATCCGGCTGTTGCACCCACGCTTTCCGATTTATATCGTGCCGCGCGGCGATGGGGTGTTCATGCTGGGGGCGACGCAGATTGAATCGGCTGATCGCGGCCGCGTCACCGCCCGTTCGGTGATGGAATTACTGAACGCGGCCTATGCCCTCCACCCGACATTTGGCGAGGCGGAAATAGTTGAAATCGGGGTTGATGCACGCCCCGCCTTTGCCGATAATTTACCCCGTATTCGGCGGCGCGGACAAACCGTTTTCGTTAATGGTTTGTTCCGTCACGGCTTCCTTTTGGCGCCGGCTGTAGCCCGCATGACCGCCGATTATATCCTGCAAAACCAGCGTCCGGAGATCATGGATGAAGATCATCATTAATGGCGAAAATACCGAGGTTCAAGCGACCGCGCTCGATCAATTGCTGGTTGAGCTTGGCTATGGTGACTCGCGGGTTGCCACCGCGGTCAATGGCGTCTTCGTGGCACAGGGACATCGGGCTGATTGCACCCTAAACGAGGCTGACCGGCTTGAGGTTGTCACCCCGAGGCAAGGCGGATGACCGGGATGCAGCCACAAACCACCGCGCTTTTCTATGGCACTGAGCTGTCATCACGCTTGATGCTGGGAACATCGCAATACCCGTCACCAGCGATTTTGGCGGATGCCTTTCGCCGGTCAAACGCTGCTGTCGCGACGGTATCGGTGCGGCGCGAGGCTGCCGGGCAAGCCGCTGGCGAAGGGTTCTGGCGGCTGGTGCGCGAGCTTAATGTACAGATTCTGCCAAACACCGCCGGCTGTCATTCGGCCGATGAGGCTGTCACCACCGCGCAGATGGCGCGTGAGCTGTTTGAAACAGACTGGGTCAAGCTGGAAGTCATTGGCCATGCCGATACGCTGCAACCAGATCCGTTCGAGCTGGTCACGGCGGCGCGGCAACTGTGTCAGGACGGGTTCAAGGTATTTCCCTACACCACCGAGGATATCATTCTTGCCGACAGGCTGCTCGATGCTGGCTGTGAGGTGCTGATGCCATGGGGCGCGCCGATTGGCACCGGGCTGGGGATTGTCAATCGCTACGGACTGCAAAGCCTGCGTGCCCAATATCCGGATGTGCCGATGGTCATTGATGCCGGGCTTGGCCTGCCTTCGCAAGCTGCCGAGGTGATGGAAATGGGGTATGACGCGGTGTTGCTGAACACGGCGGTGGCAAAGGCTGGCGACCCGGCAGGCATGGCCGAGGCTTTTGGCATGGCGGTGGCTGCCGGACAGCTCGCCAGAACCGCCGACCCGATGGAACCCCGCAATATGGCGGCACCGTCAACACCACTGATCGGAAAGGCCTTTTTGGAATGACCCGTGATCATATGACGCTTGATCGTTTCTACCCCATTTTTGATCACCCGCAATGGCTGGGGCGGATGCTTCCCTATGGGGTGAAACTGGTGCAGATGCGGATCAAGGATGAAGATGAGGCAAATCTCGCCTCACTGCTGCAGGATTCGCTTGCGCAATGCCGCAGCCATGCCTGCACCATGGTGGTGAATGATTACTGGCGCATCGCCATTGATATCGGCGCGGACTGGGTGCATCTCGGTCAGGAAGACCTTGATGATGCTGATTTGGCTGCCATCCGGCGGGCTGGAATCAAGCTGGGGGTGAGCACGCATGATCATGATGAGCTGGATCGCGCACTTGGCCTTGATCCTGATTACATCGCGCTTGGCCCGGTTTATCCGACCATTCTTAAAAAAATGAAATGGACTGAACAGGGGCTGGACAAGCTGACCGAATGGAAAGGTCTGATTGGCCGGCTGCCGCTAGTCGGCATTGGCGGAATGCGCATTGATCGGGCCGATGGCGTTTTTGCCGCCGGTGCGGATATCGTTTCTGTTGTCACCGACATCACGCTCAATGACACCCCCGAAGTAAGGCTGCAGGAATGGGTCAAGGCGACAAGATGAACCGCTATAGCCGGCAGATATTAGTTCCGGCATTTGGTGCCGACGGCCAGCGCATGCTGAACCGCGCCAGGGTGCTGGTGCTGGGCGCAGGTGGGCTGGCGGCACCGTTGCTGCAATATCTTGTTGGTGCCGGCATTGGCAACATCAAGCTGGTTGATGCAGACCGCGTCAGCCTTGACAATTTGCATCGCCAGACGCTGTTTACCGAAGCCGATATTGACAAGCCGAAAGTTGACGTGGCGCGGATGCGGATGCAGGCGCTGAACAGCGATGTCATCATTGAACCGGTGATGGCAGCCGCCGATAGCAGCAACATAACGTCGCTGGCGCAGGACTGCGCCCTGATCATTGATTGCGCCGACAGTTTTGCCCTCAGCTATGCGGCGTCTGATTTTTGCCGTGATACCGGATTGCCACTGATCAGCGCATCGGTCAGCGGCATTGAAGGATATGTCGGCGGCTTTTGCGGAACGGCACCCAGCCTGCGCGCCGTATTTCCACAGCTTCCCGCACAATTTGGCAGTTGCGCCGAGGATGGCGTGCTTGGCCCGATGGTTGGCATATTGGGCGCGATGCAGGCGCAGATGGTGCTGGCGGTGCTGGCCGGGATGCAGCCATCGCCACTGGGACAGTTGATCACCATCAGCGGTTCAGACCTGCGGCATGGCGGCTTTCGTTTTGACCGGGCGAGCGAGCCCGAGAGCGGATGGCCGTTCATTGCCAAAAACATGCTGGCGGGTGATGACACGGTGATTGATCTGCGCGCGCCCGATGAAGCGCCGCTGATCACCGATCAGGCGTTGCGGCTGGCGCTGGCTGATCTTGCTCATGCGTTTACCCCGCCACCGCGCGGCCGGGTGGTGTTTTGCTGCCGCAGTGGCCAGCGCGCCTGGCAGGCTGCCGAACATCTGTCCAGCCGGTGGCATGGGCGCATTGCCCTGCTTGCCGCCGGAAGCATTCACCCGACTGATGCAAGCCCGACTGACACAAGTCCGATTGATACGATATAGAGTTTCCATTTTAAAAAAGGATCCAAGCGATGACCATTTTCTCACTTCGTCAATTGCCCGAAACCGGCATAAAAACACGCCTGAAAGCGGGCATAAAATCTGCGCTGGTGGCCGGTATGATGGTGACTGGCACGATTGCCCCCGCCGCCGCAACCGACAAAATCACCTTGCTGCTTGACTGGTTTGTGAACCCTGACCATGGCCCCATCATCATTGCCGAGGAAAAGGGCTATTTCAAAGATGCCGGCCTTGATGTTGAGGTGATTGCCCCGGCTGACCCGGCTGACCCGCCAAAGCTGGTTGCCGCCGGCCGCGCCGAGCTGGCGATTTCCTATCAGCCGCAACTGCATCTGCAAGTTGCCGAGGGCTTGCCGCTGGTGCGTGTCGGCACATTGGTAGCAACGCCGCTGAACTGTCTGTTGGTGCTTGCAGATGGCCCGGTCAAATCGATCGCTGATCTGCGCGGCGGCAAAGTCGGGTTTTCCGTCGCCGGGGTTGAGGAAGCCCTGCTCACCACCATTCTTGAACGCAACGGCGTTGGCCTTGATGAGATTGATCTGGTCAATGTGAACTGGTCGCTGTCACCCTCGCTGATGTCAGGACAGGTTGACGCCGTGATTGGTGCGTTCCGCAATTTTGAGCTCAACCAGATGGATATCGAAGGCGTCAAGGGGCGCTGCTTCTATCTTGAGGAAGAAGGCCTGCCTGCCTATGACGAGCTGATCTACATCGCCAACCGGGACAGCATGAACAAGGATGTTATCCGCCGCTTTTTGCAGGCCACTGAACTGGCCACCCAATATATCATCAACCACCCGCAGGAAAGCTGGGATATCTTCAAATCCACCGCAAAAGAACTGGATGATGAGCTGAACAAGCGCGCCTGGGTTGATACCCTGCCCCGTCTGGCGCTGCGCCCGGCTGCACTGGATGCCGGCCGCTATGTCCGGTTTGAGGCATTTCTCAAAGATGCCGGGCTGCTCAAGGACACCCGTGCGGTTGAGATGCTCGCTGTGGATGTTGGTGCCGATGACTAGCCAGACGGAAAATTATGGCACGGTCTTTTGTCTTTGGCGGACGGCCGCCGGCACCGGCTGGACAGATTATGTCGCGCATGATTTTGTCCGGCAATTACAAGATGGCAGCCTGAAACGGGCAAATTTTATGCATTACCTGATTCAGGATTACATCTTCCTGATGCATTTTTCCCGGGCCTGGGCGCTGGCTGTCACCAAGAGTGAGACAATTGGAGAAATGCAGCTCTGTGCGGCCACAGTCAATGCGCTGATCTGTGATGAGATCAAGCTGCATATCGGTATCTGCGCCGAAGCCGGGATTGATCAGGCAACGCTGTCCAATGCCAGCGAGGCCACGGCAAATCTGGCCTATACACGCTATGTGCTGGATGCTGGCCACAGCGGTGATATGGTTGATCTGTTGGCGACACTGGCGCCTTGTGTCATGGGTTATGGTGAAATCGGGCTGCGGCTGTGCCAGTCTGATCATGCCGCCGACTATGCCGATTGGATCAACACCTATGGCGGCACCGACTATCAGGATGTTTGTATCGCTGTCGGCCAGTTGATTGATACGGCGTGCCACCGCCGCCTTGGCGAAGACCCCGCCGCCAGCCCGCGCTGGCCGCTATTGCAACAGCGCTTTGATATGGCAACACGGCTGGAAACCGGATTCTGGCAAATGGGGCTGGACGGCTGATGACCGGGCTGCACCTCGAAGGCACTGCGTCGATTGACGGCACCACTGTCTTTGATGGTGTCGCGCTGCCGGTTGTTGCCGGGCGCTGGACCTGTCTGCTTGGTCGCTCTGGCGTTGGCAAAAGCACCATTATGCGGCTGATCGCCGGGCTGGCTGATCATGTCCGTTTTACCGGCCGCATTGATGGTGATGATGGCCAGCAGCTTGACCAACGCATCACCCTGATGGCACAGCAGGACAGCCTGCTTCCGTGGTTGAGCACGATTGATAATGTCTTGCTCGGCGCCCGGCTTCGCGGCCAGCGGCTTGATCGGGATCGGGCCAGTCAACTGATTGATCAGGTTGGGCTAGGCGCGCATTTGCACAAGAAACCGCACGCGCTTTCGGGCGGCCAGCGTCAGCGTGTTGCCCTTGCCAGAACCCTGATGGAAGACCGCCCGCTGGTGCTTCTGGACGAACCTTTTAGTGCGCTCGATGCCCGGGTGCGGGCCGAAATGCAGGAACTGGCGGCCGAACAGCTGGCTGGCCGCACGGTGTTGCTGGTGACGCATGATCCGGGCGAAGCGGCGCGGCTTGGCGACAATATCCATGTCATGACCGGCACCGGGCTGATCACTGTTGAGCCGCCCTCCACACCGGTCATCCGGGCTTATGATGATACCGACGTGCTGGCGTGTCAGGGTCGTTTGTTGCGGCTGTTGAGAGAAACCTCATGATCAGACTGATGCGCTTTGTTACTGTGTCTGCTGGGCTGATCCTGCTCTGGCATTTGCTGGTTGTGCTGACCGATCTGCCGCCCTTTATCCTGCCCGGGCCGATGCGGGTCGCCACCGCCCTTTTCGGCAATATAGAGTTGATCAGCCAGCATGCTCTGGTGACGATTGCCGAGGTACTGCTTGGTCTTGGGCTTGGCTCTTTGCTTGGCGCGATGACCGCGATCGGGCTTGCCATTTCGCCGCTGGCGCGCACCATGCTGCGGCCGATGATGGTGATCAGTCAGGCATTGCCGGTGTTTGCGCTGGCGCCTTTACTGACGCTGTGGCTCGGCTACGGCTTATGGCCGAAAGTCATCATGGCCTTGCTGATCATTTATTTCCCTGTCACCTCGGCGTTTTTTGACGGGCTGATGGCGACCCCACGCGGCATGCTGGATCTGGCCCGCGTGATGAATGCCCGGCCGTGGCGGATCATGACCCATATCCGAATTCCGGCGGGTCTGCCCGGGCTTGCCTCCGGGTTACGGCTGGCCGCCGTCTACGCACCCATCGGGGCGATTATCGGCGAATGGGTCGGCGCCTCGCAGGGGCTTGGCTATTTGATGCTGCTGGCGAATGGACGGGCCAAGACCGACCTGATGTTCGCCGCCCTGATCGTGATTGTTATCATCACCCTCAGCCTGCATGCCTCGGTTGAGCGTCTGTGCCGGGTGCTGGCGCGCCGCATGCAATTTGACGGCTGATCATCAGATCATCGCAACATGCATTGGCGGCACAGCAACACTGTGACACAGCGACGTTGCGGATCAAGGCGGGTCAAGGCTGAACTGCGCTTTATTCCCGAACCATGCTGGCGGCGAATGGTCTTTTACGCGCATCGCTGCCGCCCGAAAAAACCTACGCCAGCGCCAGATCAACTGCGCTTTGCAGACGCGCAACCAGCATATCCATTTCATCGTCACTGATAATATAGGGCGGGGCCAGCAGAATATGATCCCCCTGACGGCCATCAATGGTGCCTTGCGCCGGATAACACATCAGCCCAGCCTGCATGGCGTGGGTCTTTATCTTTCCAGCGATATGCAAAGCCGGGTCAAACGCGGCTTTTGTCTGCCGGTCGGCGACCAGCTCAATGCCGATAAACAGGCCGCGTCCACGGATATCACCAACATGCGGATGCTGGCCAAAAGCCGCGTCCAGCCGTGTGCGCAGGCCGGCGGCTTTATCCATCACCCCGGCACCTAGCCCATCATCGACGATCCGGCCAAGCACGGCGCAGGCCGCCGCACAGGCCGTGGGATGCCCCAGATAGGTATGGCCATGTTGGAAAAAACCGGTTCCTTGTTCAATCGCGTCATGGATAAAATCCTGACAGAGCATCGCCCCGATCGGCTGATAGCCGGCGCCAAGCCCCTTGGCAATTGCGACGATATCCGGAATTATGTTTTCCGCTTCACTGGCGAACAAAGTGCCGGTTCGCCCCATGCCGCACATCACCTCATCCAGAATCACCAGCACGCCATAGCGGTCACAAATCTCGCGGATGCGGGCGAAATAGCCAGGCACCGCGGTCACCGCGCCAGCCGTCGCGCCCACCACCGGTTCAGCCAGAAAGGCCATCACATTTTCCGCGCCAATACGCAGAATTTCAGTTTCCAGTTCATCGGCGACACGTCGGCCATAGGCCTCGGCACTCTCACCCTGTTGCTGATCACGATAGGCGTAACAGGGGGCAATCAGGCTTGTTTCGACAAGCAATGGTTCAAACTGGCGGCGGCGCCACTGGTTGCCCCCGGCGGCCAGCGCCCCCAATGTGTTGCCATGATAGCTTTGCCGCCGGGCAATTATCCGGTGCCGCGATGGCTGGCCAATTTCGACAAAATATTGCCGTGCCAGTTTGATCGCGGCTTCCATCGCTTCTGAACCGCTCGACACCAGATAGACACGGTTGATGCCCGCCGGGGCGAGGTTTGCCAGTTTTGACGATAGCGCCTGCGCCGCTTCGCTGGTGAAAAAGGCGGTATGCGCATAGGCCAGATCCTGCGCCTGATTGGCAATTGCCGCACGCACAGCCGCATCCGAATGACCAAGGCAAGACACCGCTGCCCCCCCGGATGCATCGAGATAACGCTTGCCGGTGTCATCGATCAGAAACACACCATCGCCAGCCACCGCAACCGGATAATCAGCACGGCTGTTGCGTGCAAACAGATGCGCATTTTTCATTAATTAACTCCTATCGCCCCACAAATACAGTGTTTGGGATCTTTCGGACTCATCCACCTGATCCATAAGCAGACTGGCCCAAGGCCATAACTGAAGCATGGCTCATGGCAAATGTAAAACAAATGTTGCGTTATAAGGAAAAATTGTTACATTTGTAACATTGATGGTCTTCATCAACCCTTTTACCAGCGAGATGACCCATGTCGGATTTACCATCCCGGATTCGCGACAAACATGCCGATCTGTCACCCACCATGCAGCAGGCCAGCAATTATATTCTGTCCCATCTGCCGGATATTCCGTTTGAGTCGATCCGTAATCTGGCGCAAAACAGCCGTGTCTCGCCGCTGACCATCATCCGCCTGACGCGCCAATGGGGGTTTGCCGGCTATCCGGATTTTCAAGCGGCAGCCCGCCGGCATTTATTTACCGACAACAATCGGGGGCCGGATACACATGCCGCGCCGCACCAGTTGAACAGCCCAGAGATTGCCAGAGCGGCGCAGATGATCAATAAGGCAGGCAATGTATATATCATTGGTGTGCGCAATGCCCACGCCTTTGCCCTCTATATGAATTATATGGGCCGGATGGTGTTTAATAATTTTCATTTGATGCCGCCATCGGCGTCGGTCACAGCCGAAGATCTGGCGCGGCTGTCACGCGACGATCTGCTGATTGCTTTTTCAACATCGCCCTATGCGACCGAAACCGTGCGGTTGGTGCAGGCGGCTTACAAGCTGGGCATCCCGACAATTGCGGTGACCGATGCCGCCCGGTCACCCATCGCACAATCGGCCAGTGTCAGTATCTGTGTGCCGATCACCAAACAAGCGCGGCTCTATCAGATGGCGCCGGTTATTTCGGCGATCGAGCAGATCCTCGAGACATGCTATGACGACCCGGCAACCAACGCCGATAAACGCATCACCGATTTCGCCGAAAGGGTGAAATCAATCAAAGGATATTGGTAGCCAAAAACGTGTTGCCCCCAGCGAAAAAGCTATATTCGACACCGCTATGTTCGACAGCGCTTTATTCGGCGACGCCTTCGGCAATCATCAGGTCGGTATCGGCGCATTCTTCCCGGACTGTTTTTGCCGCCTGATATTCTTCACTATGATAAAATGTGCTGGCAGCGTCTTTGCTTTCAAACTCAATCATCATAACGATACCATCGACGTCGCCTTCAAGCCTGTCGGCGACAGCGCCCCGGGCTAACACTTTACCCCCGTATTTTTGAATAGCCGGCCCCGCCATTCCCGAAAATTGCTGGAACTTTTCCTGATCTCTGACGCGAATATTCGCTACCACATAACCTTTCGGCATGCGTCCCTCCCCTGGCTTATCAACCGCCTGGCGCTCTATATGCCCCGGTCATCTTGTTGGCGCGACCCGCAATGTCATTCATGTCGATATATTCCAACATTTCTAAATCATTTAGCGCCCCGGATGCTGCCACTAGGACTTTTACCGCCGCCGCATCCTCAAAACTTGCAACCTCCGCAACAACGGCGATGTCATATTTGCCCCGCAGAAATTGCAGGTCAATGAATGTGCCGCCTGATTTTTCAACCATGGCAGAAATTGCCGCGCGCCGATCATCGCCGGGATTTTGCAAAAATCCAGCAAGGCCAGCATTCGAATATCTTCCCAGAAATAAAAACTTCATTTTTTTCTCCTGTTAAGTTTAAAAATACAGCCGCAAGTTGAAACCAGCACAAAGGCTGGTCTCACCGATTCATTTTAATGCTGATGAAGCCATTGGGTAACCAGTTAAGCTGATGTCCAGGGGCCATAATCTTTGCCGCCATCGACAATCTCGTAAGCGATCACTGTTTCATCACCAACAACCCAACCATCATGGCCGGGCGCGAAATAATAGGCATCCCCCGCTTCTGCCAATATTTCGGTTCCATCATCATGGACACACATCAGTTTGCCCTGAATGATCACACCGATATGGCCTGCCTGACAGCTGTCGCCGCCAACAAGCGGTTTTATGCAATCTGACCATTTCCAACCTGGTTCTAACACCATTTTTGATGCATTCATTGTCCCGAGCTTAACAACTGAGACATGCGCCTTTGGCGGTGTTTTGACCTCGTCTGCGTCATTAAATGATTTTTTATACATGTTGCTCATAATAGGTCTCCTCTGGTTGAAATGATCAGGTGATTCAGTTGAATTTTTTGCTCAAAACACCACCAATCGTCTCATCATCCATGAGAGGCGTAATGTCGATTTTAATGAGGCCATTCCAATCCAGGGCGTAATCTGCAAGAGCCGCAGCATCACTGCTTTCAACAATGGCGAAACCACCCGTACCGTCTACATTGTGGTATCTCGACAGCAAGGTTGCGCCCTCGGGCGGCATTCCGCCAGTTTCCATAAACTGCTTGATGGTTTTGTCTCTTGCCTCTTGAGAATGTGTCCAGGCAAATTTAAATAACATTTAACTCTCCTCATTATCTCAGTCTGTGAAGTCTAATACGTTTGGCATTTCTCTGATGTCATTATCAAACAACGAGCCCATCTCGCCCAGCGTTTCGAGGATTGCCTCAGGGCTTTCCGCCTTCCACCAGCAGAACATAATTTTGTCATTTTTCCCCGCATTCCATTGCATCTGAAATGACGCTTTTTCATTTTTCATCGCACCACGAATATCCGCTTCGCTCATTGTTTCCATCGCTGCGAAATAGGCTTCCATGGCTTCATCTGACTTCAATGTATGGGTAACCATAAAATTTTTCATTTTTATGACCTTTCTGATCTGTTGGTCTGATCGTTCCAGTGCTGGCCGGATCACATCTCTTTTTCAAAAACAACGGTTCCTGAAACCGGGTCTGTTACGCCCAGCTCGGGTGACATTTCTTCGAGCAAGTGCCGGGCACTGTCGAGTAACCCGATCATCAGTGGCATCGCGCTTGTCATTTTTTCTTCGCTTTCCCACAAGCCATAGCCCACATAGCTTTGCTCACCGGTCCGCGCCAGAATTTGGAGCAATTGCCCGTCCCATTTTTCAGCCTTGCTGAATGCGGATTCAAATTCCTGCTGCTTGCCAGCTATAACTTTGAACCTGACAACATTTGTATATTTTGCCATAGAAAATCAGCTCCCTTTTGCTTGCTGTAAATGCATGTTTACTTAATCTTTGCCGGGCGCTTTATAGCTCGATTTGACCGCGTTAATTGCCGCCAGACCCGTATCGAGGTCAAATTCCGGAAACATCATCATATCTTCCCAGGCACCCGAATCTGTAACCGCCTTTAGCAAGCCGCTGGCAGCCTCTATGGTTGGCAACTCCATAAGGGCCGCCATATCGTAATCACCCTGCAGATACATCAAATCAAGCAATTCGCCGCCGGCCGCCTCAGCGATTGAAGCCGCGGCGTCCCTGCGCTTTGCAAGGCTGCTGCTCTCCAGACCCTGAAGCCCATCTTCACTGTACATTCCGATATAAAGAACTCTCATGATCGACCCTTATCTTTGCAAATTGATAAACCGAACATTCACATTTTCCTGTAAAAACTATCCGTTCAAGCGGATCGACAGTCTCTTTTTATTTTGAAACCAGTTAAATTTCTATTACGGTTTATATTAGGAAAAACTTTTGGTGAGGTAGAGTGATGGATGGTTTCATAAAGAGCAGCATCGTTATGCGAGGAGACGTCACCTGTCCAATCGCTATGGCAGCAACAGTGCTATCAGACAAATGGACGGTTATTGTGCTGCGCGATATCGCATTCTTTAATCAAAGAACTTTTGGTGCAATTTTAGAAAATAATAACGAGAAAATCCCCCGGCCGACATTAGCAAATCGTCTAAAACGTCTTTGTGATATCGGGCTTCTTGCAGCGCGCAGCGATGCCAAACACG
>ERZ802819.1684-NODE-1684-length-13276-cov-13.9731_pt1 | contig 13276 bp, 9 predicted proteins | sample MGYA00345647_ERZ802819 | MGnify/ENA primary metagenome ERZ802819 (study PRJEB30503, sample SAMEA104212355) | marine metagenome | biome: Westerlies Biome; feature: [SRF] surface water layer (ENVO:00010504) within the epipelagic zone...; material: water... | reverse complement strand
CGCGCGCATCACGGGAGGGATGAACCACCCGCAGCGGGCGGCCCAGATCCTGAGCCGCCAGCAATTGCTCATCGGCCTGAAACGACTCCACCAACCAACGGGGTGAGTTCGCATTCAGGGGCTCAATCAGACGATTGAACTTCTCTTCCAACGGACGATCGTCCTGAGCCGGCAACCACGACAGGATCGGTCCCCACACCGGGCAGTCACCGGCCAGCTCCCCACAGGTGCAGCGACGCTCAAAGCGGAGATCGCCTCGCAGCTGCTGCGGACCCTTGTGGGATTCCCCATCACGGGGTCGCTCCAGCACCCGCACCGCCTCACCGAGGCCCACCACCTGGGGATGGGCCCCCAACGCCAGATCAAGGATGGTGCTGCCGCTGTGGCCGAGGCCCCGAATCAACAGCAGTCCTGGCTCAGCCATCAGCAGCAAACGGTTCGATCGGCGCCAGCCGCGGATCGAGAATCTTCGGCCCCATGCCGGCGAACTTCACGGCAATCGACACTTTTTCGCCACTGCCGAAGGTATGGGTGATCTCCCCCACACCGAAGCTGGCATGCATCACCTGGTCACCCACCTGCCAGCACCGACCCGGGGCTGGTCCTGCCTGACGGCGACGCACCGCATTGGCCGGAGCCGTTGAGGGCTTCTCACGATCCACCCGGGTGAGTCGGTCGAGGCGCCGCTCCCGCCGCAGCGCTGCTCCACTGCTTTGGGGGATGTCCCCCTGAATCAGGGCTTCCGGCAATTCCGACAGGAACACCGACGGCACCGCCGCTTCACGCATGCCACCCCACAGGCGCCGTTCACTGGCATGGGAAATGAACAGGCGTTCCTTGGCGCGGGTGATGCCGACGTAACAGAGACGACGCTCCTCCTCCAGGGAGGCCGGATCATCGAGAGAGCGATAACTAGGGAACAGTCCCTGCTCCAGACCCACCAGGCAGACCACCGGGAACTCCAGACCCTTGCTGCTGTGCAGCGTCATCAAGGTGACACGGTCCGCCGCAGTGTCCTTGCTGTCGGCATCACTGGAGAGTGCCGCGCTGGCCAGAAACCCTTCTAGATCCCCCTCCTCGTTCTCCTCTTGGTACTGAAGGGCGGCATTCACCAGTTCCTGCAGGTTGCGACGCCGTTCCTCCGCTTCATCGGTGCCATCGGCGATCAACTCGCTCACGTAACCACTCTTCTCCATCACCTGCTGAATCAACTCCGACGGGGCGACATCGCGACTGCGGGCCTGGAGATCATTCACCAGATCACAGAACTGCAGCAGACCCTTGGCTGAGCGGCCGCCCAGGGAACGCACCGCTTCAGGGTCACTCACCACATCCCACAAGGGGATCCCCAATTGATTGGCGGCGTCGGTGAGCCGTTGAATCGTGGTCTTGCCGATGCCGCGCTTGGGCACGTTGATCACCCGCAGCAGACTGACGGTGTCAGCTGGATTCACCAGCAGCCGCAGATAGGCCAGCAAGTCTTTGATCTCTCGCCGGTCGTAGAAGCGCAGACCGCCGACAACGATGTAGGGGATGCCCCAGCGCACCAGCGACTCCTCAATCGAGCGGGACTGGGCATTGGTGCGATAGAGCACCGCCATATCCCCCCAGCTGAGCTCGGGGTTGGCCGCTTCCATCGTGCGCAGCCGGTGCACCACCGCCTCGGCCTCAGCGATTTCGTCATCACAACGGGTCAGGGAAATCAATTCCCCTTCACCACGGGTGGGTCGGAGCACCTTATCGATCCGTTCGCTGTTGTTGGCGATCAGGGCATTGGCCGCCTCCAGGATCGTGGCGGTGGAGCGGTAGTTCTCCTCCAGCTTCACCATCGTGCGGGTGGCGTCGTCCGGCGCCTGATCACCGAAGTCCTCCTGGAAACCCATCAGGATCGTGAAGTCGGCGGCGCGGAAGCTGTAGATGCTCTGGTCGGCATCTCCCACCACGAACACCGAGCGTCCGCTCCAGTCGTTGTAGGTCTGCGGGTCCTTGCCATCGGTGACCAGCAGCTTGATCAGGTCGTACTGGGTGCGGTTGGTGTCTTGATATTCATCCACCAACACGTGGGCGAAGCGGCGGTGCCAGTAGCTGCGCACCTGCTCGTTCTGCTGCAGCAGCTGCACCGGCAGCAACAGCAGATCATCAAAATCCAGCGCATTGTTCGCCGCCAGCGCCCTGCGGTAGCGGCGGTACACATCGGCGGTGAGCTTGCCCCGCTGACCTTCAGCATTGGCTTCCAGTTGATCCGGCAGCCAGCCCTGGTTCTTGGCGTTGCTGATGGCCCAGCGGGTCTTCTTCGGCTCGAACCGCTTGGGATCCAGCTGCAGTTCCTGGGTGACGATCTCCTTCACCAGGCTCTGGGCATCGGCCTCGTCGTAGATCGAGAACTGCTTGGTCCAGCTCAGCCCCTCGGCGTCCTTGAACTTGTCGATGTCGTAGCGGAGCATCCGCGCGAACAGGGCGTGGAAGGTGCCGATCCACAACTCCTTGCTGACCTCGCGGTAGATGCGTGAGCGCAACTGCCGTTGATCCACCGGCGGCAGGGTGCTCCAGGGCTGGCCGTACTGGCTCTGGGCCAGCTTCTGAGCCAGCAGCACCTCCAGCCGTTCCTTCATCTCACGGGCGGCCTTGTTGGTGAAGGTCACCGCCAGGATCTGAGCCGGATCAGCGCCGTGCTCGCCGATCAGATGGGCAATCCGGTGGGTGAGGGCACGGGTCTTGCCGCTGCCGGCACCGGCCACCACCAGCAGGGGCCCTTCGTGGTGGTCCACCGCCCTGCGCTGGGCGTCGTTGAGGCCGGCCAGAAAGCTCATGGCTGGAGGCTATCGCTCATAACCCCGCAAAACAGAGCCGGTAAGCTCCGACTTGGCAGCAGTGGTCGGTGATGACAGCACGTCAGATTCAGCTCGGCGACATCACCTTCGCCAACGACCGTCCCTTCGCCTTGCTCGGCGGTGTGAACGTGCTGGAGGATCTGGACTTCGCCCTGCGCTGCGCTGGCCATTACAAGCAGGTGTGCGAACGCCTGGGAATCCCCCTGGTGTTCAAGGCCTCTTACGACAAGGCCAATCGTTCCTCAATCCATTCCTTCCGTGGGCCAGGGCTAGAGGCTGGTCTGCAAATTCTGCAAGCCGTCAAAGACACCCTCGGCATCCCGGTGATCACAGACGTCCACAGTCCTGAGGAGGCCACGGCAGCCGCCAAGGTGGCCGACATCATTCAGCTGCCGGCCTTCCTGGCCAGGCAGACCGATCTGGTGCGGGCGATGGCTGAAACAGGCGCGGTGATCAACATCAAGAAGCCGCAGTTCCTCAGCCCGGAACAGATGCGCAACATCGTGGACAAGTTCCGCGAATGCGGCAACGAGCAGCTGCTGCTTTGCGAGCGAGGAAGCAACTTTGGTTACGACAATCTCGTCGTCGACATGCTGGGCTTCGGCGTGATGAAACGCACCTGCGATGACCTACCGCTGATCTTCGACGTGACCCATGCTCTGCAATGCAGAGATCCAGGTGGTGCTGCTTCAGGTGGACGCCGCAGCCAAGTAGTGGACCTTGCCCGCTCAGGCATGGCGGTTGGTCTGGCTGGCTTGTTCTTGGAAGCCCACCCGGACCCAGCCCAAGCACGATGCGATGGCCCCAGCGCCTTACCACTAGATCAGCTGGAGCCATTTCTGATGCAGGTCAAAGCCATCGATGATCTGGTGAAAGAAATGCCACCTCTGCAGATCAACTAATGCAGTTTTTCTCGGCAAAACCTCTTGGCCTCTGACACAACCTTTCTGCTCGGCGTTGGCGCCCAGAAAGCAGGAACCTCCTGGCTGCACGATCAACTGAACCGCAGGAAGGATGCTGATTTCGGCTTCTTAAAGGAGTACCACGTTTTCGATGCTCTGGAGCTGGAACACTGTTCCTCCTTCCGGCCCAGGAACCCCACACCATTGAAGTGGCGCACCTGGCGGCGGGCGCGGTTCATGGAACAACCCGAGCGCTACTTCGACTACTTCGCATCGCGGCTCAAGCCCCCCCATATCCGACTCACGGGGGACATCACCCCGTCCTATGCCGGGTTAAGCGCGCAAAGCTTCAGGCGCATCAAAGACGCCTTCCAGGAACGTGGCGTGCAGATGCGAGCGGTATTCATCATGCGCGACCCGGTGGAACGGTTCCTGTCGCAGCAACGCATGCAACTGCGCAAGCGTGGCCTGCTTCAACCCGAGCATGAAATCGAACATCTGAGCAAGGCCAGCCTCAAGCTGCTCAAACGTGAATCTCCCCGAAGCGATTACCCCGCGACCCTCGATGCACTCCGGACAGGTCTTCCAGCCTCCGATGTGTTCATCGGCCTCTACGAAACCCTTTTTACGGCAGCGAATCACTGTGCCTTGTGCCGTTGCCTGTGCATCCCAGAGCAGATCCCTGAGCTGAGCCACAGGGTGAATGCCAGTCAGGCCACCACCGCTGTTCCAACGGAGGTGTTGCGGCGTCTTGGCCAGCACTTCACCCCGTTGGTGAAAGCGGTCGAGGAACGGTGTCCGGATCTCGGTGTTGAGCAGCACTGGGCCACCGCGATGACCTGGAGAGACGCCTGAGGCGACCCACCGGAGCAGCCCGTTAAAGCAAACCGTTGGAATACACCAAGCGGCGGTTCATGCGAGCCACGTTGGGCAAAAGCAAGCCGAGATGCGCAGCCGTGGGTGCCGGCGCACCCAACCAGGCGCCGTCGTAGGCAATTCTTCGACTGCGCTCCAGATCAAAACGCACCCGATTGCCCGCAAGGATGTGGCTGCTGCTGTTCTGGCCGGGAGCCAGCATCGAATCCTGAAAATCGATGGATAGCCAGGTGGAGAGCAACTCCAAACTGCGCTGGGGTTGAAGCGCAAATTCCTCATACCCCAGATGAAACACCGGGTAAGGAGACTGCCGGAAAGACCGTTCGAACTTGGCATTGACACGCCACCAACGCGCCAGCTGACGCATGGCAGGCCAGCGGAGGCCGGACTTGCGGCCGGCCCTGGCGCGGGAATGCACCCAGGAGCGCACATCGCGCACGAGATGGATGATCCGGATGTCAAACATCGTCTCGGGCAACCGCGTCATCTCCAGATCGTCTTGGTACGAATCCACATGCCAGACGGCCCCGCCGTCGTGGGGGGAACGCTTTAGCAGCCGCAGCACTTTCTCCTGCATCGGCCTTTGGTCGTGCAGGCGAAGCCACTCAAGCTGAGGGCCCCAGATTGGGCACTCCGCCGCAACGACCCCACAGGTGCAACGCCGCTCAAACCGGTGGGCACCAGGAAGTGGACTTGGCCCGCGATGCTCGTCCCCCGGCTTAGGCGTCGCCAGAATTCGTGCCGCCTCACCCAGACCGATGATCTGCGGATGCGCCCCAAGGGCCAGATCCAGCATGGTTGTACCGCTGTGGCCGAGACCCCGGATCAGCAGCAACTTCAGGCGTTTGCTGCTCATCGTCTGTGGTCCACCAGATCGTTGAGCAGCATGGTGATCTGATCCACGTGGTGCTTCACGGTGAATCGTCCCTGGCTCCGACGTTGACCGGCAGCCCCCCAAGCAGCAGCAAGTTCTGGACGATCAGCCAGCAAGGCCATGGCCTCCGCCATCCCCCGACGGTCGCCTTCCTCCACCAGCGTTCCAGTCTGTTGATCCACAACCACGTCAGGAATCCCGCCATGACGGGTCGCCACAACGGGCAGACCACAAAGCTGAGCTTCCATCACGGAGACCGGGCATCCCTCCTCATCGCCATCTTCCGCTGTGCGGGAATGCTGCACAAACACCCGTGCACGCCTCATCTCCTGCACCACTGCATCCGGAGAAAGAACACCTGGGAACTGGACAAGATGCTCAAGTCCCAGCTGGTGAGCCCTTTCCTGCACGACGGAAAGGAGAGGGCCATCGCCCACCATCACCAGGCTGCAGACATCAGCATGATCCGTAAGGCCTTGCAAGAGAGCGAAAGCCTCCAGGGTGTCCAGCGGACCTTTTTTGGCCACAAAGCGGCCCACAGCCAGAAACCGCGGAGGCATGGATGCGGGAGTGGCACCCTGAAATCGCTGCTCATCGGCACCGGATGGACTGATCACGAGCTGTGCCGGCTGGGCTCCGAGGGAAATCAATCTGCTCCACATCGTTTGGTTCTTGACGATCACAGCCGAGGTGAGCTGAAACAAGCGGCGGTAGCGCTGCTCGAGGCGCTTCAGGTAACGCTCCGCTGAGGCATCGGCGCCGCGGAAGTGAACCGCCAGGGGAACTCCAATACGAGCCAGCTCCATCACCCTTACGGCATGAAAACCGAACTCCACCATCACCACATCCGGCCGGTGGCGTTTCACCAAAAGCATGGCCACGATTGAAGTGGGCAGCGTGGCCAGCCGGAGCCAGCCCAAGCGGGTGCAGACCTTGCTGGTCAGCACCGCCAACCCATAGAGCGCTTTGAGGGGCTCGCGCCAAGGCATTTCATCCCCGAAACAGGCCTCCACCGCAAAGGGCAAGCGAGCCAGATTGGCGCGCACAAAGGTTTCCGTCCGCGCCCGCCGGGTCGGCGCCAACACCAGAACACGAGCGGTCATGACAACGCCAGGATCGACCGCCAGAGCGGTTCCAACCGGGGCCAATCCAACGCAGCAATTCGTGCCTTGGCCGCTGCCCCCATCCGACGGCAACGGTCTGGATCCGAGACCAGCGCCTGCATGGCTTCCGCTAGAGCGGAAGGATCATCGCTAGGGACGACCAATCCACTTATCCCGGGCTCAACCACCTCCAAAGGGCCAGGAGATGCGTCCGTCACGATCACGGCCAGACCGGCAGCCATGGCCTCCAGCAGAGCATTGGGCATGCCCTCAAAGCGGGAGGGAAGCACAAACACGGCAGCTTCTGCCAGGAACCGATCTGGATCCGAGCGAAAGCCCAGGAAGCGCAGCCGACTGGAGACCCCCAGATCCTTGGCCTGTTGCTGCAACGCCTCACGCTCGGGCCCATCACCCACCAGGTTGACGGGCCATGCAGCTGCTGATCCGCTCAACTTCGGCAGAGCAGCGACCAAGACATCCAGGCCTTTCTGGGGCACCAACCTGGCAACACTGATGAAGCCAGAGGCCCCAGATTGATCTCCGCGAGCCGCCGCCTTGGAGGCACCGGGCAACGGATTGGGCAGCAGGGCCAACCGCTCCCACGCCCCCATGGAGTCCAAAGCCGAGAGAACGCCGGCTGTGTTGGCGGTCACCACATCGGCCCGGCGATAGGCAAGCGGCCGCAGGCGCTGCCACACCTCCGGCAGCAGCTGCAGCGAGGGGTCGTTGCGCTCCGACACAACAAGGTGGATCGGCAAGTCCCAGGCAGCACAACAACAGGTGATGTTGGTGCGGGTCAGCAGAGCCAAAACCCGATGGGGCCGCTGACGGCGGAACTCCCGGCGCAACTGGCGCAAACGCAAGCCACCCGTCGCCTCGGTGCCGACATGAAAGAGCCGCATGGCCAGACCCCGCCTCTCGGGATGGACGCAGGTTTGAGACCAACCCTCTAACCAGCGCAACTGCAGCTGAAAGAACAGGCTGATCAGCTTGTCAAGCTGCGCCAGGGCGAAACGACCACCGCGGGCCCACCAGGAGCGGTGGGTCGGCGCCCCCAGTTCGAGCCAAGGAATCCCGTCGGGGAGGCTATGGGCCACAGGATGCCCCGGGATCAGCGTCACCAGCTTCACCTTCAAGCCCTGCGCCGCAAAATGACGGGCGGCAATCAAGGCCACTTTCTGAGCGCCCCCCGCTCCGAGATGGGGCAACACCAGCCACAGATCATCACGGCCTGCAGCCGACACTGATTCAGTCATCACCCACCAGCTGCGCCACGCCGTGCATGAAACAACGGCGCAAGCGTTCCTCGGAAAAGCGTTGCCGCACCTCCAGAGCTGCATCGCCTAACCGCAGGCGTTGGCCTGAGTCCTCCAGCAGCTCCGACACCAGCTCAGCCCAGGTCTCCGGGGTGGCATCGTTCGCCAACAAACGACCATCAACGCCATCGCGGATCAACTCGGCTGGGCCCTGGGGGCAGTCGGAAGAGACGCAACAACAGCCGCTGGCCATGGCTTCGAGCAGCACGTTGGGAAAACCCTCGTAGCGAGAAGGGAGCAGGAACATATCGGCCCGCTCGTACCAATCCTGAACATTGCCCACCCGCCCGGGGAAGTGCAAGCGGTGGGATGCCTGCGGCAGCAACCGGCGCAACTGAGCCTGTTGGTCAACACCGTGATAAGGGTCCTGATCGAGGCCAAGGATCACCAGATGCACGGCGGGATGCCGCTGCACCAACAGGCCGAACATCGCGACCAAGCGGTCAAAGCCCTTTTGATGGGATTTGGTTCCCACAGCCAGGAGCACCTGCTGGTCAGCCCCGACATTCCGGCGGACCAGCCAAGCGATGGGGTCGGGGTCAGGCGCAAACCGGGGCAAAGGCCAGGCCACGGGGTTGGGCAGACAGAGTTGGGGGCGCCCCCTCAAATGCTGGGCCAGCCAGTGCCCCGTGGCCTCGGTTTGCACAAGATGAAGCTGGGCCCATGGGTACGTGAGCCGCCGCAGCAACCGCCAGGGCCAACTCGGCCGCTTCAAAGGGGGGAAGTTCCGTTCCGAGACGATGCATGGACAGGCCATGCCCCTCACCGCCAGCAGCAGCTTGATCGCCGGCAGGGTGGTCATGCCGAGAACAAGATCGGGTTGATGGCGCCGCAACCATCCGCGCAACCGCAGCACGCGAAGGGGAAAACCCAACGGCCCGAAGCGTCTTAACCAGATCGGATCTCCGGGTTCGAGAGCCCGTTGAACACCCGCCGGGACGGGATAAAAATCGCGGGACGCACCATGGCGGGTGAGCACCGTGGCGTGCCAGCCCGCTTCCAGAAGCCAGCGTGCAAGAAGAAGAGTTACGCGCTCGGCTCCACCGGTCTTGAGGGAATCGATATAAAAAACGACCCTTCGGGTCATGGCGTACTCGACGTTGCAGGGTGAGGCGTAAGAAAGCCCTCGAAGCAGGGCAACACTCCCGGCAACCGCTCCGCCTGCCAGGCCTCATTGACAATCTCCTCCCGGAACAGCAACAGCATCAAACCTTCCAGGGCCCGCTGCTTCGTCGCCACGTCAGCGAGGGCGGGATCGATCAATGCGACACGCTCCATCACCTGTACGGCGAAGCCACGATGATTTTCCTGCACCTCGCGATCGTCATGCTCCGGTCGATGGGCATGGTCATGAACGGCTTGCAACGCCTGCCTCGCCTGCCAGTAGAGCGCGACATTTTCTGAGGCCCAGGCCTCAAGAACATTGATCGCCAGCACGCGCATCAGATTCCGTGTGAGCCGGAAGGAGGTATCGGTTTCGATCAGGGTGAGGTCGAGGCGTTCATAAAACTGCAGCGCACGCCGCCCGAGGCGAGCAGCACCGGGCCGATCCGCCAGGGTGAGCTCAAGCCGGAGGGTGGCGGAATAACAGGAGATCAGCAGCTTGGCGCGGTTGAAGCGATTCCCCTGGCGACACAAATGTGTGTTCGCATCGTTTTCCAGCCCTCTAGCCACAGCATCCAATGCTGCAAGCGAAGCTCGCATCAGCTCGGGGTCCTTGGCTTCAGCAGCGCGGTATGCACACACGACCGTGCAGTAGGCGCGATAGCTAAAGGGCAGGCGGGAGCTTGCACCAATCGTTTCAAACAGAGCGATCTGCTCCTCCAGCGCCTTGGGCCTGGCACCACGTCGAAACAGCAAATGGCTCAAATGATTGTTGCGACCAAGCTCCAACCAGGACCGCTCCATCAGGGCTAAAGCCTCGGCATACATTCCTTTCTGAATAAGGCGGGGAATCTGTGCATCAAGCACCCTCGGCTCAACCGGATGTTGCCCATCAATCCAGCCCAATAACTTCCGGCCGGCCTCGCAGCGCCCACAAAGGTTGCGCAACCGCACGGAGCGGAACAGGGCCGGCATCAATAGCCGCTGCAACGGCCAGGTCCGGGCTTGGGCCCGCAGCATCGACCGACCCCTTGAGGCCGCATCCAACAATCCCTCCCGCTGCAGATCCGCCAGCATCTTGCGGGTACGGCTCTCGTAAGTATGTTCAGCGGCCAACGCCAAGCGCTGATGTAGAGGTGGGCCATCTCCCTCCAATGCCATTGCGATAGCGGCATCGAACGCCTCCGCATCCGGAGGGCAAAGCAACGCTCCAGAGGCGTAGGGGCGCAAAGCCGGAATTCGGGTGGCAACCACAGGTCGCCCCGCTGCCAGATATTCGAAGAATTTCATCGGGAACATGTGCTGCGTGTAGGTGTTCTCCTGCAGCGGCAGCAGAGCCACATCCGTGTGGGCGAGCCATGCCGGCAAATCGGCATAGGGCTGCAGCCCCATGACGTGCACATTTGGCAAGGCCTGGAGGGCCGTAATGCTTGTGTCCGGATCCGCCTCGCCAACAGGGCCCAGCAGGACGAACGACCACTCCGAACGTTGACGGGCCAGGGCCGCCAGCATGAGCAGATCAAGCTTGTAGGAATCGATCGCGCCGACAAACATCAGGCGAGGCTTTGGGATGCCAGCCAGAGGCTCCGGGGCATGGGGCGCATGCAGGGCGGCAGCGAAATGGGCCTGATCGGCAACGTTGCCGTAGTGGTATGTGCTGGCATTCAGTCGCATCAACGACGCCTGAAGATCAGGAGACGTGGTGAACACCACGTTCACCGTGCGACACAGCTGACGCTCGCTGTCAGCAATTAAGGTCGCGGGCATGCCTGGCTGGGCATGGATGCGATCGACGCAGTGGTAAATGGCAGCGGAGAACATCGACGACGTCGAGGCTGCAGCACGTCGTTTGAGGTTGAGATAACGACCGGTCAGCGGGTTGTAAGTCCACAACAGTGGAGAGCGAAAACGCAGACGCCGGATAACCCAGGCGAGAGAGCCGCTGAACAGCAACCGGTTGATCCGCATCAACATCCCGCGTGTCCCACCGGGAATCACCATCGGTGACCAGATCCACAAGCCTGGCTCAACCAGGCGCGGCGGGCTGAACATCCGCCTAAGACGCTTGACGATTCGCTGCCGGTCCTGACGATCAGCACGCGGGGGACGCAATCCAAGAGACTCGATGTACAGCACGCGGTGACCAGCCCGGTGCAGTGAAAGCGCGGTGTGCTGCTTGTTCGTCCACAGGCGGTGGTCCCAATCCGCCGTTGCCAAAACAACGAAATCAGCCATCGGTGATCAGGTTGATTCCAATCGATTCATCTCACGGAAACTGTCTGAAGAGTTGACGAGATCTTCAAAACTACCGGATGCCTTGATGCGTCCATGACTTACTTCAAACACCTGATCACATTTACGAACCGTCGACAACCGATGGGCAATCACGATCGTGGTACAGCGGCGGCCAATGATATCGAGGGCCTGCATCACTTCATACTCCGTTTTGTTGTCTAACGCGCTTGTCGCTTCATCCAAAATCAAGACGCTTGCCTTCCGATAGAAAGCACGAGCCAAGGAGAGACGTTGACGCTGTCCTCCTGATAACTTCACACCATTCTCACCAATCATCGTGTAAAGCCCATAGGGCATCTGGCTCACAACGTCATCAAATTGAGCCGCAGCAAGTGCATTCCAAACCTCATCATCATCAATTTCGTCAGCGGACTGACCGAAGGCGATATTTTCGCGAACACTGGTATCCAATAAACGGATATCTTGTGGAACTAAGGCACAATTGGCCTGCCATGCGGGCATCTCCTCTGCAGTAAGGGGAATCCCGTCAAGGCAAAGCTCCCCAGAACTTGGGGTGTAGAGACCAAGGATGATGTTGGCCAAGGTTGTTTTGCCACTGCCCGTGCGGCCCACCAGCGCAATCCGCGAACCAATAGCAATCGAAAGATTGATCCCCTCAAGCACTGGCTGATCACGGCCGGCGTAGGTGAAACTGACGTTGTCAAGCTGAATCAGACGACGGGGGAAAACTCCACTAGGAGATGGAACACCCGGGCTTTGCAAGGTGAGACGCTCTGGCTTCAGCTGAAGCAGATCGAGAGCATCCTTGATCTCCGGCAAGCCACCACGCAACTTGTTCACGCTGCGGAACATGGACTGAAGCGGACCAGAAATCCGTAGCAGCGTCACAAGAATCACTGAAATCAATGGCAAGCTCTCGCGAACACTTTCCATATCCCCAGCGATCAGTGAAGGCCCCACACCAATGGCGAAAAGAACGGTGACAGCAACGGGTTCGATCACATAGCGCGGAACATCAGGAAGCAGTCGTGTCAGACGGTCGTACCGCTTTGCGATCACCCCATCGCGGGAAAAACGAGATGTGAAATATTGATCTGCTGAATAAAGTTGGACATCCCGCATCGAGCGAAGGGATTCCATCAGAATCATGTTAATTCGTCTTGTGTAGCGAACCCTCTGCTTGGTTCCCAAACGCAAATAAGGGGTGACCAAACGGGACGACAACACATAAGCTATCAACATCAAGGCAAACATCAACAAGGCTTTCCAGCCAAGAATGATGTTGATACCTACAAGCAAAACAACAACTGACAATAAATTGCCAGCGATGGTGATCAGAGGACTGATCACTGCCGTCGAAATGCGATTCAAAACTCGGTTAAAACTTTCCGAGAGATTTGCTGTTCGATTTTCAGTAAAAAAGGCATAGCGTTGCAGCATCAAGTTGGCATACACCCTGTTCACCAAATCGTTCCAGATTTCTGCGCTGAGCATGCTCTGCATCAGCGAAACAGCGAAACGAATGATGGAGGTGAACCAAAATGCGGCGATCAGCAGACCAATCAGCCAGCCCGCTTGATCCAATAGCGACCCACCAAACACGCGAACCCCCGGGATCTGATCCTGCAGCTTCACGCCCGCAAGCAAGCCAACCATGCGAGCCATCAGACCCACCAACAACATATCGAGCAAGCCTTGAAGGAAGGACGCCACTAGAACCACCCCCATCAACCGCAGACGCCGCCGTGGCAAATGATTCAACAGAACCGAAAGATCACTGAGGGTTGTGCTCTGCATCAACATCTCTCAATGGCCAGAACTTTCATCCGAATCAAGTTCTGAAAGTATTTCTATAAACATAAGTCGGGGGCGCGGGTGATGGTTTTATCCCTTCGGCCAGCCGGGCAACCGATCGACCACTCGACGCAGCCTTGCCGCGAGTTGATGCAACTTCAGTCGCCAGGTGGGTGGGCTGCTGAGCAGCGGACCTTCAGCCACGTCCAGGGCATCCAGC